>Ga0335080_10003764_pt1 | contig 15392 bp, 17 predicted proteins | sample Lox_Sample_34_FD_206720 | JGI IMG/M metagenome (GOLD analysis project Ga0335080, IMG submission 206720) | Soil microbial communities from Loxahatchee National Wildlife Refuge, Florida, United States - Lox_Sample_3.4 | ecosystem: Environmental > Terrestrial > Soil > Wetlands | place: USA... | reverse complement strand
CTGCAATTGCCGCTGGTGGCACTGGCGACGCTTGCCACCATCATCGCAAGCCAGGCGATCATCTCCGGGACGTTTTCCATGACGCGGCAGGCAATCCAGCTCGGACTATGCCCGCGGCTCTATATCACGCAAACCTCCTCGCAAGGTTATGGCCAGATTTATGTCGGTTTCGTCAACTGGACCCTGATGGCTCTGACACTCGCGCTGTGCCTTAGCTTTCGATCGTCGGACAATCTCGCGTCCGCCTTTGGCATCGCCGTTGCGCTGACCATGTTCCTCACCTCGGTCCTGATGTTTTTTGCGATGCGCGAAGTCTGGCACTGGGGTTTCTGGCTGAGTGCCGCGGTCGCCGGCCTTTTCATGATCGTCGACCTGTCGTTTGTCGCCGCCAACATGATGAAGGTGATGGAAGGCGGCTGGGTGCCGCTGGTGGTCGGCGGCACGATCTTTTTCCTGATGGCGACCTGGCATCGCGGCCGTGTCGCGCTCGGCCACCAGCTCGAACGCGACACCCTGCCGCTTGCTGATTTCATCAAGTCCATGCGCAGGAAGGAGCGTGTGCCCGGCACGGCCGTCTACATGACGAGCCGTCTCGACATCGTGCCGGTGCCGCTCCTGCACAACCTGAAGCACAACAAGGTGCTGCACCAGCGCGTCGTGCTGTTGCACATCGACACCGCCCATATTCCGCGTGTGCCTCCCGAGCGGCGGCTTGCGGTCAAGGACCTCGGCGACAATTTCTTCGCCGTCACCGCCGAATACGGTTTCATGCAATACCCGAACGTGCCGCGCGTGTTGTTCCGCTGCGCCGGCAACGGCCTCACCTTCAATATGATGGACACCTCGTTCTTTGTCGGCCACGTCAAGATCGTGCCGGCGAAGATTTCGGAACTCGGCCCATTTCGTTGCCGGCTGTTCGAGGTCATGCACCGCAACGCGCTTGCGGCAACGGATTTCTTCCGCATCCCGCCGGGCCGCGTCGTCGAACTCGGCAGTCAGACGGAGATTTGAGGCGCCAACCTCTGGCTGCGCGCGCTTTGACCTGTGTCAACAGCGGCCTGGCCAACGCTTTGTAGGGTTTTTTCGTGTCACGCATAGCCAGACCGATAACTGCAATCGCAGCCGCCCTTGTTGCCTCACAGCTCTTCGCTGCAATGCCGGCGCACGCCGCCAGCGTCGCTCAGGGCCGTCGCCTTGCAATGCTCTATTGCGCGAGGTGCCACGCAATCGACAAGGTGAGCCCGAGCCCGCTCAAAATTGCGCCACCCTTCCGCACGCTGCATGAGCGCTATCCGGTCGAGAATCTGCAAGAGGCCCTGGCGGAGGGCATTGTCGTCGGCCATCCCGCCATGCCGCAATTCAGCTTCGAGCCGGACCAGGTCAACGACTTCCTGGCATTTCTGAAGTCGTTGGAGTGAGCAGCACATTTTCGTTGCACAACGCCCGATGATCGCCTGAACTTCCCGACATTTTGCCAAAGCGGCAACGGAGCAGTTGCCGGTCGCTCCGGGTCCTTCCGGGAATTGCGCGGTAGAGCCGGGTTTTATGCTTGTATCCTGATCGGTGAAATCGGTCTAAGGTTCCGCCTTTTGGTGTTCATGACATGGATACTGACAACATAGGTGTTGCATTGATCGTTGGCGGCTTGGCCTTTCTTTGCGGCGGCTTGATCTTTCTGCTGCCAGTAGGCCGCAGGGCGTCCCAGGACGATTCGATCGAAGAAGGTCGAGAGAGCGTCGACCGTGGTTTGCAGGCGGCGCGCAGAGAGCGCGGCGATCTAAGCTGATAACTCGCGCGCGGCGACCTGTGAATCGACCTCAGCCGAAGAATGGCCTCACACTCCCGACAAACGGCCCCACCGATGCGCACGCATCGGCAGGGCCGCCACCCGACGGAGGGGGCATTTCGGTGGGGTCGAAAAATCCGACGGGCAAAGCAAGCTTACAGACAAACTTCGAAATGCGCGTGTCCTACTTTGACACACTGCTTGCTGGCTCTATCGAGATCGCGCCCTGAGATGCGCGGGTCATAGCAGTTGCTCGTCGTACGCCGAAATGTGTGGGACCGGCGGAGCTATCACGGCGGCGTCCGCGTCGATCGCTGGGTCGAGCATGGCGTGACGTGTGACGTGCCAATAAACATGGCGGCGCCAGCCGGCCATCCAGTGCGCGATGTCGTCTTTTTGACTTCGCGGGCGAGTGGAATAGTCTTTGTCAAGAGACCCTGGAGGGAGGCGCGCGATGAGAACTTTTCCGCTGCTCGCGATCGTGATCTCACTGGCATTGGCCGCATGCAGTCGAGAGCCAGGTCCGAAGGGTGATCCCGGACCACAGGGACCCGCAGGGCCTCAGGGAGCGCAGGGAATTCAAGGTGTGCCGGGCCAACAGGGGCAGCAAGGACCGCAGGGTCCGCAAGGTAAGCAGGGCGACAAGGGCGATCCCGGTGCGGTGAACCTTCGTGTCGTGCAGACCGATGGAACGGTAGGCTGCGATGCCAGCGAGACCCTGGTGTCGGTTTTCTGCCCGGGCGGCGGCGCAGCGGACGGAGCCAAGTGCGGGACGACACCTACTGTCGGCTTGTGCCTCAAAAAGTAAAATTCACACTGACGTAGTTCAGCGTGGGAGAGCGCAAAGCGGAGATTTGTCGCAGCGATGAGGTCCGCTAAGCGTCCGCCATTCGCATAGCCATGGGCGTTGCAGGAACGCTCGTACCAAGGAGTGATGCAGGCGACAGGGCGCGGGGCTCTCCCGATCCCGCGCTTGCGCGTTACCAGATGCGCCGACACCAGCCGCGAATAGGTCGATAGTTACTAAACTCGCAGGCAAGCGAACCGTCAGGCGTTCGCATAGCGGGATAAGGTCCGCCATCGCCCACGGGCTGAGTGCGTGTGTAGACCCAACCGAGATCTTGCAGCGGCTGGCCGGAGTAGATGCCGGCAGGTGAGCCATAATAATAGTAGCCACCGGGTGGATAATAATAGTAGCCGCCGGGTGGCCCATAGTATTGGGCTGAGGCGGTGCTGATCTGGCCGATGATCGCCGCCGTGCAGACAACGGCCGCAAAGACTGCTTTCATTGTAAGTCCCTCCTTTTGCCGCGGTAACGGATATCACCCCAATCCGCTATCGATAGCAGGGCCACCGTCAAGAGCCGCACCACGGCGAAGATTGGCTGCTCAAATTGGCCGTAACTATTTGATCTTGTTGGTCGGGGCAGCTGGATTCGAACCAACGACCTGCAGTACCCAAAACTGCCGCGCTACCAGGCTGCGCTATACCCCGATTATCCACAGATAGCGTGTCGATACACGCTCAAAACGCCGGCAGCAAGCCGCGACGGACGAGCAAATTCGACGTCAAAGCGTGGGCGAAACCGGGATCACAGCCCAGCTTGGCGCACTGCGCCAAGCTATCAACAGCAATCCACAGGCGTTAGTGAGATTGCAATCCCGGCGAGCCGGTCTCCGGGTGAATTTCGGCGGCCATCATGCCCTTGGAGCCGGGTCCGTAGCGGACAAGCACGTATTGGCCCGGTCTGAGCTCGGTCATGCCAAACCGACGCAAGGTCTCCATATGCACGAAAATGTCGGGCGTCCCCTCCCCGCAGGTCAGGAAGCCAAAGCCGCGCAGCCGGTTGAACCATTTCACCTGCGCCCGTTCGAGCCCGCTGGTCGGCGTAACCGTGACATGGGTGCGCGGCGGAAGCATCTGCGCTGGATGGATCGCAGTCGATTCATCCATCGAGAGGATACGGAAGGCCTGATAACCCTTGGCGCGCTGCACACACTCGACAATGAGCCGAGCACCCTCATAGGCAGTCTGATAGCCATCGCGTCTAAGCACCGTAACGTGCAAAAGTACGTCGGGCCAACCATTGTCGGGAACGATGAAACCGTAGCCCTTTGATGCGTCGAACCATTTGATGACGCCGGAAATTTCAACCAGATTGGCCGCATCGCCAATTCCGGACACGGCATCGATTGCCGAGTCGCGTGGCGCGCCGCCTGTGTAGTCCCCCGACCCAATCCGGTTCGGTCCGGTCCCGCTTGCGGGAGTTCCGACCTTCTTGGACTCAAATCCGTCCGACCCCATAACCCCGGACCCCACCACCGTCTAGCGGCCCGCCGCCCCCGCGACGACACCTAAACACGCGCTCAACACCAAGTGTTGTTGATGACGCGCGAATCTCTACGAATCAAAAGATAACATTCCCGCTTGCCACGCATAGATAAAAAACAAAGTTGCAGGAACCTATGAACAGCCTTGCACAGTCGCGAATCAAATCGAGAAAGCCAGCACAATCCACCCGGAAGCACCGGCTGGCCCCGAAGTATCCACTGGTATTTTTTGGACCGTGACGCGCAAGCAACAGACGCGTGCAATCGCGACTTCGTCAGTTGCCGACGAACGGTCCGAGCGTGTCTCCGATGTCATGACGGATCACGAGATCGGCGATGTCGTCCTGGTCCGTCGGCTCGCGGTTGATGATCACGAGCTTTGCGCCGCAATTTTTCGCTATCAGCGGAAAACCGGCGGCCGGCCATACCACCAGCGATGATCCGATCGCCAGGAACAGGTCGCAATGCTGCGCCAGTTCGGTCGCGCGCTGCATGGCGTCTTCCGGCATCGCCTGTCCGAACGAGATCGTCGCGGTCTTCACCGGCTCCTCGCATTGCGCGCAGTCCGGCGCGCTGCCGCCTTCGTCGAACCGCTGCTTGACCCAGGCCAGATCGTAAGTGCGGCCGCAGCCGATGCAGCGAGCGTAGGTCGTGTTGCCGTGCAGCTCGATGACGTGATCGGGCTTGAATCCCGACATCTGGTGCAGGTTGTCGATGTTCTGGGTGATGATCGAAGGCACCTTGCCCGCACGATAGAGGGAGGCAAGCGCTCGATGACCGCGCCCGGGTTTTGCGGCCTTGAAGGTTTCCTCCATCGCAAAGCGGCGGCGCCACGCTTCGTCGCGCGCGTCCTGGCTCGCGACGAATTCGTCGAAGGCTATCGGCCGGTTGCGGGTCCATAAGCCGCCCGGCGATCGAAAATCGGGAATCCCGCACTCGGTCGAAATGCCGGCGCCGGTAAAGGGAACGATCGTGGAGGCCTGGGCGATCATGTCGCCCAGCCGCTCCACGCCGCTCTGAAGATTGCCTGCAATCATTTGACGTAAATCCGCTCGTTCATCGCGCATGAAGTATAGCATGACGGAACCCGATTTCGCGTCCCAGCCTCCGCATGTCGGAAGCCCGGGTGCCCCCTTTAAAAACTCTTCTGCGCCCTGACGTCGGTCGCGCGTGTGCACACACCACAATCCTGCTCCGCGCTCTCCGCAATCGCGCCCCAATCGGGGACTCGATTGGATGTGGGACGCGAATCAACGTGACTCGCACACACAGACAGGGATGGACATGACTGAACAGGAACTCAGCCTCGCACAGGAGCGCGAGGAGATCGCCGCTCGCATCGCGCGTTTTCGGGAAACGCAGCGACGCTTCGAGCGCGAGCGCGAGGAACATTTTGTGAGCACATGGCAGCGGGTGCGCGGATTGCAGCCGCTGCCGTTCTGGTCCTAGCCTTAGAGGGACCGCAAACGAAAAAGCCCGGATCTGGTCCGGGCTTTTCTTTCTCTCACCTGCAAACCGCTGCTACCAGCGATAATAGGGATGGTGGTACCGGTACCGGTAGACCGGCCCGCCATAGTAGGCATAGGGACCGGGCGCATAGTAGGCGCGCGGACCATAATAGTAGCCATATGGCGAATAGTAATAAGGGCTGGTCGCAGCAAGCGCCCCGGCCGTTATCGCGCCGGCCGCAAGCCCGAATGCCAGACCCGGTCCGATGTCGTGGGCCTTGGCCGGAGCCGGTACGGTTACCGCCGCGGCGCCGACGGCCGCAACAGTGGCCAGAACCGCCAGTGTCTTCGTCATGGCTCTCTCCTTCGTCATGAGTTCGAGCAACGCTTGCGCGGAACGGGAGTTGCCGGGGGAACCGCGGAACTTGCTTAAACTTTGGCCATGAAATGATTGGCAGGGCTCGCCCACAAACCGGCATGGCTGCCCGTCATGCAGATTATCTTGAGGGAGGCGAGTGCGCGGGGTTGTTCGTTGACGCCTGAGAGTCCAACCGCAACGCCGATCGGTCCAAGAATCGGTTCAAGACAAGCGGTCCAAGACAAGCGGTCGCGATATCACCGCAAACCGCCGCCACCGCAGCTTCACGGACCGCCCTGGACGAAGGCCAAGCGGGCGCCGTGCTCTGTGCCGGGGTCGCTGGAGCGCGCAACACGCGTAGCCTCAATTTTTGAGTGGAGAAATCTTCCGCAACGCGGGGGAACCAGAATGGCCTGATACGATTACCTCTTACTGGAGGGCTCCACCATGCCGCCTTGGCTCGAAATTCTGCTCGACGTGATGGCCTTCGCGGGTTTTGTCGCGATTGCGATCTTTTATCGTCCCCGACGCAAGAACGGCGAGCCGACTCCTTGAAACCCTCCTAGATGTCGGTGAGCCGCTTCAGCGTGGCGCGAAAGCTCATGCTCTTGTTGCCGCCGACCAACGTGGTGCCAAACACCTCGGCACTGTCCTCGGTAAAGGTCCCGGTAAAGCCGCTGGTGACTTCCTTTCCGCCAAACAGCGGACGAACAAGGGGATCCGGAAACCTGGTGTGCTGATTGGTGGTAAGCTCGCCTTTCCAGGTTCCGCGGCCGACTGTGTAGGAGCCGATCGACCAGAAAAAGGGGCCGCCCGCGATCAACTGGCCATTGCGAAGCAGGATCACCCCGCTGTCGCGGCCCCTGACCCCGTCGAGCATGTGGATGTGGATCGAATACAGGCCGTTCTTCATGGCTGCACCCCGGGCGAAATTATAGCCCGACAGAAGCGGCGCCGAAAAGCCGGCTCAGTTGGCGGGGCGCGCCTGGCCGGCGGTGCGGATCAGCCGATCGGCCTTGACCAGAGCACGGGTCTCGTCCGCCTGCGGCCGCAGCGAGAAGCTGATCGCGACAAAGACGAAACAGAACAGGACTCCGACGATCGCGACGCGTCGGTATGTCTGCCGGTCGGCGTGGTGGAAGGAAGGTCCCATGATTGTCCCCAGCGCAACTATCCCTAACGCAGGGGACGCCGAGGGCAACCTGAATTGGATTTCAGGGTTAACCCGCATTCGCGGCAGAACTTGATCGCGCGCCGGAAGGCGCTCTTAGAGGAAGAAGTTGGCTAGCTGATAAAGTGCGTATGCCACCTCCACGCCCAGAATGACGAGCGCAGCGATCATCAGATAGAAGCTGAAATGCATGAAGGTCTTGAACCAAAAAGCTGACGTGCGGCCGACGCGACGCGACTGACCGAAAACGAACTCATTACTCACGGGATGATGTCTTTCTTTGAGCCGCGTCGGATTCGACGTCAACGACTAATCGATCATCGCGTGCGTCGTCGTGGCGGACTGACTCTTTTCTGCAACGCTCGGTGCGCGTCTCGGAGCGCATCTGGTCGAGCGCGCGGGCGATCGGAGTTTTGATTTGGAAGGAAAGCTTGTCGCGCGCGGTCAAGCGCTTCGCCTTTGGCGTTTTTCTTTGGGTCTTCGTCCTCGAAGCGCCTGCCTTCGAAGTATCTGCTCTTCGAAGTACTGGAACAGCAGGGGCTTCCGCCGCCGCGGAAGTGCTTCTGTCCAAAACCTCTTGTGGAGGTTTTCCTAAAACAAAAGCGCCTGCAGTTCACACGCCGTAGAAGATCTTGATTCCCCACAGCATGACGACGATAGCCAATACCAGCGTAGCCACCGCCAATACACTCTCCAAGGAAGCGACTCTCATGCTACTCTCCGCCTCCCCAGCCCCATACTCGGTCTAGTTGATTCGTTAATTTCCCGGCAATCGCCTTGCCCACAAGATTTTGAAAAATATTGGGCGGCTGTGGTTTGCAGGGCACAGCTTTTCACAACTTCCACGGCACCGCGCCAAGCCTGCTCCGACCTGTTTTGCGTCGCGGCCCGGCAAAAACGCCCCTGCCCGGCACGACCGTCTTCTGCTATGGAACCCTCCGAAGCGATAAATCCCAGGGAGAAAAAACATGCGTTACCTCCACACCATGCTGCGCGTGCGCAACCTTGATGTCGCGCTGAAGTTTTACCAGGATGCGCTCGGGCTAAAGGAGGTTCGGCGCATCGAGAACGACAAGGGCCGCTTCACCCTGGTGTTCCTGTGCGCCGCCGAGGATATCGACCTGCTCAAGAGCCTGCCCAAGACCCGCGGCGCGCCGCTGGTCGAGCTCACCTACAATTGGGACGAGGAGAAATACGGCGAGGACCGCTTTTTCGGCCATCTCGCCTATGAGGTCGACGACATCTACGCCACCTGCGAGAAGCTGATGAAGATGGGGATCACCATCAACCGTCCGCCGCGCGACGGCAACATGGCCTTTATCCGCTCGCCGGACCTGCACTCGATCGAGCTGTTGCAGAAGGGCGATCCTAAGCCACCGGCCGAGCCTTGGGCGTCGATGCCCAACACCGGCCACTGGTAGGGGCCGCCAGGTGCCGACCGACACGGGACTGAAAATCTGGGGCCGCGCCAATTCGGTGAATGTGCAGAAGGTTTTGTGGTGTCTCGCCGAGCTCGATCTCGCCTATGAGCGGATCGACGCCGGCATGGAGCATGGCAGGAACCACGAACCCGAATATCTCGCGATGAACCCCAATGGTCGCGTGCCGACCATGGTTGACGGCGATTACGTGCTCTGGGAATCCAATTCGATCATGCGGTATCTCTGCATGGCCTATGGCAAGGGCACGCCGATCTATCCCTCCGACCCGAAGCAGCGCGCGGCGGTCGATCGCTGGCTCGACTGGACGTTGTCGACCGTGCAGCCGGTCGACCGTCCGGTGTTCTGGGCGCTGGTGCGGACACCACCCGACAAGCGCGACATGATCCAGATCCAGACGGATGCCGACGCGGAAGCCGTGGTCTGGCGGATCGCCGACCATCATCTGTCGACGCGGCGTTTCATCGAGGGCGACGATTTCACCATCGCCGATATCGCACTCGGCGCCTATGCGCGCCGCTGGCTCGGGGTCGAGGGCATCGTGCGGCCGGAGCAGCCGCATCTTCAGCGCTGGCTGAAACAGGAGTTGGGCAGCCGGCCCGGCTATGCAAGGTTTATCGCAAAGCCGATGTCGTAACGCCTTTGGCGGACAAGCTTGAGCCGACGCATCGTGCTGCCGCGTCGGACATGGCGTCGGAGCGCGTCGCGCACATCAATGCTTTTTGCCGAAAACGGGCGATCTCATCTTGATAGGCGCCCAATTGAAAAAATCATGATAGCCCGACCATGTGTGCACGCTCACATCGCAAACCCGACATTTGAAGCTCCCGGAACGCTTGTCCTGGTGGTCCTCTCTTGTCGCGCTGTAATTCGTCCCGCAACTGGAGCAGGTGAATTCTTCAGTCGTCCATATGCTGTTGGCCATTCGACAACCGCCGTTGATGATCTCTAGCGGACAAACTTGACGCCCGCGGTCTTGGTTTGGCGCCAGACCACGCGGCATTCGCGACCGGTGCGCGCATCGCGCGAAAACGCAAGCCGCAATTTCGCGGGCAAGCCTGCGGCTTCGTTGACGCAGATCTTGGCCCCTTTGCTGGAAATGTCCTGCACCACGCACTGGCGCGCGGCGAAGCCGCCGTCCAGCGTGATCCAGGCGGTCCGCCCGTACAGTTTGCGAGCTTCCCGTTTGGTGGTCAGTGCCATGTCTTCCGTTCTCCCGGCGCATGATCCGCAAAAGCCTGCAGCGGATTTTCCGAAAGGCATGCCCTGAGGCGTGACCCGTCGGATCATGCGCAAACAACAACCCGAGGCGCGATGGCAGTTCGTCCTGAAATCATCGCGCCTCATGTGCCAGACCTATCGGGAGGGACTTTAGAAAGCGTTGACTCGATTGCAGACTCACCCCTCCCCCGGCGCAAAAAGCGGCTTGAGCTCGGCTTGCCGGCCTGACCAAACGCCACTATACGTTCGGCCGGTTCAGGCGGCGGAGGGTTCCAGCCGCTGCCTGCCCGGGTGAATTTCTAGCTGCAAGACATTGATTTTCTTGTAGTTTTGCTCCCTTCGTCTATCGGTCAGGACGCCACCCTTTCACGGTGGAGAGAGCGGTTCGATTCCGCTAGGGAGCGCCAGCCGCTTCGTTGCTGTCCGTTCCCATTCACCTTTCGGCAACGTCCCAGACAGGCAATCGCCGGCTCGCGATTTCACCAGCCCGCAAGACCGCAAAACCGTCCAGGTGAAGTCCCGTCAGGTCGCGCGTCCCTGGCGACCCATGATGAGACCATAGACGAAGAGGAGGATGACCGCGCCGACCACGCCACCGATGAAACCGGCAGACTGACCGGGCTCATACCATCCGACAGCCTGGCCGAGGTAAGTCGCAATGAACGCGCCTACAATTCCCAAGATGGCCGTCAGAATAAAGCCCTTCGGCTCGGTCTTGTCGCCCGGCATGATGAACTTGGCAATCACGCCAACAATGAAGCCAATGATAATCGTCCAGAGGATGCTCATCTCGTTGCTCCTGTCCTGAACCGCGCACCTCGCACGCATCACGCCGCGCCACCAAGGCTGTCTTGACATGGATCAAGGGCGCTCATTGGCGGATGGCGGACGAGGCGCCCGCGCGAGCGCATCGAGCGCCCCCTCTTGAAAGGCGGTATCCGGGCGCTTGGCAACGTGCCGTCAGGGACCGCGCAACGAAGCCTATGACGACATGGCGACAGGCACGATCTGGCACAGATTGGCGCGATGTGCAGGCGTGCCGCTTATGGGATCGCGAACCGTCGGGTCCACCGTTGCATTGAAGTTGGCACCTGCGGGGCTGAACGGGTCGTAGCCGGACCCAGCGACTTCATCGCAACCCTGCCACCAGCCGTGCTCGCCGACGACGACGCGGGGATCGAGGCGATCGTTCAGGCGGACACGGGCACGCATGCTGCCAAAGCGGGTTTCCACCGACACCCAGTCTCCCGCCTCAACACCGCGTTCTTCGGCGGGCGCGGAGTGCATTTCGATTTCCGGATCGGGTGCTCGCTTGCGCAGGCTTGGCAAAGCGCGATGCTGGCTCTGACAGAACAGATTGGGCTTGGCGCAGGTCAGCACGAGCGGGAAACGGTCGATCAGCTCAGGCCGCGATAGCGGGCTGATTTCTGGTTCGACGTAGGCGGGCAAGGGCGGATACCCGCACTCGAGCAAGATCTCCGACCAGAATTCGACTTTATGCGAGCGAGTCGGAAAGCCGCGCGGATTGCCATTGGCGTCCGGCTTGCTGTGCTTCGCATGACTTGTCGCCAGTGGCACGCGGATGCCGCCTGGTTCGGCGCGGAGGTCTTCCAGGGCTATGCGGCTGGGCTGGAGCTGGTGGCGGTAAGCGGCCTCGATGCTTCCGCCAAAGAACTGCTCCGCGAGACCCAGACGTACGGCGAGTTCGAAGATGATATCCGTATCCGGCCGCGCCTCGCCCGGTGGCGGCACCACAGCCTGGCGGAATTGAACGAGCGACTGTGCGTCCGCGCTGATTTCGAAACCGATCTTCAAGGCCTCGCGTTCGAAGCAGGATGCAATGGGCAGAACGATATCGGCCATGGCGGCCGTCGGGTTCATGAACAAATCGGCATGAGCATAGAAATCCAGCGCAGCGAGTGCCGCGCGTCCGCGTGCTGGGTCGGATTGTGCGAGCAGCAGGTTGTGGCCGAAGCCGATCAGTCCCCGCACGGCATAGGGCACCCCCTCCAGCACGGCCCGATAGAAATCCAGCGCTGACACGCTGTTCGAGCCTGCCGGTCCCAGCGGACGTTCGGCGGCCCCGATTGCAGGCATCATGGCTTTCGCGCCCGGAAGGTCCTCGCCAGTCATCGGCGCGCTCGGAACCGCGGGCAGCAGGACGTTGCCGCCTGGGGCGTCGAAGCTGCCGGTCAACGCATAGAGCATCGCCATGGCGCGCGCTGTCTGCGTCGCGTTGGCATGGTGCTCGTGCCCGCTCCAGGCGTAATAGGAGGCCGGCCGAGCGTGCCAGATCGCACGCGCCGTTTCCTCCAGCTGCGCTTGCGGAATCCAGCATGTCGCCTCCACCCGTTCCTGCGACCAGGAGCGGCAAAGCTCCGCATAATGATCGAAGACGGGCCGGCAATGAACCACGCCGTTGACCCCGACAACGGTGTACTCGCCAGACAGAGCAAGATTTTCGCTGGGACCGTCGTAGCGCCCCGTGGCGGGATCGTATGCAACCGGGCGCTGCATTGCATCGTCCCAGGCAACATAGTGACGGTCGCTGCCGCCTGCCGTCAGTTCGCTGGCCCGCAATAGGTTGCCGGTGTCGGCGCCCACCAGATGCGGGCCATTGCTCCAATCGCGGACGAAGCCACGATCATACCAGCCGCGCCGGATCATCACATTGGCCAGGCCCAATGCAAGAGCGCCGTCGGTGCCGGGTCGCACCCTAAGCCAGATGTCGGCCTTGTTGGCGAGGCCGACATGACGGGGATCGATGACGATCAGCTTCATGCCCCGCTTGAGGGCCTCGATAACGGCCGTTGCATGGGTCAGGCGCGAGTATGAGGGATTATAACCCCACAGCACCAGGCAGCCGGTACGAGAGATGTCGGGCATGGCGCCGCCGGCGCTACCCGTGCCCACGCTTCCAACGCCGTAGACAAAACGCGTGGCAAACCCGCGGCCCCAACCGCAGAGATCAAGCGGCCAAACCATATTCGGCGTTCCGAACGCATTCATCAGCCTGCGTACAAAAACACCGGAGTCTCCGATCGCTGTCGTTGAGGGCGAAGACTGGCTGAATGCGACGGCATGCGGCCCGTGCCTGGCGGCGATCTCGCGCATTGCGTTTGCCGTCGAGTTGAGGGCTTCATCCCAGGAGATCGGCACCCAGCCGGGATCGGCATCGCCCTTCGGCCGCGTGCGGCGCAACGGTTGGGTCAGGCGATCCCCGTGATAGACGAGTTCGGGAGCAGCGCGGCCCTTGGCACAAAGGGCCTGACCGGTCGGGTGCGAGGGATCCGGGTCAAGGCGGGTGAAACGGCCGTTCTCCACCGTTGCGATCGAACCGCAACGAGCGATGCAAAGCCCGCAATAGCCGCTCACTTTCAGCACGCCGGTGTCGGACATGGTGTCCTGCTCCAAGACAGGCAGTCTCGTTGCGCGATCCTGAATGGCTAAGCAAAATATGCCCCAGTCTCGCGATGCCTAATAGTACAAAATTCTCGGGTCGATACTGTCGAAAAGGCCGCTCCCCGGCCAGAGGAGCGAGTGTTGAGCAGCAACGGCGGCGACCCTACCCCGTCCATCGGTTGACGAGAGTGTGCCCCGCAGCCCAGACTGGCACCAGGCGGCATCCGCGCAGGGACGTGTCGCCGGCGCAGGCTCGGCCATGGAGCAGGAACAGCCAGTACGGGTCGGACGCAGGTTAGCAGCCATCGTCGCGGCTGACGTGGCGGGCTACTCGCGGCTCATGGGCCTCGACGAGGTCGGCACCGCCCGCACGCTCCGCGAACACCGCAAGGTTACCGACGCCCTCGTGGCGAAACACGGCGGACGGCTCGTGAAAACCACGGGTGACGGTGTGCTCCTTGAGTTTCCCTCGGTAGTCGATGCGGTCGAGTGCGCAGTCGCTGTGCAAACCGTGATGACCCAGAGGAACGAAGGTATCCCTGAAGACCGGCGTATGCTGTTTCGGATCGGGATCAATCTCGGGGACATCCTGATCGAGGGCGATGACATTCTAGGTGACGGTGTCAATATCGCCGCGAGGCTTGAGGGTATTGCTGAGCCGGGTGGCATCTGTGTCTCCTCGTCCGCGTACGATCAGGTTCGCGGCAGGGTCGCGGTTGAGTTCACCGACCTTGGTGAGCAGAGCCTGAAGAACATCGCCCGTCCGATCCGTGCCTATGCGGTTGGTGCGAACGCGAAAGCTCATCAAACCGTCCCGCCGCCATCTTCAGCTCCGCGTCTGTCCATTGTGGTGCTGCCGTTTGCGAATATCGGCGGCGATCCCGAGCAGGATTACTTCGTTGATGGTATAACCGAGAGCCTGACCACGGACCTGTCGCGCATCAATGGCGCGTTCGTGATCGCGCGCAACACCGCGTTCACCTTCAAGGGCAAACCCGTAGACGTGAAGAAGCTGGGACACGAGCTGAACGTCCGCTATGTGCTCGAAGGCTCGGTACAACGTGGTGGCAATCGCCTCCGCGTGAACGTGCAGTTGATTGACGCCGAAACCGGCAATCACCTCTGGGCCGAGCGTTTCGACAAGCCGGTCGTTGACCTCTTTGACATGCAGGACGAAATCGTGTCGAGGCTCGCCAACGCCCTCGATGCCGAACTCATTGCCGCCGAGGCCCGGCGAGCAGAACGTGCACTCAATCCAGACGCTATGGATTTGGTATTTCAGGGTAGGGCTTGGTACAATAAAGGGCTGACGCCCGATCACCTCGCGCAAGCGCGCCATTTTTTTGACCGGGCCATGGCGCTCGAGCCGGAGAACATCGAGGCAATGGTTGGTTTGGCGGCGGTCGATGTGTCAGCTGTAGGTATCTTTGCGAGCGAGGAATGGTCCACACGGTTTCCTGCAGCTGAGATGCTTTTGACCAAAGCGCTATCCCTCGCACCGAACCACGCTTTTGCCCACGGATATCTGGGCCTCCTTCACATGTACACGAAGCGGGCGGCGCAAGGCATCGCTGATTGCGAGAACGCATTGGCGCTGGATCGAAACTTGGCTGGGGCTCATGCTCTCATCGGGTACGCGAAGTTCCTTATCGGTCGAAGCGCCGAAACCGAAGCTCACGTCAACGAGGCGTTGCGCCTTTCTCCCCGCGATCATTTTGCTCACCGTTGGTTCTTATGGGTCGCCATCGCTAAGGCGCACCTCAATCTCGATAACGAAGCAATAATCTGGGTGCGCCGCAGCCTCGAGGCAAATCGAAACCATTCCGTCGCGCACTTCCAACTCGCGGCCGTTCTGGCCCGCCTCGGCGAGCTGGAACAGGCAAGGGCTGCGTTACAGGAGGGACTTGCGCTAGATCCTAGCTTCACCATTCGCCGCTATCGTGATGCCACCAGCGTATGGAGCGACAATCCTACCTTCCTTGCTGGTCGCGAACGCGTCATCAAGGGTATGAGGTTGGCTGGCGTCCCCGAGGCGTAACGTTGGTCAATTCGTTCCTTGGGCAACAAGCAATGCGTCCTTTGGTTGACGCGCGCCGCACCCCAGTCCACACTAGTGGTTCATCACAGTGATTTTGACTCTTTGGCGGTGGCTGGATAGGCGCGGCCGAGTTTGGCGCGGGCTTTATCTGTTGTGAACATCCATTTGATGCGGGTTCGGGTTTTATTCCGCCTGTTTT
>Ga0335080_10003762_pt1 | contig 15394 bp, 18 predicted proteins | sample Lox_Sample_34_FD_206720 | JGI IMG/M metagenome (GOLD analysis project Ga0335080, IMG submission 206720) | Soil microbial communities from Loxahatchee National Wildlife Refuge, Florida, United States - Lox_Sample_3.4 | ecosystem: Environmental > Terrestrial > Soil > Wetlands | place: USA... | reverse complement strand
GGCCTTTACTTCTTCGGCCGCGACTCCGGCGGCACCAGACCTGCCAGGCGGTAGTACACAACCAGCTGGCCGTAGTGTTCGCCGCTATGTTCGATGAGGCCGTATGCTATGTCGAGAACGCGCGCTATCTGATCACCGTACAGGACAGCCTGCATCAGGCCTTTCTCGCTCTTGGACTGAATGGCAGCAGCGCCGTCGGCAACCGATTTCTTTACGAATGCGACGATGTCGGCCTTGGTTTTGTATTGCTCGCGCTTCGGATCTTCTGCCGCGGGAGGCTTCTGCCCCATCGCAGGATTCGTGAAGTAGTACATTGAACCCGCCGCGTGCAGCAACTGCTCGGCAAAGCTGCGCTCCGCGGGTGTTGCCTTGAAGTCGTACTTGTCCTCGGGAAAATCTTCGGCCATGGCGATGAGTTTGTTGCCAATCTCATTCCAGGAATCGAGCACGACTTTCAATTCCGGATCGGCTGGTTTGACGGCTGCATCTTTCTTCATCGCATCTTTATTCATTGTGTCCTGGGCATGGGCGGGAAATGCGCATAGCAACGGGCCGATTGCGAAAAACGATATTCTTTTCATTTCTACCTCCACGATTGAGTTTGTAAATCAAAGCCTTAGAGGGTGGCCCATCCTTGCGGCAATTCTACTGCATCGATCTAGAAAACATGGGTGCCCCATCCTTTCGCGCGCTTTTGGCGAAAGGGTGGGCTGGCCTGCCCATGAGCCTCACCACTCAGTCCCGAAACAAAACTTTCCATCAAAATAAATCCTAAGTCCCTAAACTAGTCTGGTTTCATGCCTACCGGGCTTCACCGTTATTACGGCGCGAATGATCTGCATTTCATCACCTGCAGTTGTTTTCAGCGCCGCCTGCTGCTCGAAGATCCAGCGAGAAGAACGCTCTTCCTGAAAATTCTTGAAGAAGTTCGCGAGCAACACCAAGTTGTAGTTGCGGCCTACGTGGTCATGCCCGAGCACTTTCATCTTCTGCTAAGCGAACCTGACGTGGGCGATTTGTCGCTGGTGATGCAAGTTCTCAAGCAGCGCGTGGCACGGCAGGCGCTACCTGAGCTACGGCGGTCAGGTATAGCGACTGTTGATGAGGAGCACTTCTGGCAGCGGCGGTTCTATGACTTCAACGTGTGGAGCGCGGCCAAACATGCCGAGAAGGTTCACTACATTCACCAGAATCCGGTGCGGCGCGGGCTGGTGGCTGAGCCCGAGCAGTGGTTGTGGAGCAGCTTTCGCGCCTACGCTCATCGCGAACGCGGAATCGTGCTGGTGAACGCTGCGGGATCGGCGAAACTAAAGGCAACTCCGGCGGCGTGAAAACCCCAGGGGGGCTGGCCCAACCATAGTTTTTTCACTTCTTGCACCGCCACCGCAAGGGCTGCCCCACGCTTCGCGATTTTCGAAGCGTGGGCACCCCCGGCGATCGTATCAGGAGACTTTTCTTACCCGAAGCCTAATTTTCTGGGGCTCATTCACCAGTACCACTCCGCGTTCCCCGAGTGCATAGCTGCGATAGCTGCTCCATTTCCACTGCTCCGGCGCGAGTACCAGACCTCGCTTCACCGGATTCTGATGTATGTAGTCCAACTTCTCCGCTCGCTTCTTGGCCGTGAACACCACGAAATCATAGAAACGATGCTGCCACACTCGGCCTTCCTCCACCGCCGCAGTCCACAGCGAGCCCTGTCGCGGATCGGTGGCGCGCCGATGGCGGCCCAAACACCGCCTCGCAAAACCCTGCTTCAGAGCTTGCATCACCACCGAAGGATTGCCCCGCTCCGGTTCGCCGAGCAGCAAATGCACGTGCTCGGGCATGACCACGTAGCCGACTACCACGAACCGGTAGCGCCGCCTCACCGACTCCAGTACTTCCACCAGCAAATCGCGACTTCGTGCCGTGCCTAACAGTCGACGCCGCTGGTAGCAACTGGTGGTGATGAAGTGCAGATATCCCGCGCCGTAGTAACGATGTAATCGATTCGGCATGAGTGGTGCGTAGCACAGAGAGCGGAGCTTGGCTGTGAGCGATGAACATCGGGATCGAAGTCCGTGGTCCCCACGCTTCGAAAATCGCGAAGCGTGGGGCAGCCTCTTCAGTAGAGAAGGCGGGAAAAATCAAGGATGGGCCAGCCCCCCCGCGTTTTTCCCGGCGCGTGAGGAAGATTCGGGGAAACCTGGGGACAGGAAGCTGTGAAGAAATTGTTTTCCGACCCAACAATGCCGCGTGCCCCATTTCTCCCGCGAAGAGCATATCGGGGACAGACGGAAGTGCACCAAAATTCATTTCACAACCGCGCATCACCTCGCCGCGCTCGCGTAGAGCGCCCGCTCGAACTCCTCCTCCGTCGCTAGCGCCCCATCGTCGCTGAACGGCAGCGTCTGCATCAGCACCACGCCGCAGGTTTTGCCGGAAACATCAATCCAGAAAAACGTGTTGAAGATGCCGTCCCATGCCAGCGAGCCTGCCGCGCGTCCGTCCTGCACCGCCCGGCTGTTGATTCCGAATCCCCATCCAAACTTGTCGGGCGAACCCGGCAAACGAACGGGATTCTTGAGCAACGGCGGCATCGTGCTCGTCAACTCCGCGAGCTTCATCTCGCCGATCTGGTTGTGAGTCATCTCCACCACCGTCTCGGGCCGCAGAATCCTGTTGCCGCCTGGGTTGCCGACGATGACCCCGCCGTTCAGCACCATCCGCTCGAACTTCAAGAAATCCCCCGCCGTCGAGTAGAGGCCGCCGCCGCCGCTGAAGAACTTCACCGGCTTCATCGGTTGCGGCGGCGGTTCTACAAAACTCCCATCCGCCTGCCGCATTTGAAGCGCCACCACCCGCGCCTGCTTTTCCGCCGGAACGTTGAAGAAGGTGTCGGTCATCCCCAGCGGATCGAAGATGTGCCGGCGAAAATATTCCTCCAGCGTCTCCCCGCTCACCCGTTCCACCAGTTCTCCCAGCCAGTCGTAGCTGATTCCATATTCCCAGCGCGTTCCCGGATCGAACATGAGCGGCGCCTTCAGAAACGCGTCGCTATCCCCCGTAATGGCGGGAGCCAGGCCCGCCTCCACGTACTGGTGCAGCCGCGCATCGAAAAAGTCGTAGCCAAAGCCCGAGGTGTGCGTCAGCAATTGCCGCACCGTCGGCGGCGTCTTCGGTGGCCGCAGTTTCGCCTTTTTTGTCGCCGGATCGAATTCCTCGAGCACTTGCACCTTCGCCAGTTCCGGGAGATAGGTCGCCGCGGGCTCGTCCAGCTTCACCCGCCCGCTCTCAATGAGTTGCAGCGCCGCCACCGCCGTCACCGCCTTGGTCATCGAAGCGATGTGGAAAATCGAGTCCAGCGTCATCGGAACATCTTTCGTGCTGTCGCGCTTCCCGAACGCCCCCTGGTAAATGACTTCGTCTCCCCGCGACGCCATCGCCACCACCCCCGGCGCCTTCTTCTGCTCCACCGCCTTCTGCAGCACCAGGTCGATCGAGTTCCCCGGCATCGTCCCGCTTCCCGCGGCCAGCGTCACGATCACTATCCCCGCCAGGGGCGCTGCCGCCAGCAAGCCTCGCCGCACCGCCCCTCGAACCGCCTTCATCCTTTTCATTCCCGCCCTCTCAGTTACACTCAGGTGCTCGCGCATGACGATCATCAAAGCTTCCGCTTCTCATTTCGCCTGCCTCAGCCCCTCAACAACCACAGCAAATTTATCGAGTATCTGGTTCCAGCCCTCGAGCTGACCGCTATTCTTCGCGCTCTCCATGGGTTCATTTCCAATGTGAGTGAGTTTCGTCCGGCCGTTTCCCAGGTCCTCAAAGAGGGTCACGTCGTACGCCCCCTCGATGGCCTCATGTTCTATCCCCATCGACGCGGGATCAATCTTGTTTCCCTTCGAATCCGAAAAATACATCAGGGAAACAATCTTCTCGTGCGGAACAATCTCGTGGTATTCCACCGCATTCCAGAACTCCTGCCCATCCGGTGACTTCATGCAGCAGAGAAATTTCCCCCCAACGCGAAAATCCATCTTGCAGGAAGGCGAAGTAAAACCCTTCGGCCCCCACCACTGCATCACGTACTTCGGGTCTGTCCACGCCTTCCAAACTAACTCGCGTGGGGCATCAAAAACTCTTGTGACCGTCATCCGCTCCGTCTCATTCACCGTGCTTTTTGTCATCTCTGATCTCCGCTCTCTTCATTTGATTCACAACCACCTCCAGCTTGTCGAAACTCTCTTCCCAGAACTGGCGATAGCTGATCGCCCAGTCGCTGACTGTCTTGATCGCCTCTGGTCTAAGCGTGCACACACTCTCTCGCCCACGCTTCGTCTTGATCACAATCCGCGCCCGCACCAGGTAGGCAATATGTTTTGAAATCATCTGCTGCGAAAGTGCAAACCGTTCCGTCAAGCCGTGCACAGAGTCCGGCCCACGGGAGAGCCGTTCGATCATCGCCCGCCGGGTCGGATCCGACAAAGCCGCAAATGTTGTACCCAGCCGATCCACAACCATATGGTAGTGGATTGCCGTTGAATGTCAAGCGGTATTCTCGCGAGCCCGGATTTCTTGTTCCCTGGTCTCTGGACCCTGACACCGGCGCGTGATAAATCGCCAATGCACTCCCGGAACACGATCGCTATGTCGGCGTCGCGCCAGCTCTCCAGACTCACAACTAGCAAGATCAATCGCAAACAGAGTTCCCCGCGTTCCAGCGCTGCCGACGCGATGCGATTCGAAACGCGGTATACTGTTAATGCTTAACCTCGAAGACACGCCCAGACACTCTTGCGCCCTTCGCGATTGAGAGATCGAGAGGCGTAATCCTTACATCTGGTTTCTGTCCGTGGCAATCCACTTTGTTTCTAAGCGGATTCGCGCGATCGACCAGTCGCTCGTGCAGATCCAACGCTGCCTAACGCTCTTACATGTCAGGAGGTCACCATGTCCGCACGGAACGGAGACAAATCGAGATTTCACCGGGAGCGAAAGCAGAAACTCGCTCGACGGAAGCGTAACCAGGAACTATTGGCTCGCGCAGCAAACGAAGGCAGGCCAGCGGATACCACGGCTCGGGCAAAGCCAAGATCGGTGCCGGCATGAATATCCCAGTCCTGCCTTTAGCGCTGTCCGCACCTATTCCCGATGCAGTCAAGAAGAAGCGAGTGCTGCTGATCGATACTTCGCATGCGAAGCGCGATTTACGTGCTGAGGTCCTGCGGAAGCTCGGGATCGACGTCGATAGCGCCGCTGACATCGTGGAGGCCCGAGTATGGTGGAGACCCGCCCTGTACGACCTTGTGTTGATCAATATGGAAAAAGGACGGGGCCAACGCGACAAGTTTTGTGATGACGTTAGAAGCGCGAGTCCCCCGCAGCGGTTGGCCTTCTTGGTTGGCGGTCCAGAATATCTCACGGATTCGCCGAGCGAAGATCAGGAATCGGAACTGGAAAACAGTGACCAGCAGGCGGCCATCGTCAATGCGAAGGTTTTTTCTCCTGTTGATCCGGGAGATAGGACTCAGCGCTGGGGCATTCTGGAAGCCTCGCGGCGAATCTCCGCAGTCCGCTCCGCGTCGATTGCTCGCACGCAAGCGATGCGCGCCCTGCCTCCTCCGCCTCGGGACTCCGAAGGACGACCGGAAAAGTCAGCGGCGACGAGGACCAGCCTAGACGATTTACTGAAAGAGGAATTGCGATGAAGAACCTTTACGTTGGGAATCTGCCTCACAGCACAACCGAAGCCGAGTTGCGAAACCTCTTCGAAGCGCACGGGGCCGTGGAAAAAATCACTCTCGTAACCGACCGGGACACTGGGCGCTCTCGGGGGTTCGGGTTTGTGGAAATGAGCAATGCCAGTGAAGCCGACAAGGCTATCGCGACGCTCAACGGAACCGATCTAGGCGGACGCACGTTGACCATCAACGAAGCTAAACCTAAGGCAGACCGTCCTCGGGGCGGAGGCCATCGTTTTGGCGGTGGAGGCGGTCGTGGGCGCGACGATTATCGCGGTCATCCACGGCAGCCGCGCGAACCGCGCTGGTAGCCTTTCGAATACACAAAGTACGTCCGCCCGGGCTGCCAAACGCCTGTCGGCGATGAAGTAAGAGATTCCGGGGGATATTTATGCCAAGAGGCCGATCAACATTTACAAAGCGCCAAAAGGAACACACGCGCCAACAGAGACAACGGGATAAAGCAGAGCGCCGGAGTCAACGGAAACAAGAGGGGGCTGTTGCAGACAGCGTCGACGAGATGAGTGAACTGCGCAAGCATGCCGCAGAGCAAGCGGCGCTCTTTAATCTCGGCGCAGGAGACGAGGACACCGCGGAGCCGTCCACCCAGGATGACCACGTCAGCGAGTAACTCGAGGTCCAATTCCTGAAGCTGATGTCCTGTCGAAACAAGTTGTGGGTCTGAGCATCGGCTATAAGAGATCCGTATCGCACTAATTTAGGAGAATGAGAATGGCAGAAATCCGATTGCAAGAGGGCGAATCCTTGGAGAATGCCCTCCGTAGATTCAAACGTAAGGTTCAATCTGAAGACATTATCAAAGAGGTGAAGCGTCATTCCTACTACTTAAAGCCGGGCGAGAAACGTCGGGTGAAAAGCGCCTTGGCAAGGAAGCGCGCGCGAAAAAAGGTTCGCAGAGAGGGTTCATCTGCGACCGACTCGCGTCGGAATGACAAGTAATTTAGAGACTAACCGACCAACCTGACGCTTGCGAGTTGCCGGAGCTTGACGCCCCGGCAGCACGACTTAGTGCCTCTACACAAATACCTCACCCGGCAATGCGGTCAGAGTCCGTGAGGCCAGCGTGTTTTGAATCATTCGCTGCGATGGCCCCGCCGTCGCCGTTTCCGACTGCAGGCGTTCAATCTTCAGCTTCAGAGTACGTTCGATCTGGCGCAGTTCCAGCACCTCGGCTCCTGCCGCCAACGTCGAGGCGCGCCCTTGCAGGCCCGCTCTGCCCGTCCTGCCGACTCGATGGATGAAGTCCTCAGCCATTTTGGGAACATCGTAGTTGATGACGTGGGCAACGTCATCCACGTGCAGACCACGCGAAGCGATATCTGTTGCCACCAGCACCTGAAAACGGCCTTCCTGAAAGCCGCTCAAGGCTCCGTTGCGCTGCGACTGCGAGCGATCGCCATGAATCATCACAGCCGCAAAACCGTCGCGCACCAGTTCCTTCGTCAGTCGTTCGGTGCCTCGTTTGGTGCGCGTAAAGACTAGCGTTTGCCCCTTTTCCGCATAGAGCAATTGGCGGAGAACGTCGAGTTTCTCTCCTGGACGCACTTCGTAGGCTCTGAGTTGCACAGTCTCGGCTGGCTTGAGCACTGAGCCCAGAGCAACCCGCACAGGATTCTGCATGTAGTCATTAATGAGGCCGGCAACCGACTGCTCCATCGTGGCTGAGAAGCATAGCGTCTGGCGCCGCCTGGGCAGCGTCGACAGAATCCGCCGGATCGCCGGTAGAAATCCCATATCCAGCATGCGATCCGCTTCATCGAGTACGAGCAGTTTGACTCGGCGCAAGTCAGCGAAATTGCGGTTGACCAAGTCCTGCAGTCGTCCGGGAGTGGCAATTACCAATTGCGACCCGGCCCGCAGACTTTGGATTTGCGCCTTCTCGGAAACGCCACCGATAACGAGCGCAGCTCTGGGCATGGCTTTCGTGCGCAGTTGCTCGTACTGCTCGTGCACTTGCATCGCGAGCTCCCGCGTTGGCAGCAGCACTAGGGCGACGGTATGACGCCCGGGCTCATGGTTCAGTGTCTCAATGACGGGAATGAGAAACGCCAGTGTCTTGCCAGTTCCTGTGTCGGCGGTCCCAATGACGTCGCGGCCTGCGAGAGCTGGCGGAATCGCGCGTTCTTGAATGGGTGTGAGGTTGATGAATTGAGCTGCCTCTAGCTTCCGCTGCAGCGCAGAAGACAAGGGCAGTTCTGAAAATGTTGTCATTCGACTTTGTTTCTTTCTTGAGGGGCTAGCTGTCGCGCACACTCAGACAGACGCCTAGAGCCGCGAAACCGCTCCCATTTATCTCTTGGATCTCACGCGAATAAAACGGCGGGCAGGAAAGGCGGAGATGAATCTGGTCTGAAGAAGTGACCACCGCGTAACGAGCAAACCGTAACAGTAGCGTCACGAACAGTATAGCAGTCTCGGGTCCAATAGTTTCCGAATACTCTGAAACCGCTTTACGAAGCCATCCGTGTTGCGTGGTTTCAGGCTAGTTACGAGCTAAGGCTTGGCTGTCACGAAGGAAGCCGCAGGTTCGAGTTCCGGCGCTCCCGCCCTTGTTTCCGATGCAAACGCAAAGATCGCCATTCGACTGAGTCGGTCGATATAAGCGGCAGACGCCATGAATAAGTGGCCATGGGTTTTGGGTTTTACCTACCTCGCTTAAGTTATGTAGTTTCAACAACATGGCGGAGAGAGTGGGATTCGAACCCACGTTAGAGTTTCCCCTAAACACGCTTTCCAAGCGTGCGCCTTCAGCCACTCGGCCATCTCTCCCCGGACGCTTTTTCCCCTGGAATAGGGAAGCTGCCGCCGGAGCGCGCGGCTGGCCCCGCGCCCCCGGTTCCCGCCTGGCTTCGATTCTAGGGCCCTTCGCCGGGAACCGCAACCGCCAGCCTCAGCCGCAAAAATGAGAACATTCCTGCCGTCGCCAGCGCCACGCTTGGGTGAAGAAACACCCCGAATCGCGGCCGGAAAAAGTCCCCCGCCCGCTCCTCGAGCTTCGCTTCGCCGCGGGCTTATGAACTTTCGTCTTCTTCGTACAACTGCTGCGCCAGGTAATTCTCGATGCCCATCTCCTCGATCGAGTGCAGTTGGCCTTCCAGCCAATCGACGTGTTCTTCTTCGTCCCGCAAAATTCCTTCCAGGATCTCGCGCGAGCCGTTGTCTCCGGCTTTGACGCAGGTTTCGATGCCGTCGTTCAGGCGCTTCACCGCGTCGTACTCCAGTTGCACATCATTCTTCAGCTGATCCTTCACATTCAGCCCGATGTTGATCTTGAAGTAGTCGGTCATGTTGGGGGTGCCGTCGAGATACAGGATGTGCTCCATCAATTTCTCGGCGTGGTGCATCTCCTCGATCGACTCCTTGCGCGTGTGCTTGGCCAGCCGCTCGTAGCCCCAGTTTTCGCACATCTCCGCGTGCAGAAAATACTGATTGATCGCCGTCAACTCCGCCTTCAACACCTGGTTGAGCACAGCAATGACTTTGGCATCACCTTTCACGTTTCGCCTCGCAGCTTGCAGTCTGCATTCAGGACCTCCCGCCAGGCTCTCTCCACGAACGCTACCCCTGGCCTCGATCCCTGAATGTCCTCAGCCGAAACTATATCATCGAAGCCTTCCGCGGTTCAGTGCACCGAGGGCTCCTGCGCGCGCAGCCAGTCCCATAACTGCCCTGGACGGGAAAACCAGGCCACAACATCGATGGCTCCGATAGGAAAAGGTAGGCGGGAGAAGTTTTCAGCTCTGGCCGATTTTCTCTGTGGCTACAACGTCGCTCGGAGGATGCGTGGTGGCGGCGCCATTGGTCGGCGCAGGCTCGCCTGCGGGTGGCGTTTTCGAATCGAACATGTGGTTGTTGAGGCAGAACAGGGCCAGCTCCAGGCGGTCGGCGACGCCCAGCTTGTCGTACACCTTGCGCAGATAGTTCTTCACCACCTGCTCGGTCGTGCCCACTCGCTGGGCGATCTCTTTGTTCTTCATGCCCTGGGTGACGCACGAAACGATCAGCGATTCCTTGGGCGTGAGCTGCACCTTGGGCCGTGCGCCTGCCGGCCGCGTTCCCTGCGTCCGGTACGCCTCCAGAACCCACTGGATGCCGCGATGGTCCAGCCACGCTTCGCCCTTCGACACCTTATGCAGGCAGTCGACCAGAAGCTCCGGCTCCACTTCTCTCGGCACGATGGCGTGCACTCCCCGCCGGAACAGCTCTAGGGTGAGATCTTCATCCGGCTCCGCCGTGACCACCACCACCCGCAGGCCGGGATTCTGCCGCAGCAGGTCGGAAACCGCCTCGACCGGGTTGGTGGCCAGCGCGGCTTCAAACAGCAGAATGTCAGCGCTGAATTTCTTGGCTGCCGAGAAAGTTTGCGACAGCGTTTCCGCCTGCCCCACCACCCGCACATCATCCTCTACCGCGAAAATCTTGCGCAGTCCGGCGCGGAAAATGGCCTGGGTGTCGGCCAGGATCACGCGAATGAACTGGCCGCTGCTGCCGCCTTCCCGCGGCTGCTCGATATTTTCCTGTACCCGGACTGGAGTGCTTGCCATCACTGACCTCGCCGCTCAGCGGCGGTCAAAACGGTATTCGTCGATTACCACGCCCACGCCCCGCCGCCCGCTGTCCTCTACGCTGCGCACCACGCGGCCGCGGCAATCCACCCGCACATCGGTCTCTGCTCCCACAATGTCGGCGGGCAAAGAAATCGTGAAGTCCACCAGTGACCCTACCGGCATCTCCGCATCGATCACCTGAAACAACACCCCGTTGGCGGAAATGTTCTGCGTCTCCGCGCGGCTCTCGCCCGACCCTGACTTCACCGAGATCGGCAGCTTGATGGGAAAGCGCACCGCGCTCTGCATCTCCGGATAACGCTTGCCGTTCGCGCTCTCCGCCACCTTCGGCTTGGCCGCTTCTCCCGGCGACGGCGACTTGCCTTCACCGCCGGCAGACGCATCAGGATGCCCTGGCTCCTCGAATGGGCCAATGTTAGACATTTGCCCGCAGCTTACACCTCCGAATCAGAGGCGCAAAGTTACCGAAGTCATGGAACTGGCAGGGTTAAGCTCTTGAAGATTATGGACTTGCGGCTGATTCGCCGACTCGCCAGCGCTCCAGGTCATAGCCGCGCATGAGATCACCGCGGCGGCCGCTGAAAATACCTAGAATTTCGTTACTTCGGTGAAGTTGAAATCGCGCACTTTCATCGCCGGCACCACCATGTCGAACGATTCTTCCCCGCTGGCGCGCACCGGCGTTCCCATCGCCTCCACCTGCGACAGCATGTGGATCAGGCTCTCATTGAACCGGAAATTACGTATCCCGTGGCGCACTTTGCCGCCCTCGACGTAGAACGTTCCGTCGCGCGTCATGCCGGTGAGAATCTTCTCGTAAGGATCCACCTCGCGAATGTACCAGAGCCGTGTCACCAGGATTCCGCGCTCCGTAGACAAGATCATCTGCTCGACCGTTTGCGGATCGGCGGGCGCGCCGAAAACAATATTCATGGGAGCTTCGCCCATTTCGTTGGGAAGGGGAAAGCCGTGCCCGGTCGGCTCGATCGGGCCAACTTTGTCCTTGAACTCGGAGCGCTTCATTTTCTCCGCCGTCGCTCTCGCATACACCAGCCGCTTGACTACGCCTCGCTCCACCAGTGCCACCCGCTGCCGCCGCACCCCTTCTCCGTCAAACGCCGCGCCTGACTGCAGGGGATGCCCGACGTCGTCCCATATCGTGATGTTGTCGCCGAAAATCGCCGTGCCCGTGCGGTTGGTTAGAAACGATCGTTGATCGAGCACCGCCAGCCCGCCGAAGTCGTAGAACATGAAGCCCGCCAGGTCCAGCACCGCGGCCGGCTCCAGAATTACCGTGTATTTTCCCGGTGGGATCTCACGCGGCTGCGCCGAGTCCAGGGCTTTACGGGCCGCGGATTCAGCCAGCGCCGCCGCGCTCAAATTCGCCACGTTGGGCGAGTTGGCCTTCTGCCAGCCTGAGGAATCCCCGGCCAGCATGGTGATCGAGATTTCCGACGAGGTCTGCGCGTGCCAGGCCGACAGACCCTCGGAATTGAATATGCCTTCCACCGACTCCGAGTTCGCCACGATGCCGGCAGCCGTCAGCTTGCGTCTCTCGGCGGCCGCCACGATCTGCTTCACCGTCTCCGCTCGTTCCTCCGCCGTCACGGCGCCGGTCTGCTCAAAATGCCGCGTAGGCGGGGGCATCTCGCCTGTGCTCGACCCGCTTTTGGGCATGGGCAGAATATCGGGATCGGGCTGCTGCACCCGCGCTAGGCTCTCCGATGCCCGCACCACCCGGCCCAGGCTCTCGTGGTCAAGTTTGTTGGTCGTGGCCCGGGCCGTGCGCTGATCGAACGCCGTGCGCACCGAGACTACATAGTTTTCTTCGGCCACGTTCTGGTGAATGGTGTTATTGGCAAATCGTGTCAGCGCGCTCTTCCCGCCATAGAAAAGCACCTCGATCGCATCGGCGCTTGCGTGCTTCCTCAGTTTTCGGAAGATGTCGGCGGCCTGGTCTTCAGTCAGCATTCAGCTTTTCGCGCTTCGGCTTCGCTTCACGTCCCCTTGTATGCGCTTCCCACTTTAATCTTGCGAAACCGCGCCGGACTCGCCCCGTGGCCGGTTCCCATCACCTGCTGCGGTTGGCCTTTGCCGCAGTGCGGTATTCCCCAGAGCACCCACTCCTCGCGCGAGCAGATCGCGTCCATCGCGTTCCAGAATTCGGTCGTGATTCCCGAATACGATGGATTCTTCAGCATCCGGGCCCGCCGGCCGTTCTTGATCTCCCACCCCAGCTCGCATCCGAATTGAAAGTTGTAACGCTTGTCGTCGATCGACCACGAGCGGTTCGTCTCCATGTAAATTCCATGATCCGTATCCGCGATGAGTTGCTCGCAGCTCAGCGGCTTCTCTCCCGGCAGAATGCTCACGTTCGTCATGCGGATGATCGGCAGCCGGTTCCAACCCTCCGCCCGCAGCGTCCCCCCCGAGCGGTCCAGCCCGATCGTGTGCGCCGTTTCCCGCGAGCTCAGGTATCCGGTAAACAGCCCATGGCTGATGATCGGCGTGCACTGCGCCGGGACGCCCTCCTCATCGTAGGCAAACGTCCCCAGGCCCGGACCGTGCTCCTGGCGCGCGTCGGCGACGATATTAACTAGTTCGCTGCCGTAGCGCAGCGCCCGCAGTTTGTCCAGCGTCAGGAACGAAGTGCCGGCGAAGTTCGCCTCCGTCCCCAGAACCCGGTCGAGTTCGATCGGATGCCCGACCGATTCATGAATCTGCAGGCCAAGTTGCGACCCTTCCAGAATGATGTCGAAGACGCCTTCGGGGCACGGGTCCGCCTTCAGCAGGGCCACCGCCTCTTCGCCCGTGCGCCGCGCATTTTCCACCAGCTTCAACTCATCGACCAGCTCGTATCCTTTGTTTTGCCATTGCCCGCCGTAGGAACTGGGGAAGGATCGCTTCTGAATCTCGTCTCCGGCAAACGCGTACGCGGCATAGCCCACGCCGGTCGTGTATTTGGTCTGATGAATGTCCGTGCCCTCCGACGAGACGAACCACTGCTCCTCCCGCCGGAAGTTCAGGTTGGTCTCCGACAGCGTGACTCCCGCCACCGAACGCAATTCGCCGTCGATCTTCAGCAGCAACCCGATATTCTGTTCGACCGAGGTGCTGAATGGATCGATCTGAACCGGTGTAGTCCACTCCGCCGAATGGGGAGACTCAGGAGCAAGCCTGACATCTTCCTGTTTAACCTGCGCGGACGCCTTTGCGATCTTGACCGCTTGCTGTGCGGTGGCTTCGACAGCCTTGCGGCTCAAATCATCCGATGCGGCAAATCCCCAGGCGCCGTTAGCAATCACCCGCACCCCAACTCCGAACGACTCCGCGTCCGACGCAGTCCCCACTCTGCCATTCTTGGTCGAGAGCGCGCGGCTGCGGTCATCGGCGATGCGGGCATCGGCGTAGGAAGCTCCGCCAAGGTTGGCGGCGTTCAAAGCCCAGGAGGCGATCTCTCGCATGGCTGACTTCAATCTATCATGGAGCTTTACAGATTTTTCCAGGCCCGACCGCCAGATCCGCTGATCGACTCGACGCCGGGCCCGTATACTTTTGTCTGGCGTTATGGGAGGGCTAGAGATGTCCCCTGAGCACAAGTCAGCCTCGGACCTCAAGGAAATCGTCCGCCAGGAATGGACGGGTGCCGCGCCTTCGTGGCAGAAGTGGAACCGGCAGTTTGTCATCCAGACCAGGGCGGCTACCGAACTTATCCTGCGCGGCGCGGAGCTCGCAAGCGGCATGCATGTACTCGACCTGGCCTGCGGAACCGGCGAGCCCGCCATCGGCGCAGCGAAGGCGGTGGGCCCAATGGGTCGAGTCGTGGCCACCGATCTGGTTCCCGGGATGCTTGAGGCGGCGAGCAAGAACGCCCGCGCTCAAGGGCTGGCCAACATGGAATTCCGGGTTGCCGATGCCGAGCAGTTGCCCTTCGCAACCGCCGAGTTTGATCGCATTACTTGTCGCTTCGGTATCATGTTCTTCCCCGATATGCCGCGGGCTCTGGCCAGCATGAAGCGCGTTCTGAAGGCCGGAGGCAGAATAAGTTTTCTCGCCTTTGCCAGCCTGGAAGAAAACCCGCTCTTTTCCGCGACACTCAGGCCGTTCCTGTCCCGTGCGCCGCAGCCGCCTCCTCCTCCCGACGCGCCCAACGTCTTCCGCTTTGCCGACCCGGCAAAGTTGGCAGGAGTGCTTTCTGCGGCTGGCTTTCACCACCTGCAGGTGGCCAAGCGTCAGGTCCCATGGCCCTGGCCCGGCCCGCCAGAAGAAGCCTGGGAATCGATCCGCGAAATGGCCGCGCCCTTCAAAACAATGATCGAAGCCCTTCCCCCCGACCAAAGAGAAGCGGCGAATCAAGAAGTCCTGCAAGGATTAAGGCAGTTCTGGGACGGGAAACAGGTGAACGCTTCGGGAACCGTGGTCCTGGCCACCGCTGCCGCCTAGCCGTCAGTCCACCTATCTCTTTGGCAAGTCGGGTGCATACACTTCGGCAAATGTCGCCGTACCCCTCCGGCGAATCTGTGAGAGCAAGGTTAGTTCTCCATGAAAAAGCGCACGGTGTTGTGCGTGGACGACGATGCTGCAGTCCGTGACTACTACGGACTGCTTTTAGGCAGCAATGGCTACCAGGTCATTTCTGCCGCTAACGCCGTTCACGCACTCCACGTGTTCTCCGCCCAGAGCCGCAACATCGACGCGGTGATCCTGGACTATCAGATGCCAGGCATGACGGGTCTGGAGCTCGCTGTCCTGCTCAAGCGCCACGATCCTGTGCTCCCCATCGTCATGATCGCGGGCTGGCATCCTTGCAAGGAGGACATGCTTCCCTTTGTTGACGCCGCCATGAACAAGGGAGTGCCGATTGGCTACATCTTGGATCGGCTGGATCATCTCCTTGCCCAGCCCTCCGCAGTCTCCTCGCCCCCGGCTCGGGAATCCTCTCCTTAGAACCGTCGACTCTGCGCTGACGAAATATCGGCAGCCTGCCGTCCGCATGGCTGCGGCCCTGTGGATTTCACTTCAGCCTTCCGCCAATCCTTCCAGTCGTCGCAGGCTCTCCGACACGCCCGCCTCCACGTT
>Ga0335080_10003761_pt1 | contig 15404 bp, 13 predicted proteins | sample Lox_Sample_34_FD_206720 | JGI IMG/M metagenome (GOLD analysis project Ga0335080, IMG submission 206720) | Soil microbial communities from Loxahatchee National Wildlife Refuge, Florida, United States - Lox_Sample_3.4 | ecosystem: Environmental > Terrestrial > Soil > Wetlands | place: USA... | reverse complement strand
GCGGTCGACACGGCGCAGGCGGCGATTCGCCGCACTGAAGGGGTCGCGGTCCAACTACCGCCTGAGCAGGCTGGGGGATTCGCGCTGGTCCGTGTGCAGCCGGCGGGCGAGGATGCGGGCGCGCTCATCGAGCGACTGCGCCGACAGCTCCCCACCGGGACCCGCGTCGGCGGAGCCGCCGCCGAGGCGCACGATCTCGAGCAAGCGCTCGCGAGCCGGATGCCGCTCGTCTACGCGCTTGTGCTGGCGGTCGGCTTCGTCCTGCTGTTAACGATCGTCCGTGCGCCTCTTGCCGCCGGCGCGGCCGTGTTGCTGAATCTGCTCGCTACGGCGGCCGCCTTCGGCGCCGCCCGGCTGATCTTCCAGGACGGCAGCGTCGACGCGTTGCTCGGCTTCAAATCGCAGGGCTTCGTGGACGCGTGGGCGCCGGTGTTCTTCTTCTGCCTCAGCTTCGCGCTCGCGATGGACTACACCGTGTTCCTGTTGAGCTCGGTGAGAGACGAGTTCGAGCGCACCGGCAGCGCGCGCACCGCGCTGGTCGAGGGCCTGGCGCGGTCCGGGCGCGTCATCAACGCCGCCGGAGCGGTGATGATCGTGGTCTTCTTCACCTTCGGCCTGTCGCGTCCGCTGCCGCCGAAGGAGATGGGCGTGATCCTCGGCGTGACCGTCCTGCTGGACACGATGTTGGTGCGGCTGCTCCTGCTGCCGGCGGCGTTGCGGCTGCTCGGCGAGCGCGCCTGGTGGGTTCCCTCGCCGGTCGAACGATGGCTGCCCGCGATTCGACTTCGCCACGCCGAGCCGGAGACGCCGTCAGCGCACTAGCGCAGCGACACCGAGGCGCTCCAGCGCTTCACGCGCCCGCCGCTCGTTGAGCAGCTGTCCATTCGCGGCGTAGCCCTCGGCGGCGCGGCGCAGGGAATCCGAAGCACCTCGTCGGTCGCCCTCGGCGAGCAGCAGCGAGGCCCGGGCCTCCGCCACCGCGGCGGGCCACGGGCCTCCCGGCCAGCGGGAAGCGCCGAACTCGGCGCGCTTGAGGAATTCGCGCCCGCGCTCGAGCTGGCCGCCGGCCGCGCACACTGTTGCCGCCGCTACGTTGTAGCCGGTTGGACAGAACGGACACACCCAACGAGGGTCGAACAGCGTCTCAACACGATCGATCAGGGCAAGCGCCTCGGCGTTCTCCTCGGGGACCTGTAAGAGCACGCCGCAGACGAGGAAGACGAGATGCGGCGCGATCGGTGAGATGTGCGCGAGCTCGAGTGCCTCCTCGAGCTGCGCGCGTGCCCCGGCGCGGTCGCCCAGATGCAGAAGCGTCTCGCCCAGCCGCATACGAGCGAGCGACTCGCCCCCAACCGCGCCCAGCTCGCGGCTGAGCCGGGCCGCGTCGAGCAAATGCGCGCGGGCGGCGTCAAGGTCGCCGGTGAACAGCTCGGTCTCGCCCAGCACGGTGGCGGCGAACGCCTCGCCGCGCCGAGCCCCTGCCTGCCGGGCCTCCGCACGCAGACGCTTGGCAAAGCCGGCGAGGCGCTCGTACGGATCGCCCGCGGTGAGCACGTACTCGGTCACGCACAGATAGGCGTCGAAGACGCGACCGGCGAGTCCCGGTGAGTCCCACACCTGCGTGAGCTGACGACGCGACTGCTGCTCCCAACCACCCTCGACGTGGGCGAGCATCCCGTTCAGGAAGGCAACGTCACCCGGATCGGCCTCGACGGTGTCGGCTTCCGCGGCCACTCGACGTACGCTCTCCCAATCGCCGGTGTGCCAGGCCATCATGCCGCGCACGAACATGGACTCACTGAGGTCCTCAGGCCGCTCCGCCCGGAACTGCTCGAGCGCGGCCCTGGCGCCGGCGATATCGCCCGCCGCCATACACGCCCGCGCGTGCTGCACGCGCAGCGCAGGCGACAGCTCCGCGGGCGCCACCTCGATCGCCTCGGCGTAAGCGGCTGGAGTACCGGGCTCGCCAGCCCCATGGAGGAGCCGCGCGCGCAACGCAAGCAGGCGCGGACGCTCATGGGCCGGCGCATGCTCGAGGGCCCGCTCGGTCCACTCCGCACCGTCGCGGTACGCGCCCATTTCCAAAGCCCACCCCGCCGCGTCGGCGAGGAGCGGGACAGCCTCCGGCCCACGGCCGGCACCGAGCAGATGATGGGCTACCCGCTCGGGCGCCGCGTCCTCCTCGGCGAGCAGCGCCGCGGCGTCAGCGTGCGCATGCCGAAGAACATCATCGGAAATACTGGCCGCCAGCTGTTCGCGCACCAACACGTGACGGAAGCGGTAGCGGCCCCGCGTGCGCTCGAGCACGCCCGCCGCCCGGGCGTCGTTGAGCGCCTCCCCGACGCCATCGGCGCCCGCGAGCGCGATCAACGCCGCCTCCGTGAACCCGTCATCGATTACGGCGAGCGCCGCCAGCAGCGGCTCGTCGAACCGCTCGAGGCACTCGAGCCGCTGCCCCACGACCTCCCGCAGGCGGTCCGACACCAATACCTCGCCGGACGCGTCCACCGACGCTGCGAGCTCCTCCGCGAAGAACGGGTTGCCCGCTGCCGAGCGGGCGATCGCGTCGAGCGTTGCCGGCGACAGCGGCCGGGCGGACGCGCGCCCGGCCACCGCCGCAAGAGCGCTACGGTCGAGCGGACCGAGCGCCAACTCGACCGCGGCTCCGCGCCCGAGGAGCCTCGATCGCACGAGCGCCGCCGCCTCTGGCAGTGGCTCGTCGCCCATCGCGACGAGGACGAGTATCCGCTCACCGGCGCTGCTGCGCGCAAGATGATGCACGAGCGCCGCCGTTGCCTCATCGGCGTGGTTCAGGTCATCGATCGCCAGCACCACACCTCGTTCCGCGCCCGCTTGGCTCACCAAATCACCGACCGCGCTGAACACCAGGCGCCGGTCCACCTCCTCGTGACCCGCCCCGTCCGGCCGGCGCACCGACGGCAGCAGCCGGGAGAGCGCGAGCTGCGCACGGTCAGCGAGCGCGCTGATCAGCTCAGGACGGCGCTCGGCGAGCGGGTCCAGCGCTTCCGCGAGCGGCGCGTAAGGCGTCCGGCCCTCCGCCTCCTGGCCCGTCCCGCGCAACGTGTGAAAGCCCAGCCGCTCCGCCTCGGCGAGCACAGCCTCGAGCAGGCGCGTCTTGCCGATGCCCACCGAACCCGTGATCAGCAACGCGCCCCCATCAGAATCGGCAACGCGTTGCAGCACGCCCAGCGCCGTCGCGAGCTCCCGCTCTCGCCCTTCGACCGGCGTGTGCAGGAGCCGGGTGGCGTGCACCGGCGGGCCGCGGGTGAGCTCGCGCTGCAGCGCCAGCGTCTCCGCCGACGGCTCGACGCCCACCCGCGACAGTTCCTCGCGCAGCAATCGGAACTGCCGCACCGCACCCGGCCGGTCGCCACTCGCCACTCGAAGACGCATGAGCGCGCGATGCGCCTCCTCGTCGGCCGGATCCTCTCGCACCACATCCTCCCAGCGGCCTCGCGAGCGCATCACCGCCAGGCGGCGCTCCCGCAGGGCCGCGCGCGGTCCGAGCGTCCACTCCGCGTACGGCTCGTCCGGCAGCAACTCGCCCCTATAGGCGGCATCATCGCCGCGCTCGAACCGTTCCACATCGGTCGTCACCTCGGCGTCCGGCCCGAGCTCGACCACACCTCTTCGAAGCACGACCGCGCTTCGATCGCCAAGAGCCCGACGCGCATAGCTCGCCGCCTTGTGCAGATTCGACGCCGCCGCATCAGCACTGAGCGTCGGCCACAGCACTTCCAGCACCTCGTCACGCGACAGGCGGTGGCCCGAAGCCAACGCCAGCAGCTTTACCAGATCCGTCGCACGGCGCTGCACCCACGCCTCCGCCGGAACGCGCCGAGAGTCCACGAACACCTCGAAGCCTCCAAGCATCCGTACCTCCAGCTGCCGCATACCAGCCCAACCCTACTCCGTTCGGTCGGTACCTTTACAACCAGGGCCGCTCGTAAGCGAACCCGATAGTCCGCAACCCCGCCGCAACCAGACCCTCGGTCCGCCACAACGCAGGAGCGACCGCCATCCCGGCGGCACGGACACCGCCGCCTCCGCACCCAAATCCGAGCAGTGTCACTACCGACCCACCATAACGCTGGCTCCTGTTGCGGACGAGCCTGAGCAAGGACCGCGTCGCTCGTGGGTCGCTGGTGCTTCGCCTCGCGAGGCAGCGCTGCTTGTGCCCCGATGCCAAGTCCGAGCTGCGCCGGCTCCCGCATCATCGCGGGGATGCATCGGTCTCGCGCGCGCGGCGTGACACGTGGTCCCGGGGGCTGCGAGCAAGCGACGGCGGCGACGCCCGACCCGCGGGGCGATAGACCAGAGCCGGAGTCAGAGCCCGACCGCGTCGGGTTGTCACAATCGTGACAGCAGACGTCCGCCGGCCAGACACCGGATTAGTGCTTCGCGAGCGACGATCCGGTTGGCCTGGGCTTGGAGCTCGTTCGCCGGACAGGGCGCGGGGCGCACGTCGACTGGGACGGCGCTCTTGGCGAGTACCGCCTCCAGCTCGGGGGACGGCACACCGTGCCAGTGGACCATCAGGGTGTGCTGCTCCGGTGCGGCGATCACACCGGCGAGGCCGCTGGCGCGGCTCTGGCCGGGAACGTCGCGGATGAGCTCGGCCTCGGTGTTCATCTTGTCCTGCACGGTGAACAAGGCGGCCCATGAGCTGTAGCCGCCGGGCACAGTAGACGTGTCACGGGCCGCCGAGCGACCGGGCAGCGCCGCCACGGCGGCGCCGGCGAGCGCGAGCATCGCGCTGACGGCGACGATCAGGTTACGGCGAGCGCCGTAACGGGCGAGATGACGAGGCGTCGAAGTCATTTCGTTGTCTTTCTTGTGAGCCGTGCTGGAGGGAGCGGAACTCGTCGGCCCACACGGTGTTCTGCCCGGGCAGGCCACTGCCGGCGGATTGGACGGTGTGCTGGCACAACATGCTGTTCAGGAGCCACGGCGTCGAGTCCGGCCCGAACTGAGCCGCCGCCAGCGCGTCCTGACCCAGCCCATAGGTGGCGACCGCGAGTCACCCGGTGGCGCGGAAGCCGTCGGTCTGATCGCGCATGAAGCCGCGGTTGTCCGCGAACCAGGGACTCAGCGCGAGGAACTGGTTCCACGGGCGCTGCGTGAAGGGCCGGTCGAGGGCGTCCTGATGACCTGCCACACCGGCGTGCGCGGCGGCACGTGGCAACGGGTGGCGAATGCCGGCGAGACGGGATCTGTCAGGTGCTGCTGGAAGAACGGGGCCAGCGAGAACTCGGTCGCCAGGAACGTCTGGTCGGGCCGCGTTCTCGGCAGGATGTAGTCCAGGTAGTACCTGCCGTCGCGGGGGTCGGGTAGGTGTGGATGGATGTCGGTACCAGCGATCGACGGAGTGCCGCGCACGAACTGCATCCACCGCTCGGTCGCGGCCGTCCGCCACCCGGTAGCTCGAGATGGTTGAGCGCACCCATGGACAGCCTGGTCCCCTTCCCGGCTTCAACCCATCGGCGGCGATAGGCGATCGCGTGCCGGGCCATCGTCTCGCAGAAGACGTTCAGGCGGGTGCTGTCGCGGTCTCGGGCCTGGCACTCGACGAACGGCTCATTGCCGATCGCGACAATGTCGAGCTTGCCGATCACGACCGGCAACACCGCATCCAGCCGCCGCTGGGCGGCCGCCATCGCGAGTGTCCCGGGTGCCGGGATCGGCTCGTCGAAGTACGGAAACTTCAACGACAGCACAGTCCCGTAGCCGTTGCCGCAGCCGTCAGCAGTGCCCGAATCGAGGGCTGATCCGCGGGGCTGCCCGCATCCGCGTCGGGCATTGGGAAGAACCCCCGTACCCACGTCGTGGCCACGTCCCGCAGTTCCCGAAAAGTCATGACTCGCGGGTCGCCGTTGCAGTTCGCTCCGAGCACATCCCGCGGACGTGCCGCCGCCGCGAGCCGACCCGACACCCGCAGGAAGCCGCATCGCGTCGGCGGCTGCGCGCCCCGCCGGGGTGCCGATCCCCGCCGCAGCCAGACCGGCCGCGGCCGACATGCCGAGCAGCCGACGACGCGAGAACCGGGTGTTCTCGCCGCGTTCTTCCTCCCGCGAAGCGGAGTCTTCCCGCGTCAGATCACTTCCTTTCGGTCCAGATGAAGCTCGCGCTCGTGGACCGCGGAGCCCCCATGCAGTCGCGAATCGGTTCACCCGCGAGCCGACGGTGCGTCGTTTTCAGGCAGTGGTGCATCGCGCTGACGATCGCGCGGACGCGCTCGATCGCCTAGGCCCGCAGGCCCCACGGTTGCGCGCGAGGTACTCCTACTGCCGGGTGGGGGCAACCCGCCCCTGATCGGCCGGACAGGCGATCGCCGGGCGTTCCGCGGAGCTAATGCTGGTGGGCGCGGAGGTAGGCGAGGACGGCGAGGACGCGGCGGTTGCCGGTCCGGGTGGGCCCGATGCCGAGCTTGTGCATGATCGCGGTGACGTGCTTCTCGATTGCCTTCTGTGAGAGCACCAGGTCATCAGCGATGCCCTCGTTGGATTTGCCCACTGCCATGCCGGCCAGCACCTGTTGCTCGCGCGGGGTCAGTTCGCTCAACTGCTCGCCGGGGCGGCGATGCTTGAGCATCAGGGCGACGCGCTCGGGGTCCAGGGCGCTGCCGCCGGCGGGCACGCGCCGGACGGCGTCGATGAATGAGGCGACGTCGCTGACCCGTTCCTTGAGCAGGTGGCCGACGCCCTGCGGGTGGTTGGTGATCAGTTCGGCGGCCAGTGACTCCTGGCAGTACTGGGAGAGCACGAGGACGCCGACGTCGGGAACTCGTCGCCGCAGCTCGATCGCGGCGAGCAGACCGTCGTCTTCGTGCTGGGGAGGCATCCGTACGTCGGCCACGACCACGTCCGGGCGGTGCGCAAGGCCCTTTCGCAACAGATCCTCGGCGTCGCCGGCCTGGGCAACGACATCGCATCCGGCGTCGGTCAGCAGCCCCGCGATCCCCTCGCGCAAGAGAACGTCGTCCTCGGCCACAACGACCCGCAGGGATCCCGCTTCGTGGGTGTCGCCGTCTGCTGTCACGAGTCCGAAGCGCTCGCAGGGTCGCGCGGGTCGAGGAGCCTGCGCAGTCGCGCGTCTTGGAGCTGCTCCTTTGCCAGGAAGCCCACCGCGCCGACTCGGCGTGCGGTGGCGTCGTCAGCAGCGTCGGCATCTGCCGAGATCAGTACGACCCGCGGCGCCTCGGCGAGCTGCGCGAGCTCGCACGACAGCTGAAAGCCGTCGCCATCGGGCAGGCCGATATCGACCAGCGCCACGTCAGGCAGCACGCGCGCCGCCGCGCTGAGCGCACCGGCCATCGTCCCTGCCTCATGGACGGGGTCGTGTCCTGCGGCGCGCAACGTATCGGCGAGGGGGGCCGAGCGATACGCCTGGTCGTCGTCGACGAGCAGGATCGAGACAGCCATCCTTCATGGTCGTACCCCGGGCAGGCTTCCGGCGCAGGGACAGCCCTACCCGTGCCTAGGGGCAGCCCACCCGCCGCGCGTGTCATTCCAGCAGGCCGGACGTGACCACGGCCCGTGATTCACGTACTGGTGTCGCGGAGGGCTCGATCGGCAACGTGATCGACAGAACGGTGCCTCCGCCCGGCGGGCTGCTCACCGTCATGCTCCCGCCAACGGCCTCAACGCGGTCGATCAGCCCGGTCAATCCCGACCCGTCGTCCGGGTCCGCGCCGCCGCGACCATCGTCGGATACCTCGACCTCGAGCCGATCTCATTGGGCGAACGCACGCACCCGCGTCCGGTCGGCGCCGGCGTGCTTGATCACGTTGGTCAGCGCCTCGGCGATCACGAAGTAGGCCGTGGTCTCGACCTGCTCGGGCAACCGCCCGGCAAGCACCTCGACGTCCACCGGCAGCGGCGCGTGGCGCAGCAGCGACTGCACCCCGTCGCGCAGCCCACCCCGGGTGAGCGCCGCCGGCAGGATGCCGTGGGCGAGTTCGCGCAGTTGCGCGTTCGCGGTCTGAACCTGGACAAACGACTCGTCGAGCAGCCTCGTCGCCGTCGTGCTGTCGGTTTCCTCGATCGCGGCTCGGGCCTGGTTGAGCCTGAGCAGCGCGTGCACGAGGCGCTGCTGGGCGCCGTCGTGCACATCGCGTGCCAGGCGGAGCCGCGCTTCGTCGGCACTGGCCACGATCCGCGCGCGCGAGGCGGTCAGCGCGGCACGGTAGTTGGCGTTCGCGGATCGCCGCCGCGACCAGCTCGCAGAACCGAGCCAGACGCTCCTCGGTCCCGTCCGGCAGCGGCGGACCGTGAGTGCTCGCGCTGAGCACGCCCCACAGCCGCCCGCCGACCGCGATTGGGACCGAGACCGACGCCCCAACCCCCGAAGGGATTACCTCGGCGCCGGCCACGCCACTGTAGTCATCGATGCGCGCCGCCCGACCGGTTCGCCACACTTGAGCCCGGGCGATATCGCCCACGACGGGAACCCGCGCCCCCGGGGTGAAGCGGGTGTCCGAACGCCCCAGTTCCGTGGGTCGGCTCTGGGCGAAGACGACCGCCTCCGTGCCCGAGGGCTCATAGCCCATCAGCGTCGTGGGGGTGTCGTCCAGCAGCCGGCTGGCCTCGACCGTCACCTGATCGAAGACATCCCGCGTGGCCGCGCCGCGCGCCACGAGCTCCGCGACTCGGCGCAGTGCGGCCTGCTCGTCGGCCAGCAACTGCAGCTCGGCCCGCGACTGCGCGTTGGCGACCGCGGTGGCAGCCAGGTCAGCGAACTGCGGCAGGCGGTCCTCGATCCCGACCGCGAACCTCGCGCCCCGGCTCACCAGCGCGAGGGCTCCCCAGGGCGTTCCCTGCACGATCAGGGGCGCGCCCGCGCAGGCCACGATGCCCACCCGCCGCGCGAACTCGGCACCCGGACCGGTGAGGCCCGCATAGCTATCGACCCGGGCCGGGCGCCCGGACCGACGGACGAGTGACACGGAGCCGCCCTCCGGGATCGTGCGCCCCGCGAGCTCGAGCACGTCCCTCGCCCGGTGGTGGGCGATGATCGCCGCGCTGCCGTCGGGCCGGTAGCGGACCAGCCATGTCTCCTCGCCGAACTGCGCGGCTGCCTCCGAGACGATCGCGTCGAACACCTCGGACTGAACCGCCCCGCGCGCGACCAGCGTCGCCACGCGCCGCAATGCCTCCTGCTCACCGACCAGCCGGTGAATACCCGCCCAGGTAAGCGGACTTGCCGCAGAGCGCTCATCCCCCGGCGCGGAATCGAGGTAGATACGCCACTCCACGATCCGACCGCCGACGATGCGGCGCACAACGCAGTGCGTGGTGATCGGCAACGGGCTGGCGTCCCGCGTCTGCCCGGCCCTCGCCGGTGAAGTGTCAATCGACCGCGTCAGGGTGACGATCGTGTCGCCGGCTGTCGGGCAGGACCTGCTCGAGCTCGACGCGGAGCCCGGGGACCTGGCGCACGAAGCCGGCGAGGTAGTCACGGACCGCGGTCACGCCCCGCAGCGACGTTCCCTCGATCACCATCGGGACATCCTCGTCGAGCACCTCGCCCAGATCCTCGAACCGGCGAGCGTTGAACGCCTCGTGCATCCGATCGACGATCAGGCGATTCGCAGACACCGAACACAGCGTACCCCGCGACGCCCGGCTGTCCACCGCGTGCGAGGCCGGGCTGGCCCGACCCGAAGCAGGGCCGCCCCCAGTTCAAACCGGGGGCCTCTCGGCCTAGCCGATCGAGTCCGTCGGCACGATCGTCATCCCTTCCGCAGAACCCCGAAGCGATGATCGACGAGGAGACCGATGCCCGAGCTTGCGAATCAACCGACTGACAGCCAGTACCCCACCGGGAGCGACCGATCGCGCTGGATTGCGCTGGTCGTCCTGTGCGTCGGAGCGCTGATGATCATCCTCGACCTGACGATCGTGAACGTCGCGCTGCGCTCGATCCAGCGTGACCTTCACTTCAATCGGTCGAGCCTCGCGTGGGTCGTGACCGCCAACCCGATCACGTTCGGCGGCCTGCTGCTGCTCGCCGGGCGGCTGGGCGATCTGCTCGGGCGGCGCAACGTGTTCTTGACCGGGCTCGCCGTGTTCGTCGCCGCCTCGGCGCTGTGCGGCGCCGCGTAGAGCCAGACGCTGCTGATCATCGCGCGCTTCATCCAGGGGGTGGGCGGCGCGATGGCCTCGGCGGTGATCCTGGGCATGCTCGTGACGATGTTCCCCGAGCCCGGCGAGCAGGCGACGGCGATCGGCGTGTTCAGCTTCGTGGCCTCCGCCGGCGCCTCGATCGGCGTGCTGGCCGGCGGTGTGATCACGCAGGTGATCAACTGGCACTGGATCTTCTTCGTCAACCTCCCGATCGGGATCGCGACCGCGCTGCTCGCGGTCACGCTCGTCCGCAGGGACCTCAGGATCGGCATCAGGCAAGGTGCCGGCGTGCTCGGCGCGATGCTCGTGACGGGCGCGCTGGTGCTCGGCGTCTTCGGGATCGTGAAGGCGCAGAGCTACGGTTGGGGCTCGGCCCACACGCTCGCGCTGGGCGGCGTGGCGATCGGCCTGCTGGCCGCGTTCCTCGCGTGGGAGCGGCGCACGGCGAACCCGATGTTGCCGCTGCGGATCTTCCGCTCGCGCAACGTGTCGGGCGCCAACCTCGTACAGATGCTGTTCGTCGCCGGGATGTTCGGGATCTTCTTCCTCGGCAGCCTCTACATGCCGCGCGTGCTCGGCTACTCCGCGCTGCAGATCGGGCTGGCGTTTCTGCCGGTCGCCGCGCTGATCGGCGCCTTCTCGCTCGGAGTCGCGCCGCGACTGATCGTCCGCTTCGGCACGCGAGCCACGCTCGTTCCCGGTCTAGCGCTCACCGCGGCCGGGCTGGCACTGTTCACCGGGGCCCCGATCCGCGCCGATTACGCCGGCGACGTGCTGCCATCAATGGTGCTGATCGGCCTCGGCGCCGGGCTCTCATTCCCCGTGCTGATGACGGCCGCAATGTCGAGCGCGGAGCCGACCGGCGCCGGGATCCTCTCCGGCCTTGTCAACACGACCCAGCAGGTCGGCGGCGCGCTCGGGCTCGCGGTGCTGGCGACGCTCGCGACCACCCACCCGAACAGCCTCCTGCATACGGGCAAATCGACCGCCACCGCGCTCACCGACGGCCATCACCTCGCCTCGGCAATCGGCACCGGTCTGCTGATCGCGGCGATCGTTGTCGCAGCCACGGTGCTCCGTCTGGTGGCCATCCCCGCGGCACCGGCGGAGGTCGAAGCCGAGGTCGAAGACAACCTGGCAACCGAGCCTGCGTATTCCGAGTCCCTCTGAGGTGCTCCGCGGTCGGGATACCCCCACCGCGCGGTAGGACCGCTCCGCTTTCAAACGGGGGCGAGTGGGCCTAGGCGATCGCGCCGGTCCGCGAGGTCGTAGACGCGACGCACAGACTCCGAAAAGAGAGGATCTCAGTTCGGCCGCCGGGCCCGCCGTTACCGGTCCGCCGGCCCGCCCGCCGGCGTGCGATTCACCACCTCAAACGATGACCCCAACAACACTAAGGAGTGACATGAGCAGCCGAGTCACAGGACCGGCACTCGCCGCCGCGGCAGTTCCGGCGAGCGCGGTAGCCACGAATCCATCGACAGCACACGCGACCGTCGCGTCGCCGACAGTCAACGCGGAGCGGATCGCATGGTGAGCCTGAGTCGTTGGTGCATCGCTCACCGCCGCGTCGTGATCGGGGGTTGGGTACTGATCGCGGTGCTCGCAACCGTGATCGCCGGCGCGGTGGGCCGCCGCTACGCAACCAACTTCACCCTCTCCGCGACGGAGTCCCAGCATGTCGTGGCGCTGCTCGGCAAGGAGTTCGACTCCCAGAGCGGGGACCTCGACACGATCGTCTTCCACACCGACCGTGGCACGATCGACGACGCGCGAGTGCGCGGTGCCATCACTGCGCTGCTGTCCAAGGTGCAGAAGATGCCGCACGTCGTGAGCGTCATCAGCCCCTACAGCCGACTCGGCGCCGTCGAGGCGGCCAGCCGCTGCTCGACGCCGTCAACGCGATCAACGTGCCAGGTCTGAAGATCGCCGCCGGCGGGCAGGTGATCGAGCAGGCGGAGGGCTTCAGCACCGGCGCGGCAACCGCGGTCGGCGTCATCGCGGCGCTCGTCATCCTGCTGCTCACGTTCGGGTCGCTGACCGCCGCCGGCATGCCGCTCGTGACCGCCGGGCTCGGCCTGATCACCGGCGTGGCCGTGGTCGGGCTCGCGACCCATCTCACCGACATGTCCAACATCGCACCGGAACTGGCGCTCATGATCGGTCTCCGGTGTCGGGATCGACTACGCGCTGTTCATCGTGACCCGCTTCAAGGAGAGCTACGGGCACAGCATGAACATCGAGGCATCGATCGTGCAGGCCATGGACACCTCGGGCCGCGCCATCGTGCCGGCGGGCACCACGGTCGTGATCGCGTTGCTGGGGATGTTCCTCACCGGCGTGACCTTCATGTACGGGCTCGCGATCGCCTCCGTGCTCGCAGTTCTCCTCGTGCTCCTCGCCTCGCTCACCGCGCTCCCTGCGCTGCTGACGGCATGGGGCAGCCGCGTCGTGCGACCGACGCGACGCAAGCGGCGGCGCATCGAGCGCGGCGAGGCGCCGCGGCAGTCCAGCTGGCGCCGCTGGAGCAGGCTCGTCCGATCGCGGCCATGGCCGCTCGCGATCGCCTCGCTGGCGATCATGCTCGCCGTCCTGATCCCAGTACACAGCCTGCGCTTGGAGTCAAGCGACGCCGACAACGACCCCTCCAACACCAGCAGCTACCGCGCCTACCACCTGCTCGCCAATGGCTTCGGGCCCGGGCCCAACGGCCCGCTGCAGATCGTCGTGCAGATGTCGAAGCCCGCTCAGCAGCCCCAGCTTGCGGCGGTCCGGGCCGCGGTGGCGGGCACGCCCGACGTGGCGGCCGTGACCGCGCCGGAGCTGGCGCGCTCGGGCAGGATCGCGGTGATGTCGGCCTACCCGGCCTCGGCGCCCCAAGCGCAGGCGACGACCGACCTCGTCCATCGACTGCGCGACCAGGTGCTGCCGCCATTCCAGAAGCACCTGCCCGCGCGGCCGCTGGTTGGTGGATTCACCGCAGGGTCGATCGACTTCTCGGGCGTCCTCGCAAGCAAACTGCCGCTGTTCATCGGGATCGTCGTGATGCTCTCGGCCTTGCTCCTCGCGGTCATCTTCCGCTCGCTGGTGATCCCGGTGCAGGCGGCGTTGATGAACCTGCTGAGCATCGGCGGCGCCCTGGGTGCCACCGTGGTCGTCTTCCAGAACGGCTTCCTCGCCGGGGTGCTGGGGGTCACCCCAGGACCGGTGGAGCCATGGCTGCCGGTGCTCACCTTCGCCGTGGTCTTCGGCCTGTCGATGGACTACGAGGTGTTCCTCATCTCCCGCGTGCGCGAAGAATGGGTGCGCCACCGCGACGCGACCCGTGCCGTGGCCGACGGCATCGCATACACCGGGCGCGTCATCACCGCTGCCGCGGCGATCATGATCTGCGTCTTCCTGTCGTTCGTCGTGGGCAACGAGCGCTCGCTCAAGGAGTTCGGCTTCGGCCTCGCAGCCGCCGTGTTCCTGGACGCGATCGTGGTCCGATGCGTGATGCTGCCCGCGCTGCTCGAGATCCTCGGGCGGGTCACCTGGCAGCTGCCGGCCTGGCTTGACCGGAGGCTGCCGCGAATCCGGATCGAAGGCCACGCCGCCGAGGGGGACGCGCTCGGCGAGCGGCTATCGGCGGACGCGGCGCTGCTCCCCGAACCGGCGCCGTCCGGCCGCTGACCCGGCCTCCGTACCCGGCCTGGCCGCGGGCGACGGCAACGGCGAGCCGTCCCATGCAATCCACCGGACCCCCATGACCCCAGAGAGCCTGCACAGCTTCTTCGCGGCCAGCGCCAATGTGGCCGGCGCGCTGATCGGACTGTTGTTCGTCGCGATCTCCGTGTCCCGCGAGCGACTGGCTGAGAGAAACGAGCTACAGATCAACCGCATTCGCGCGCACGCGGCGCTAACCGCCTTCCTCAACACCCTGACGGTCGGGCTGTTCGCGCTGATCCCCGGAGAGCAGATCGGCAAGGTGTCACTGGCATTGGCGATCCTCGGACTGATGTTCCTCACGGGATCGCTGCTGTCTTTGACCCGCACAAGCCGGCTGCGCAGCGACCTCCGCGACGCAGCGTTCCTGGTAGGCCTGCTGGCGACGTTCGTGACCCAGCTGATCGCAGGACTGGACGTGACGATCCACCCCCGCGACACCGGCACAATCCGCACGATCGCCGTCCTGGTCGTCGTCTGCTTCCTGATCGGAATCGCCCGATCGTGGGAACTGATCGAAGGACCGTCGACCGGAATCGCCCGCGAGATCGGAGTACGCGTGCGACGACGAGCCGATCACGACACCACCGCTCAGGCCGCAGACAGCCAATCCGCGCTTCAGTCGCTCCTCATGAGGCTGAACGGGATCACCGCGAGTGACTACCTCGCCTGGGTTAGGGTTAGGGATCCGGAGCCGTCCGCGCTCGACCAATGGCTGCGGTCGGTCGCGATCAGCGCCGAGCCGCTCGGAGAGCTCATCACGATCGAGCTGACGTGGGCCTGCCAGCTACCGATGCCGCCGAGCGCCGCCGCGGTCGCTGCCGGCTTCGCGAGGACCCCCGAGGTGGTCGAGGTCATCGGCACGACTTGCGCCATCGACGTCCACGCGCGACCGACCGCGTTCGCTCCGCGACGGTCGGCACAGTTGTGCGAGCCGTAGGACCGGAGGCTGTCGCCGGAAGCGCGAGAAGTCGTGCTGGCGGCTTGCGTACGGATGCTGGCCCAGGAACCTGATGTCGATCCGGCGAGGGTCCCAGCGGCGACTGGGGCACCCATCAGCCGTCATCGCCGGGGCGACCATAACCGACTCGACCGTGTCGATTATCAGCCGCCGCCACGCCCTAACCGCTTCGCAGGATCGCGCAGCTTGCCGATGTCCTCGGGACCGATGACATCGCTCTCGCCGCATCGCCGACTCGGGCCCGTGCGGTGTGCGTGTCATCGAGCGCCGCGGTCAGCCTCCAAGCTCTCCCGGCTCGCCGGCCGGCCCAACAATCCAAGCTCGCCGAGCTGCCGGATCGTTTCATCGAGATCCGCGTTAGCGCGCTCGATCGCCTCGTCCGCCTCCCGGATCTGCCGCTTGCGTGAGCCGCTTGCGTGGGCGTCGGCCGTGGCCCAGTACGCCCGGACCGCGTCCAGCACCATCTCCTCGCCGCGGTCGGCCTTGACCGCCGCTCGTCGCTGGCACGGTTCGCGCTCGTATCGCCGCACCTGTAGCTGTCGCTGTCGGAGTTGATCACCATCCGCGACCCGCACGACCCTCAGCGCAGCACA
>Ga0335080_10003760_pt1 | contig 15404 bp, 12 predicted proteins | sample Lox_Sample_34_FD_206720 | JGI IMG/M metagenome (GOLD analysis project Ga0335080, IMG submission 206720) | Soil microbial communities from Loxahatchee National Wildlife Refuge, Florida, United States - Lox_Sample_3.4 | ecosystem: Environmental > Terrestrial > Soil > Wetlands | place: USA... | reverse complement strand
GGAGGCCGCGGTGAGCGCGCTCAAGCTCGGCGCCAACGACTACTTCTCCAAGCCCTGGGACAACGAGAAGCTGGTGATCGAAATCGGCAGGATGATCGCCGGCCGGCGGCTCGAATACGAGAACACGCACCTCAAGCGCGCGCTGGTGGAGCGCTACAGCTTTCCCAACATCATCGGCCGGAGCGAAGGCATGGTCCGCCTGCTCGACCTCGTCAGCCAGGTAGCCAGCAGCCGCTCGACGATCCTGATCACCGGCGAAACCGGCACTGGCAAGGAGCTCGTGGCCAAGGCCATTCACGCCAACTCGCCGCGGGCCGGCCAGATGTTCGTGCCGGTGAACAGCGGCTCGCTTCCTCCGGACCTGCTGGAATCCACGCTGTTCGGCCACACCAAGGGCGCCTTCACCAGCGCCGTGCAGAACAAGAAGGGCTACTTCGAAGTTGCGGACAAGGGCACGATTTTTTTCGATGAAATCGGCACGCTCGGCCCGGAGACGCAGATCAAGATGCTGCGCGTCATCCAGGAGAAGGAGTTCATTCCCCTGGGGGCCACCGACCCGATCAAGGTCGATGTGCGCATTCTTGCGGCGACCAACGCCGATCTCGCCCAGCTCGTCAAGGAGGGCAGGTTCCGCGAGGACCTGTACTACCGGCTGAACGTCATCAACATCGTGCTGCCGCCGCTGCGCGACCGCAAGGAAGACATTCCGCTGCTGGTGGGGCATTTCTTCGACTATTACTGCCGCGAGAACGGCAAGTTCCTCGACGCGCGCGGCAAGAGCGTTCTCCACTTCGAGCCCGAAGCCTTACAGATTCTCAAGGAGCACAACTGGCCCGGGAACGTCCGCGAGCTGGAGAACGTGTGCGAGCGCGCGGTGGTTCTCGCCTCCGGCCCGACTGTTCCGGTGCACGTCCTTCCCGACGCGCTGCTGCAAGCCAACGGTATCCGGCTCAACCGCGGCGAGGGCGCCCCACTCCCGGACGACGCCTCGCTTTTCGAGATCGTCAACGATTACGAGCGCCGCATCATCCAGGACCGGCTCGAGAAGTGCAGCTGGAGCCAGACCGAGGCAGCCGAAAGCCTCCATGTGCCGCTTTCGACGCTCAATCAGAAGATCAAGCGGCTCGACATCAAGATCCGCAAGAAGGGCGAGGGGTAGGTTGGTTCCTGCCGGTTATCGTGCTACCCCACCGGCAGTTCGATCTCGACGATCAACCCGCCTCCGGGCGCATTGATGGCGCGGATCGTGCCTTGATGGACGTGGACGGCACGCTCGGCGATGGCGAGCCCGAGCCCGGCGCCGCCGCTGTTGCCATCCGCCACCCGGCGGAAGGGCAGGAAGATTTCGGACAGCATGCTCTCCGGCACCCCCGGCCCGTGATCCCGCACGTCCAGCAGCGCGCGGGAATCGCGGGCCTGCAGCGAGATTTCGACATCCGTGCCTTCCGCCGTATGCCGGATGGAGTTGCGCACCACGTTCTCCACGGCGCTGCGCAGCATTTCCTCGAATCCATTGACGCTGCACGCATCGGCGCGCCGGACCACGACTCTGCGATTCCCGGCGCGGGCTTCGAAATCTCCATCGCTGGCGACCTCGTGCACCAGGTTCGCCAGGTCGAAGCGCGCCGGATGGCCCCGGTCCACGCCGCTGTCGATCCGCGTCAGGGCGAGCAACTGGCCGATCAGGGTATCCAGGCGACGCGCCTCGAGAGCGATACGTTCCAGATTTTCCGGCACTTCTTCGGCAGGACCCTGCTTGACCAGACCGAGCGCCACGATCAGGCGCGATAGGGGCGATCGCAGCTCGTGGGAGACGTCGCCGAGGAGCCGGCGCTGTCCGGTAATCAGCGCTTCGATCCGCTCCGCCATCCGATCGAAGTTGCGGGCCAGGCCGGCGATCTCATCCCGGCGCGCGCGCAGGGAAGGATCGACGCGGGTTTCGAGGCGGCCCTCCGCGATTCTTGCCGCCGCCTCGCTCAACCTATGAAGCGGCTCGGTCAGGTAGCGGCTGATGAAGTAACAGAAGATCGCGCCGGCGAGGGAAAAGACCAGGAAATCGTGCAGCACCAGCCGGACCATCGACCTGTGGCCGGTGAAGGTGTGAACGAAGACTACCACGAGAACGGCGGCGACTACGGCCAGCGTGAGCCAGAACCATAGCAGGATGGTGACAAACAGCCTTCTCACCGCGCCCCCGGCTTAGCAGGCGCGGCATACAGGTATCCGGCTCCGCGAACTCCCTTGATGCGCTCGCCGCCGTCTTCCAGCGGGCCGAGCTTGCGCCGGAGGTTGCAGACGTGCGTGTCGATGCTGCGGTCGAACGGGGAGAAGTCCCGTCCCAGCACGTCCCGCACCAGGTCCTCGCGGCTGACCGTACTTCCGGCGACGCGCATCAGCGCAGCAAGGAGGTCGAATTCCACGGTGGTGAGATCTACGGGAGTGCCTCCGCGGCGGACGGTGCGGGAGCCCCCGTCCAGTTCGACGTCACCGACGGCGACCGCCACCGGGACCGGGCGCTGGGGCGCGGATCGCCGCAGGATGGCGCGGATTCGCGCCGCCAGCTCGGCGGGATCGAACGGCTTCGGCAGATAATCGTCGGCGCCGAGCTCGAGGCCCCGAATGCGGTCGTTGGTGTCTCCGCGCGCGGTCAGCATGAGCACGGGTGTACGGGCCTGGCGGCGGATGCGCCACAGCACGTCGAAGCCGTCCATATCGGGCATCATGACGTCGAGCATGATCAGCGAGTAGTTCCCGGAGAGGGCTTTTTCGAGTCCCGCCGCGCCGCTCGGCGCCCACGCGATCTCGAATCCTTCGCGAGCCAGAAAGCGCGTGACAAGCCGGCAAAGCTCCGCATCGTCGTCGACCACCAGCACGCGCTCCATGGAATGACCGGGCGTCTTCATTTTACGTCCCGTGAAATACCCGCACCGTCAAGATCTGTCAAGCGGCTTGACCGTTCTTGACCAAGCTTGGCACTTCTAAACGCCGGACGGCGGCCGGGCGGGTTTATAGTCGAACATGTGACACGAACCTTTGCCCTTGGCACGCTCCTGGCTTTCGCATCGTTCCACGGCCACTGCCAGAACCTCGCGCAGGCCACCGCTTTCGAAGTTGCCGCCATCACGCCGTGCAAACCGGGAACTCCGGCGCCTCCCGGCGAGCACGCCGGCATGGTCCACTTCATCTATCCCGGAGGACGATTCAACGCAGGCGCCACCACTCTCGCCTTCCTGTTCGAGTGGGCATACCGGATCCAACCGTTTCAGCACTCGGGAGGCCCGTCGTGGATGGACTCCGATCGTTACGACATCGTGGCCAAAGCCGAGAGCGCCAATCCGAGCGAGGCGCAAATGAAGCTGATGGTGCAGAGTCTGCTGGCCGACCGCTTCCAGCTGAAGTTCCATCGCGAGAGCAAGAACCTCCCGGTGTACGTGATTTCGCTGGGCGCAACCGCTCCCAAGCTCTTTCCCCCGAAAGACGGCGAGACGCACTTCCTTCAAGTCACGCCGCAGAAGCGCGAGGATCAGAAGCTCCCTTCCTTCCACGTGGCGGCGACGCGTTTCTCACTCACGGAGTTGAGCGACACTTTCGCGCGCCAGCTTGGCCGCCCTATCGTAAACCAGACCGGGCTCGACGGCTACTTCGATTTCACGCTGGACCTTATGCCCGACGAGGAACGCCCCAATCCGCTGGATCCCTCGCTCATTCTGACGGCAATGCGGGAGCAACTTGGACTGACGGTGACCACCCAAAAAGCCCCGGTGGAATTTTTCGTGATCGACAGGGTGGAGAAAGTGGCAGCCGGAAACTGATCAATTGAGCAAGCGCAGCGGACCGGCAATAATGGGGAATGCCTTCGGAAACCGGCTACGGCACTCATCCCGAGCTTCCCGAGTTATATGACCACATCCCGCTGTACAACTCGCGGCGCGATATCGATTTCTACGTCGATCTCTGCCGCCAAAGCGGAGAGGCACTCGAGCTGGGCTGCGGTACCGGGCGCGTGCTCATTCCCGCGGCCGAGGCCGGATGCTCCGTCACCGGGCTGGATCAATCGAAGGAGATGCTCGCTCGCTGCCGCGCGAAAGCGGCCAACCTGCCTGCCGCCGCACGCGATCGAATCACGCTTGTCGAAGCCGACATCTCGCGATTCCAGCTTTCCCGGACTTACAAACTGGCCATCGTACCTTTCCGGCCGATCCAGCACCTGACGACGGTCGAAGAGCAACTGAGCTTCCTGCGATGCGTCCGCGAGCATCTCGAGCCTGGCGGTCGCCTGGTGTTCGACGCTTTTAATCCGAATCTCTCGATGCTGGCGGCCGCCATAGACCCCAACGAGATCGAGGACACCCCCGAGCTGAGCTTGCCCGATGGACACCGACTGCGCAGGGCATACCGCATCCTGCGAAAAAGACCCGCCGAGCAGTGCAATGACTGCGAGTTGATCTACTACCTGGATGGGCGGCCCATCGTGCAGTCTTTCTCCCTGCGGTACTTCTTCCGCTTCGAGCTGGAGCATCTCCTGGCGCGCTCCGGGTTCGAAATTACAGCCCTATACGGCGGATTCGACCGTTCGGCATTCACGGACGAATCCACAGAGATGATCTTCGTCGCCAGACGACAGACCTAGGAAATCAACTCCCTCAGCAGCCGCACGCCGTCCGCCAGGTCCTGCCAGCGCTCGGCCGGATCTTCCGCTTCGCGCTCGACGTTCAGCGGCCCGCGAAAACCGATCTCGCGCAGCGTCTGCACGAACCTGGGTATGCCGACCGAACCCTTGCCCAGCGCGCGCTCCTTGCCCAGCGCTCCGGGCACTCCCTGCGGTGGCCAGTCGCCATCCTTGCAGTGCACCGATGCCACGTGGCGCGCGAGGAATTTCAGGGACGCGACCGGCTCCCCCGAGCCGTAAAGAATCAGGTTGGCGGGGTCGAAGTTGATGCGCAGGTTCGGGCGCGCCACGTCCGCCATGAACGCGTCCAGCACCTCGGCGCGTTCCTGGCCGGTCTCCAAGGCGAACGTCTGCCCGTGGCGCCCCGCGTGATCGCACACGCGGCGCACCAGTTCGCGGACCGCGCCATAGTCGGGATGCGTTCGATCCTCGGGCACGAATCCGACGTGGCAGGCGATGCTCCCCACCCCCAGGCGCGCGGCGAAATCGCTGACCGCGAGGGTGCGCTGTTCGCGAGCGGAGCGAGTCGCCGGCGGAATGAAGCCGACGGTGCGCTGCACTGTCGGGATATCGGCGTAATCTTCGCCCTCATAGGCGGCGAAGACGGTCACCAGGGCGAAGCCCGCCTCGGCGAGCGTGCTCTTCCAGCGCGTGGCGGCGGCCTCGTTCAACTCCATGCCGCCGGGCACGCCCAGTTGTCCGCACCGCACGCCCAACCCGCGGACCTGCGCGAAGTCATCGCGCTCCGCCCAAAACATGACGCCCGGTTCTAAAGGCTGCATCCTATCTTCTCTCCGTTTCGGTTTCGTGCTTCCAGCAACAATCGCATCAAATCCACGGCCTGCGCCGATTCCCCCGGCGGGCAGAGATCCGGCTGCCGGCCGCTTTCGCAGCACTGCACGAAGTAATCGATCTCCGCCGCATAGCCATCCTGTGCCGCCAGCGGCAGGGCCTCCTCGGCCGCGGCGTAGAGTGTGGGCGGGCGTCCGGTCGAGCTGTATTCGACGATGCCGCTGTCACCGCTCACGCGGTATTCCATGCGGAACGGGTAGGAGGCTGCCGCCTCCCATCCGCCGGTAATCGCCGCGACCATGCCGTCCGCGTAAAACAACTGCGCGTCAATGGCATCGCCCGATCCCGTGGCGGACACGGCTTCCGGCGCCCCGAACAGGTGCAGGCACATGTCGGCGTCGTGGATCAGCAGGTCGAATACGCCGCCGCCGCTGCGCGCGGGATCGTGCAGCCAGCCGCCCCACCCCGGCGCGGCGCATCGGCGGTGAAACGCCGCGTACCGGAGGCGCCCGAGGCGCGGAATCGCGGCGCGCAGCGCGATGTATTCGGGCATGAACCGCAGCACCTGCGCGGTCATGAGAATGCGCCGGCGCTGCTCCGCGGCGGCGATCATCCGCCGCGCCGCGTCTCCGTCGAGGGCGATCGGCTTTTCCACCAGGACGTGTTTGCCGGCGCGCACCGCGGCGATGGCGAGGCTCTCGTGGAAATCGGTGGGCAGGCAGAGATCCACGGCGTCGATGGAGGGGTCCGCGAGCGGCGCCGCCGGGTCCCGGTAGGCCTTGACTGCCGAGAAGTCCAAACTGCCACCCGCGCCCTCCAGGTTTCCGCGGACGGCGCTCAGGTCGCCGGCGAGCTTGCGCGGATCGCTCGAATAGACTGCCGCCAGCCGCGAGCCCCAGGCGCGCGCATGGACGCTGCCCATGAATCCCAATCCTAATACCGCAACTCTCATTCGATTCACGATCTTAGCAGCAGAGAGGGCCGCCTGATACAGATCATAGAAATTTTAGATTGGACTCTCTTTTGGACAGGCTCTTACACTCAGAGTTGAGTATCGGGGGGAATTCACTTGCCTGTCATGGAAGGTAAAAGCCAGGTCGAGTTGCTGCACCAGATCAGCAATATCGTCAGTTCCAGCCTGTCTTTGGAAAAAATGCTGAAGGAGCTGATCGGGCTCGCGGTCGAAGTCACGGGCTGCGACGCCTGCCTGGTATACCTGCTGGATCGTAGCCGGAATGAAATCGTGCTGCGGGGGTCGCAGCTTCCGCACAAGCGGGAGATCGGCCACATCCGCATGAAGATGGGCGAAGGCGTCACGGGATGGGTGGCGCAGCACAAGAGCGTGGTGGCGCTGTCGTCGAACGCAGCCGCCGACGCGCGCTTCAAGGCCTTCCAGAAGCTGCCCGAGGACACCTACCAGGCGTTTCTCTCCGTGCCCCTGGTGAGCGAAGGCGAGGTCATCGGCGTCATCAACATTCATCACGAAGAGCCGCACGAGCACGAGCAGGATGAAATCGCCCTGGTGACCTTTCTCGGCGAGCAGATGGGCGGCGCGCTGGGCAAATCCAGTCTCGCCGAGCGAGGCGAACGGGCTACCAGGCGCCTGGAAGCCATCGCCGGCCTGGCCGAGAGAATCAGCGAGAAGAACTACCTGGACCGGATATTGCAGACCATCGCCGAAATGGTCGCGGACCGCCTGGAAGCGCCGGTGTGTTCCGTCATGCTGGTGGACGAGGACCGCCAGGAGCTGGTAATCACGGCGGCCCGCTGCTCGAGCGAAGACTACCTGCACCGCATGCCGCTGAAGATCGAGGATTCGCTGATCGGCCGCGTGGTGCGCGAGCGCGCGCCGATCCTGATTCCCAACGTGCTCGAGGAGAAGCAGTACCGCTACCCCGAACTGGCGCGGAAGACGGGATTAGCGTCCCTGCTTTCGGTTCCGATGTTCACGCGCGACAAGGTGATCGGCACGATCAATATTTATACGCGGGAAGTGCACCAGTTCGCCGAGGACGAGGTTGGTTTCGTCAAGGCGCTGGCCGGCCAGGCGGCGATCGCGATCGAGAACGCGCGCCTGATGTCGGAGGCGCTCGAGGCCAAGCGCGCGCTGGAAACGCGCAAGGTGGTGGAGCGCGCCAAAGGCATCATGCAGGTGAAATACGGCCTCACGGAAGAGGACGCCTACCTGAAGCTGCGCAACGAGAGCCGCCGACTGCGCAGGCCGATGCGGGACCTGGCGGAGGCGATCATTCTGGCGGACGAGCTGGAGAAGCAGAGGCAGACGAAGACCGACCAGGACGTCTGAGACGCCACCGCCGCCGTTCCCCCGATCCGTAGTACACTGCGATTTTAGAAAACTTCATCGACCCCTCGGACCATGGAAGCTACTCCTTCCCCCATGATCGAGGCGATCGGCCTCAGCAAGTTCTACCGGGACTTCGCGGCCATCCGCGACGTCAGTTTTTCGATCCCGGGGGGACAGGTCGCCGCCTTTCTCGGCCCCAACGGCGCGGGCAAATCGACGACCATGAAGATCCTCACGGGCTACCTCGCGCCCAGCTCCGGGAGCGCCCGCATCGCGGGCCTGGACGTCGTCTCCGACCGCATCCGTGCCGCCGAACGGCTCGGCTATCTACCCGAGAACGGCCCGCTGTATCCGGAAATGACCCCGCTCGCCCTGCTCCGCTTCTTCGGCTACGCGCGCGGGCTCACGGGCGCACGGCTGGCGGCGCGGATCGACGACGTGGTCCACCGCTGCGCCCTGGAGGCCGTCATCGAAAAACCGATCCGCAAGCTCTCCCGCGGATACCGGCAGCGCGCCGGCATGGCACAGGTCCTGCTCCACGAGCCCGATGTGCTTATCATGGACGAGCCGACGAGCGGCCTCGATCCCAACCAGATCCGCGAGGTCCGCCGCACGATTCGCGAGATGGCGGCCAACCGCACGATTCTGCTCTCGACGCACATCCTGCAGGAAGTCGAAGCCGTCGCCGACCGTGTCATCCTGATCGCGCGCGGCCGCATCGTTTTCGACGGCACCCCGCTCGAGATGCTCGGCAGCCATTCCACGCTGGACGACGCATTCTCCGCGTTCACGGAAGGAGGCGCATGCGCGGCCGCGGGCACATAGTCGCGGCGCTCGTCCGCCGCGAGCTGGCCGGCTACTTCAGCACGCCTACCGGCTACGTTTTCATTTCGCTATTCGTGTTTCTCAGCGCCGTGGCGGCCTTCTGGCAGGACCGGTTTTTTGCCAACAACCTGGCCAACCTCGATCAGCTCAACCGCTTTTTCCCCTACCTGCTGGTGTTCTTTATTCCGGCGATCGCCATGAGCCTCTGGGCCGACGAGCGCCGCCAGGGCACGGAAGAGCTCCTGCTGACGCTTCCCAGCACCGACCTTCAGATCGTTCTCGGCAAGTACTTCGCGGGCGTGGCCATCTACTCCGTCTCGCTGCTCTTTTCGCTCAGCCACGTAGTGGTGTTGCGGTGGCTCGGCAAGCCCGATCCCGGCCTGATCATCGCTACCTATGCCGGCTACTGGCTGGCCGGCGCCGCGCTGCTCGCGGTGGCAATGATCGCTTCGCAGCTCACCGACAATCTCACCGTGGCGTTCATTCTCGGCGGGCTCTTCTGCGCCGTGCTGGTGTTCCTGGATCAGGCCGGCGCGATCGCGAGCGGCGGCGCCGAGCGCCTGGCGGAGAGGCTTTCGGTGGTGGAGCAGCTTCGCGACCCGCTCACGGGCGCCGTGACCCTCAAGGCGCTGGTCTACTTCGGCGGCATCGCTATCGCCGCGCTGTATCTCAACACGGCCTTGCTCGGGCGGCGCCGCTGGCCCACCGGGCCCGCGGCTCCTCGCTTCGCGCGACACTACCTGCTGCGAACCGCCGCGCTCGCAGCCGCGGTGGGAAGCCTCACGCTGCTCATCGCCCAAGCCCGCATTCGCTGGGACGCTACCTCCGAAAAGATCCACTCGCTCTCGCCCGAGACGGCCGCCCTGCTCCGGCATCTCGATCCGAAGCAGCCCGTCTTCATCTACGCGTATTTCAGCCCCGAAGTCCCGCGGAGCTATGTGGATGCGCGCAATAACCTGGTGGGGATGCTGCGCGAGTTCGAAGCCTCGGGGGGCGATGCGGTGCACGCGCGCATCATCGAGACCGTGAAGTACTCGCCGGCCGCGCGCGAAGCCGAGGAGCGCTACAACATCCGCCCTTACCGCATTCCGGCCACCGAAGAGAGCGCGGGCACGGCCAACGAGATCTTTCTAGGACTTGTCTTCTCCTGCGGATCCGAGGAGTTCGTGATCCCATTCTTCGACCGGGGCCTGCCCGCGGAGTACGAGCTGATGCGCTCCATCCGGGTGGTCTCGCGCGCGAAGCGCAAGAAGGTCGGCATCCTGAATACGCCCGTGCAGCTCTTCGGCGGATTCGATTTCCAGACCAAGCGCCAGAACCAGGAGTGGTCGATCGTCGCCGAGCTGCGCAAGCAATACGAGGTGGTTCAGGTGCCGCCCGATTCCGCTTATCCCGCCGACCTAGACGTGCTCCTGGCCGCCCAGCCCTCCGCGCTGACCCAGCCGCAGGCAGACCGCCTCACCGAATATCTCAAGACCGGCAAACCGGTCCTGCTGCTGCTGGATCCGATGCCAGCGTTCAACCTCGAACTCGCTCCACAGGAGATCGCGCAGCAGCCCTCGCCATTCCAGGCGCAGCCGCCGGCGCAATCGCCCAAGGCCAACCTGCGCCCGATGCTGGAAGCCGCGGGCGTAACGTGGCAGACCAACCGCATCGCCTGGGACGACTACAACCCGCACCCGCAGCTCAAGAGCCTTCCCAAGGAATTCGTGTTCGTGGCGAAGGGTTTCAACCAGAAGGAGGCCATCACCGCCGGTTTGCAGGAGATGGTGCTGCTGTATCCCGGCGTGCTGAAATCGCGCTCCGATTTCGCCGGCCAGGAGATCCCGCTGCTCGAGACCAGCGGCGATTCGGGCACCGTCCGCTGGGAAGATCTCGTGCAGCGCAATTTTCTGGGGGGTATCACGGTCAGCCAGGACGCGAAGCACACGCCGGAAGAAGGCAAACAGGTGCTCGCCATGCTGGTCAAAGGCCCTGTCAACGCGGTGATCGCCGCCGACGTGGACCTGATGGGCGAGCAGTTCTTCGAGCTTCGCCGCCGCGGCATCGAGAATCTCAACTTCGACAACGTCACGTTCCTGCTCAACGCCGTGGATCAGCTTGCCGGCGATACCTCGTTCATCGCCCTGCGCAAACGACGCCCGCGCCACCGCACGCTGGAAGCGGTCGAGGCGCGCACCCGCGCTTACGAGACCCAGCGCCTGGAAGACATGCGCCAGGCCGAAGCCACCGCCGATGCGCGCCTGAAGGAAGCGCAGGCCCGACTCGACAAGGCGGTCAAAGAGATCCAGGAGCGCAAGGATCTCGACGAGCAATCGAAGCAGGTCATGATTGCGAATGTGCAAGCGGTGGAGAACCGTCGGTTCCAGGTTGCCCGCACGACCATCGAAGACGAGAAGCAGCGTCAGATCGATATCAGCCGCGCCGACATGGAGAACTCGATCCGCGGGATTCAGAACACCATCAAGCTCCTTGCGGTCGTCCTGCCGCCGATCCCGGCGTTCGTGCTCTTCGTGTTCGTGTCTATCCGCCGCCTGACCCGCGAGCGGATGACCCAGGAGGCCCGATGACCTCCCACTCGGGGCGCCGGGAAGCGGTGGTCAGCGCCGTTTTCGTCCTTGCCGCGGCCGTGCTCGTCGCGGCCGCGTCGCTGACTTCGCCCGAGCGCCGCGCCGCCTCGGTTTTCAGCGATGAAGGCCAGCCCTTCTACCCCGAATTCCACGATCCGCAGGCGGTCAAGGCTATCGAGGTGGTGGACTACGACGAGCCCACCGCGACCGCGCGCCCGCTCAAGGTGGAGTTCCGCAAATCCCGGTGGGTGATCGCCTCCAACAACGACTATCCCATCGACATCGGCGACCGTTTGGTCAAGACCTCCGCGGCCCTGATCGATCTCAAGAAAGACCAGGTCCGCTCCAATATCACGCAGGACCACGGAAAATACGGCGTTATCGATCCGCTCGATCAGAAGAACGGATCGCTGCAGGGCCGCGGCAAGCGCGTCACGCTGCGCGACGCGCAGAAGAACGTGCTCGCCGATTTCATCCTCGGCAAACCGGTCGAGTCCAAGCCCGGATGGCGTTACGTGCGCGTGCCCGGCCAGAACCGCACTTACGCCGTGAAGACCGACGCGGACCCGTCGGCGCGATTCGCGGATTGGGTCAACTCCGGCCTCCTGCGGATTCCGACGGCCAATATCCGGCGGGTGACGATCGCAACCTACGCGATCAATCCGACGACGGGAGCGCTCGACCAGGGCGACCAGATCGTGCTCACGCAGGAGAACGGGCAATGGAAATCGCCGGCCGGCGCGGTGAAGGAAGAAGCTGCCAAAGCTCTTGGCGGCGCGCTCGACACGCTGAAAATTGTCGATGCGCGGCCTAAGCCAGCCGACATGGCGCGCGATCTTCGCGCGGGCCAGATGCAGCTTTCCATGCAGACCGCGCTCTCGCTGCGCCAGTTCGGATTTCTGCTGACCCAGACCGGCCGCATTCTCGCCACGGACGGCGAGATGACGGTGGAGATGGCCAACGGCGTCGCCTACCAGATCCGCTTCGGCGACATCGCCTCCAGCGGCGACCGGTACCTGTTCGTGACCACGTCTTGGGATACCGCGCGGGCAACGCGCTACAACGACACAAGCGGCGGCGGGGAAAAGGCATCGCGCGACCTCAACGCCCGCTTCGCCGACTGGTTCTACGCCATCGCAAATGCGGACTTCCAGAAGCTGCGCCTGACCCGGAGCCAGGTGTTTAAATAGAGAATCAAGAACCTATTTATCGCATAATAGAAGCGAGCGAGCGGAGTCTGACCGAGGAGGCTCTCGATGAGCAAGAACGATAAGCAGGCGAAGCCGGATAGCAAGCCTGCCGACGCCGGGGTCACGCCGGTTCAGCAAGCCGACGGGAACGGATCGGGCGGCCCGAAATATAAACCGCTGTGCGTCGGCGGGGGCGTGTACGAGAAGGAGCTGCGGCGGCTGCAGATCGAGCTGGTCAAGCTGCAGGAATGGGTGAAGCACGAGAAGCTGAAGGTGGTGGCGCTGTTCGAAGGCCGCGACGCAGCGGGCAAGGGTGGAACGATCAAACGCATCACGGAGGCGATGAATCCGCGCATCTGCCGCGTGGTGGCGCTCGGCGTTCCCACGGAACGAGAGAAGACGCAGTGGTACTTCCAACGATACGTACCGCATCTTCCGGCAGGAGGAGAGATCGTGCTCTTCGACCGGAGCTGGTACAACCGCGCCGGCGTGGAACGCGTGATGGGCTTTTGCACGGAGCAGGAGTACATGGAGTTCATGCATTCCTGTCCGGAGTTCGAGCGAATGCTGGTGCGCTCCGGAATCCTGCTGATCAAATACTGGTTTTCCGTGAGCGACGAAGAACAGGAGCGGCGATTCCAGGCGCGCATCAAGGATCCCACGAAACGGTGGAAGCTCAGCCCGATGGACCTGGAATCGCGCAGCCGCTGGGTGGAATACTCCCGCGCCAAGGACGAGATGTTCCGGTACACGGACATCAAGCAGGCGCCGTGGTACGTAGTGAATGCCGACAACAAGGAGTGCGCGCGGCTCAACTGCATCCGTCATCTGCTGTCGATGATTGCCTACAAGGACCTGACGCCCGAAGCCGTGAAACTCCCGAAACGCGACCGAACAGCGTACGTGCGGCCGCCGATTACCGACCAGACGTTCGTTCCCGAGATTTATCGCCCCTGAACACCGGGCTGCGGGCGAGATCTTGAATATCACATCTTGACAGTCATGATGAGCTAGGTGTACTCTGGGCCAGGTATGCGGGCGGAGTCACCCGGCAAGGAATCGAATACGGACGTAATCCAGGGCACGCTGGACATGCTGATCCTGAAGACGCTCAGCCTGGAGCCGATGCACGGCTTCGGCATCGCGCGGCGGATCGAGCAAGTATCGCGCGGAGTCTTCAAAGTCAACCCCGGCTCGCTGCTCACCGCCTTTCAGCGGCTGGAGCGGATGGGATGGCTCGATTCCCAGTGGCGGGAAACGGACAATTCGCGCCGCGCGAAATTCTACTCGCTCACGCGGATGGGACGGAAGCAACTGGAGATCGAGAGGGCCGGCTGGCGCCGAAGAGCATCGGCCATTGCGAGACTCCTCAAGGCAGAGGCATAGCCGTGTCCCTGTGGCGCCAGGTGAGCCGGGGGCTGCGCGCGCTCATCGATCGTAAATCCGCGGACAGGGAAATTGCGGAGGAAGTAGAAAGTTACCTGGAGCAGGCGACCAGGGACTGGATGGAACGCGGACTGGCCCCGGAAGACGCTCGCCGTTCGGCCAGGCTGGAGATGGGCAGTCCCACGGCGGTTCGGGAACAGGTTCGGGAGTATGGCTGGGAGAATTCCATGGCTACCTTGTTCGCCGATGTGCAGCACGCCATACGCAGGCTGTGCCGGACTCCCTCCTTCAGCGCGGCGACCGTACTGACGATCGCGCTGGGGACCGGCGCCACCACCGCGATCTTCAGCGCCGTGGCAGGCGTGCTGTTGAAACCGCTGCCGTATCCCCGCTCCGACCGGCTGGTGGCGCTCGTGCACACCGCGCCCGGAATCAGAATCAAAGAGATGAACATGGCGCCGTCGCTGTACTACACCTACAGCGACGAAAGCCGCGTCTTCGAAGGCGTCAGCCTGTGGGTGCCAGATTCCTGGACGCTAACGGGACTTGCGGAGCCGGAACAGGTACGCGGACTCTCGGTTTCCGCGGAGTTTCTCCAAACGCTGAACGTTTCACCCGCGCTGGGGCGCGGATTCACGAGCGCGGACGCGATTCCCGGAAGCGAACGCGTGGTCCTGCTGTCGGATTCGTTCTGGAGAGCGCGGTTTGGCGGCGATCGTTTCATCCCCGGCCGCCAGGTGCGTCTGGATGGAAACGGGTACACGGTGATCGGCGTGCTGCCGCCGGCGTTCCGGTTCATGGACCGGCCGATTTCGCTGATCGCGCCACTGCGCTTCCACCGCGCCGAATTGGCTCTCATCCAATTCTGTTGCCAGGGCATCGCGAGGTTGAAACCCGGTGTGACGCTGGCCGCCGCCAATGCGGATGTAGCGCGCATGCTCCCCATGGCGCCGGCGAAATTCCCGATGAATCCCGGCTTGAGCCGCACCTTGTTCGAAGATGCGCGCATCGCTCCCCGTCTCCAGCCGCTGAAAGGCGTTCAGGTGGGCAGCGTCCGCGGCACGCTGTGGGTTCTCATGGGCACGGTGGGAATCCTCCTCGCGATCGCGTGCGCCAACGTCGCCAACCTGGTGCTGGTTCGCACGGACGCGCGGCGACAGGAACTGGCGACACGCGCCGCGCTTGGCGCGGGAGCGTGGCGCATGGCGCGGGAACTGCTGCTGGAGAGCGTACTGGTGAGTTGCACCGGCGGCGCGCTCGGTGTTGCGATTGCGGCGGGCGCGGTTCGGTGGTTCACTGCATCGGCGGCGCTGCACCTGCCGCGAATGGAGGAGATCTCGATCACTCCCGCGGTGGTGGCATTTGCCTGCTGTATCTCGCTGGCCGCCGGACTGCTGTTCGGCCTGGCGCCGGTCTACCGGTATGCCCGCCCCGCGCTTTGGATGGAACTGCAGAGCGGCGGGCGGTCCCTCACAGGAAGCCGGGCGAGGCTTCGCGCGCGCGGCATCCTGGTGTCCGCGCAGGTAGCTCTGGCGCTAATCCTGCTGGTGGGCTCGGGCCTGATGATCCGTACCGCGCTGGCTCTGCACCGCGTGGCGCCTGGGTTCTCCCGTGCGGCCGATGTCCAGACCGTTCGGATCGCCATTCCGGAAACGCAGGTGAAAGAG
>Ga0335080_10003759_pt1 | contig 15405 bp, 10 predicted proteins | sample Lox_Sample_34_FD_206720 | JGI IMG/M metagenome (GOLD analysis project Ga0335080, IMG submission 206720) | Soil microbial communities from Loxahatchee National Wildlife Refuge, Florida, United States - Lox_Sample_3.4 | ecosystem: Environmental > Terrestrial > Soil > Wetlands | place: USA... | reverse complement strand
AGATCGCGTACAGGGCGAGGATCACCCCCAGCGTGACCGGGACCCCGCTGGACGGGGTGACCGCGTCGCTGACCAGCATGACGCGGTAGACGATCCACGGCTGGCGGCCGACCTCGGTGACGACCCAGCCCGCCTCCATCGCGGCGACCGCGGCCACGCCGCTGAGGGCAGACGGCACCAGGAACCACGGGGTCACCAGCAGCCGGCGGTGGAACCACCACCACCAGGCCTGCCACGCCGCCAGCGCGAACAGGAAGAAGCCGAGGCCCACCATCAGGTCGAAGCTCAGGTGGATGAGCGTGACCAGCGGCGGCCGCTGCGCCGGGGGCACGCTGTCCCAGCCGATGACCCGGGTATGCGGCGAGAACCCGACCAAGATCGAGTCGAACGACGGGATGGCGGCGCCGAAGTAGACATGGCCGCTGATCAGGATCCCGCCCACCCACTCGGCAGCGTCGCGCGTAGTCGTGGAGACGTATTCCATCGCGGCGAACTTAACCGGCTGGTTGTGCGCGATGAACCGGGCGATGATGTCCCCCATCATCACCTGCAGCGGGGCCGCGATCCCGGCCAGCGTGAACGGGACGGCGAAGCCCAGCCGGTGGTAGCGGTCCCGGCGGCCGCGCAGCAGCCCCACCGCGTACACGCCGGCGACGAGGAATCCGGTCACCATGTACGCGGCGAGCACCATGTGCGCGGTCTCATACGGGGTCGAGGCGTTGAAAAACACCGACACCGGGTCGACACTGGTGACCTTGCCGTGGCTGAGCGTGTACCCGGCCGGTGAGTTCATCCACGAGTTCGCCGCGACCACCGACAGAGCGCCCAGCACCCCGGCCACCACGATCGGCATCCCGCTCCACCAGTGCGCCCAGGGCGACAGCCGCCGCCAGCCGTACAGGTAGATCCCGACGAAGATTGCTTCCAGGAAGAAGAAGATCCCCTCCACCGAGAACGGGAAGCCGATCGCCGCCCCGAACCGGCCCATCAGGCCGGGCCACAGCAGGCCCATCTCATACGACAGCACGGTCCCCGACACCGCGCCGACCGCCACCAGCACCGCCATGACCTTCGACCAGCGGCGCGCCAGCAGCAGCGCCGCGGCATCGCCGCGCCTGATGCCGATCCATTCCGCGGTCATGGTAACGGCCGCGAACGCGATGCCGAAGCACGCGAGGATGATGTGGAACCCCAGCGACGACCCCATCTGCGACCGGGCCGGCACCGGATCCGCGGCCAGAGCGTGCGCCACTGCGCCCATCGTGCCTCCCGTCCGATGCATGCCCGCATCGCGGCTCCAAGACCGACAGGCTAGGTGTACCGCCACCGCGCTCCGGGTACACGTGAGAGCACCCTCAACGTTCTCCCAGAGGTGCACCGGACACATGAGCAGCAGAAACGTCGGAGCGGTCGCCCTGGTCGTCCTGCTCGGGCTGGTCATCGGCACGCTCGGGCTGGTCGAGGCCGACCTGTACGCCGTCGGGGTGCTGATCCTCTTCCTCGGCGGCGTCGGCGTCGCCGTCCTGGCCGGCGAGTACCTCATCCGGTACCTCAGCAGCCGGCAACCGCCCGCTTGACGGCTCCTCCGGTCTCCCGGTGACCGCGCCGCCGCGCGGGTAATGCCGGGAACACGCCCTGCGCGCCCTGGCCAGTCAGCCGGCCGGGCTGTGCCGGTACTTCGCACGGTGCTTATCCCGATCAGCTGTACCGTGCTGCTGGCCAGCGGCCCGCCGGAGTCACCGATGAGCATTACCGCATGGAACTGGGCAACGGCGCGCTGATCCACTTCCCCGCGACCGCCGGATGAAGGACCGACCTGACGGTTACGCTGACGAAGCCCCAGCTGCTGGCGCTGTTCGCGGCCGGGAACACCAACGGCATCACCTTCGACGGCGACACCACGGTGCTCCGCCAGCTGCTGGCGCTACTGGATGAACCCATCCGGACTTCACCATCGTCACCCCCAGCCCGTTAAATGGACCTCAGCAGGGCGCGCGTGCAGACGCGCTACCTACATCGCCGCCGCCACGTCGCCGGAGCCGCCCGGTGGAACGTTGCGGGCAAGTTGCTCGAGCGTAGGCTGAGCATGCGGCAGGGCCCGCGCCAGGGCGCCCACAAGTCGACGACGACCGGGATCTTGACGCCATGGCGACCTCCCCGAAGGTGGCGTCGACGGCGATCCACGGCAGCGCCTGATGGCACTTGCCGCAACGGGACGTCCCAGCCGCTGCCGCAGGCACCGGTTTTGCCTGGCCGCAGTGCCCGCACCCGATCAGCCCCGCTCGCAATGGCTTCATTATCCCCGCTCCGGTATGCCAGGCCGGTCCTGGCCGCTGACGGACAGCACATCAACGACGAGGCCCGGCCGTGACGATAGCGCCGTCGCCGACATCCCGGCGGTCAGCGCCCGCACGACAGGGCCCGGGCCGGCCGGTGAACCGCCGCAAGGTCCACGTCCGCCGGCTGTTCAGCACCCCTGCGGCATCACTTTCCGTAAAAAAGGCTTAAGCAATTGACGCGCCCGAGCCGCCGATCTGGCGCACTGTCATGGGAGTAGATTCCGCCTGCCAAAAAGTACAGATCGGGCCGTTCTGGGTGCTCAGCTCCGCCGGGCGATCGGGCGGACGTCGCGACCCTGGCAGTGGAGCAATCTAGTGGGCCGGGCAGCCCTGTGCGAGGCTCATCGCTTCGAGGCGATGCGAGGTTAAGGGGCCACGGGCGCGGCTGTCCGGTATTCCCGTGATTGCCGCATCTGCCGCACCAGGATCCGGTCGCTGAGGGCGGGGAGGAAGTGGGCGGCGCGCCGGGCCCAGCGCATGCTGGCGGGGAAGACGATCAGCGCCTTGTTGCGCGCCACGCCGTCCAAGATCACCTGCGCCGCGCGTGACGGCGCCATCATCTTGGCCGGCGTGCCTGCGAGTTGCTCGCGGGGCACTCCGGCGGGCAGGGTCATGCCCACGGCCTGCGCGTTGTGGTAGATGTTGGTGCGCACGAACCCGGGGCAGACGCAGCTGACCTTCACCCCGAGGTCGGCGCCTTCCAGGCGCAGTGACAGGGATAGCCCCACCAGGGCGTGCTTGGCCGTGCAGTACGGGGCGTTGCCCGGGGCGGCGAAGAAGGCGGCTGCCGATGAGGTGTTCACGATGTGGCCGGACCCCTGTCCGGCCATGATCGGGTAGGCGGCGCGCGTGCCGTGCAGGACGCCGTACAGGTCCACGTCCAGGACCCGGCGCCAGTGGTCCAGGGTCAGGTCGCGGGCGTCGCCCCCGATCGCGATGCCGGCGTTGTTGAACAGGTAGTCCAGGCGGCCGTGCGCGGAGGCGGTGTCTTGGACCAGGCGCGTGACATCCGGCTCGCTGGCCACGTCGATGGTGCGCGCCTCGGCCTGCCCGCCGCCGGCCGCGATGGCCGCCGCGACCCGCCCGGCGTTGTCCCCGTCGATGTCGGCGACGACGACTCGCGTGCCCCGCCGGGCCAGTTCCCGGCACAGGGCCTCGCCGATGCCGGAGCCGCCGCCGGTCACGATGGCTACCTTTGCCCCGGGTGAACCTGACATTGCTGCCTCCTGTGGCTAGCTGGTTATCCTGCGGCCGTGCCCGTCCGGGCCGTCCGCCGCGGCGGTCGCGGCCATGCCGGTTCCGTCACGTTCTGGTCACCAGATCAGCGGGACCAGGCGCTTGTGCCGGCCGGCGTAGGCGCGGTAGCGGTCGCCGAGGGTGGCCAGCAGCGCGTTCTCCTCGGCGTGGATGCGCCACAGGACGGCCGCCAGCGGCAGCACGACCATGGCCGCCACGGCAACCCAGTTCGCCGAGGCCAGGCCGACCCCGGCGCAGGCCAGCAGCAGCCCGGTATAGCTGGGGTGGCGCAGCAGCCGGTAGGGGCCGGCGGTTATCACCGGCTGGTCCGCGCTGACCATGACCCTGCCGGTGAAGTACTCGCCCAGCGTCTTGATCGACCACCCGCGCAGCGCCAGCCCGCCGAGCAGGACTACCATGCCGGCGGCGAAGGCGGCGGCGCCGGGCCGGATCGCGGCCGCCGGGACGATGTGCGGGGCCAGGTAGAGCATGACGCTCGCGGCGATCACCACGGGTACGACGACGAGCCTCCGGCCGCCTCCGCCGGCCCTGGTGGCACCGTCCCGGGTGTTGCCGGCATGGGCGAGCTCCATCGCGCCCCAGCCCATGGTGACGATCAGCATCAGCACGCCGGCCAGGTGGCTGGTGTCGAAGTACGGCTTCATCTTCCCTCCAAGGTGAGCGGGATCAGGCGGGTGGCGGGCCGGCCGCCGGGCCTGGCCGGGTCGCGCGCTCAAACGTGGACACCAGTTCGGCGCCGTAGGCCTCCAGGTCCAGGCCCGGATCGTTGGCGAACTGGATCAGCAGGTCGTCCAGCGCGGCTTTCATGACAGACGCCATGACCCTCGTGTCGAAGGCCCCGAGGCCGCCCCGGGCCTGCCCGCGCTCCAGCACCCGCGCGACCCGGGCCACTTCGTCCGCCCGCTCGTTGACTGCCACGTTGGGGGGCCCGGACTCGTCCCGGAAGCCGTTGTAGATCCGGACCAGCGCGAGAACCTCCCGGGCGTGGGTCCGGTAGTACCCGATCCACCCGGTGATGTAGGGCGCGACGAACCGCTCCGGGAACCGTGCCGGGTCGGCGGCGAGTATGCGGGGCTCCAGGTACTCCCTCATCGAGGCGAGCACGTCGGCGATCACCGCGCGGATCAGGTCATCCTTGGCCGCGAAATGGTAGGTCACCACTCCCTTGCTGACCCCGGCGCGGTGCGCCACCTCGGCCACCGACGCGCGCGCAAAGCCCAGCTCGGCGATCGCGTCGATCATGCAGTCCACGAGCTGGTCACGGCGCTTGAGCTGGGTGAAGGTGCGCTCTCCGCCGCCGGCGGCCCGCTTATTAGTACGCATGTCATGATATTAGTACGCTCGTACTACCGATGTCAACGGCCTGACGCTTCTGACGGACCCATCGGGCAACGGCGCCGGCCTTGCGGCCGGGGCGGGGTGCCGGCGGACGAGTCCGGCCGGCTCGCCGAGGAGGCCGGGCAGTCTTGGTGGCGGACGGGCTCGTTGATCGCGCGCGCCACTCTTCGGGGCCTGCGGGGCGAGGCGGCGGCCGCCGAACGGCTCGTCGCCGAGGCCGAGAAGACGGCGGTATCTCAGGGCTTGAACGATCTCATCTGCATGATCGCGTTCGCGCGTGCCGTGACCTGGCTGGGCGCCGGGCGGCCTGCCGGTGCGCTGGAGCATGTCACCCGGGTCTTGACCGGAACGACCCGGCGTTCACGAGGCGGCCGCTTCATGTCGATTACGTACCTGGCCGATGCGGCGTCGCAAAGCGACGGCGCCACGTCGCGGCTGCGATCCTCGATGAACTGGAAACGCTCGCGCAGCGCACGCCCTCGCCGACGCTGCACGGCAGCTTGGTGCACGCGCGTGCCGTTCTGCCCGCGGACGGCGAGGCCGAGCTGCTCCACGACGTCGCGTTGCGGAGCGATCCGAAGCATCACCCGTTCGACCACGCGCGGCTGCAGCTCGGCTACGGGGCCTGGCTCCGCCGTCACCGGCGCGTCAGCGAATCACGCCTGCCGCTGCGGGCTGCGCGACAGGTGTCCGGCGCACTAGGATGCGTTCCCTGGGGGGAACGCGCGCGTCAGGAGCTGCGCGCCTCTGGCGAGCAGAGCCGAAAGCCAGTTCCAGCCGCGCGTGATCAGCTATCGACTCAGGAGCTTCAGATAGCCCAGATGGCGGCGAGGGGAATGACGAACCGCGAAATCGGTCTGCAGCTCTACCTCTCGCCCTGAACGGTTGGATCGCATCTGTACCGGCTGTCCCGAAGCTCGGCGTCACATCGCGTAACCAGCTCGCCGGTGCCCTCGACATGGCTGGTGAAGCTCCCACGACGTAGCCACCCAGTCAGCATCAGCGGCTTTGAAGGCAAGTAATGGCCAGATGATGTCGCATAACAGATGTTCTGGACGCCAGTCACCCGTGCCGCCGCCACACCGTGAGCCCCTCATGCCCGGCAGTCGGGCGCGTGTTAAGGACGAGGCGCTTCCGCCGGCACGCGCCGTCGGCCCGGGTGTTCGCTCCAGCCGCGGTCGCTGGCCGGGCGGCGAAGTTCCAGCCGCCGGGCAGTTGGCCTGCCGCACGGTCTACACCCCCAGCGCGTTCCGTGACAGGCTGGCCAAAGGCAATCGTGGCGCGCGGACCCCCTGGCCATAGCGGGTGCCGCATCCACAACCAAGAAGGTCAAGATGGCGCAGGGCACTGTGAAGTGGTTCAACGGCGACAAGGGCTACGGTTTCATCGCGGTCGAGGGCGGCCCGGACGTGTTCGTGCACGTCAGCGCGATCGCCGGTGGCGGCTACCGCAGCCTCGAGGAAGGGCAGAAGGTCGAGTTCGACATCACGCAGGGCCAGAAGGGGCCCCAGGCAGATAACGTCAGGGTCATCGGCTGACGCATCGGCAGGGGACGACTCGACGCCAGGGCAGGTTACCCCCCCGGCGAAAAGCGAACGGCTGCACGCAGCGGCGGGCCGCTGATCGGCATGTCACCAGCTGAGCTTGCTGGTCCTCGGTTGTGCACACAGATCTCGTCATACCCGGCGATGTTGCCCCGGCGGCTCGCCGTCCTTAGCCGAAACACTCGCGAGCCTGCCGGAGCTTGAGCGAGGTGGCATCTCGTTTGCTCCCTCCGCCGAGGCGTTGTGTGATGCCCTGGTCGTGAACGGCCGCAGGCTGCCGGCGATCATGCGGCCCCGGCCGCCCCGGCGGGCCGGTAAACTGCCATGGGCCGCGAGGGGCGTATCCGCGTTATGCTCGGTTCCCCGGCCAGATGAGGGGCGGGGTGATGACGCGGGTAACGGAGCATCTCCAAACCCACGGCGTCCCGTTCGAGGCCATCGCGCACCAGCAGGCCTACACCTCGATCGCCGAGGCCAGGGCGCTCGGCATCGACGCCAGCGAGGTTCTCAAGACGGTCGCGATGCGCGTCGCGGGCGGCTATGCCCTGATGGCGGTCCCGGCAACCGGCCGCCTCGACATGCACCTGGTCCAGGCGGCGGTGGGCGATCGCCATGTCCGGCTTGCCACCGAACAGGAACTGCGGCGGGACTTCCCAGGCATCGAGCTGGGCGCGCTGCCGCCGCTTGGCTCGCTGCTGGGCGCACCGCTCTACGTCGATCAGGAGGTGCTCCAGCACGAAACGGTGGTCTTTGCCGCCGGGAGCCAGACCGAATCGGTTCAGATCAGGACGGCGGACCTGCTCCAGCACGAGCAGGTGACGGCCCTGCCGTTGATCAAGCACGCGGATGAGAACGGCAAGAACTGGCGACGGTAGCCACGGGTCTATACCTGCGGCGGCTCCACCAGCATAAAGGGGCTCGCTTGCCGGGGCTGGCGTCGCTGGCACCGCGCGCTGTCCGGCTGGCCGCCGAGGCCGGCGACTGCCCGGGCCCGGTTCCCCCGGCCGAGCTGGCTCGCTGACCGGGCCCTGCTGCCACGTCCACCCCGCTGGCTCGGCCTCCAACAGCACGACACGGCCAGCGACAAGGTCTCTTCCTGCCGAGGGCGCGAATCTGCGAGCCGGCCGGAGCACCGCAGGCGATGCGACCTGGGCAGGAGAAGACCAGCGTAGAAGAGACACCAGAACCGGCTGTTCCGCGCCGCCCGGCTGCGACGAACTCGCCATCGACCCGCAACGCATAGTCGGCATCGATAAGGTCACTCACGCTCGAGAGTAGCTATCACGCTGCGTTACGGCCCCCGGCTGTGGCCATTGCGCGAGATCCGCCGCTCTGTACTGGAAATGTCTTTCGACGTATTCTGGTTGCAGACGCGCAGAACCGGGTTTCCTGGCGTCATGACGGCGGTCTTTTCCTGATCTTGATCCGGCAAATGACAGCCGGGTTCCTCCACGCGCATGGTGCCTCGCAGCGGTTCACTGGCTGCCATGTCCGCGCTCATCCCGGCGGGAGCCGTCCGGGCTGGAGACATGCTTGAGGCCGGCCTGACAGCAGCTGTCCTGGCCTGATACTGGGAATGCGGATGAAGAGTGAGGTGGTCCTTGCCGCTGCGGGCTGCCTGGCGGTACCGCGCCTGGGCCCCCTGACGGGGGCCCAGGCGCGGCTGCCGTGCTCACGGCCAGACCGGACGCGTCACGGCGGTGGCCGAGGCCGCCTTGCGGGCGGCCCGCGCCCGGTCCAGCGCGACGGCTGCGATGGCGGCGACCAGGGCGGCGCCCACCGCGATCACGGTAATCTGCCAGCCCGCCATGCCGCCCACGGTGACCACGCGGACGGCAGGTGCGGGGTCCGCGGGGCCGCCGGGCGGAATCGGGAGCACGACCGGAGCGGCCCAGGCACTGGCCGCCGATATCAGGCCTGCGCAGGTGATCGCGGCCAGGGCCGCGGCGAGCCGGCCCAGCCGCGCGGCCGCCCGCCGCGTTGCCGTGTGCAGACGTGCTCCCCGGCGGGGATGCGATGTGAACATGATGGCCTCCTGCCTGTTCGGGACAGGCCGCCCACTGCGGCCTCATCGGCAGCCTCGCCTGCCCGGGCCAGCGCACGGCAGGGGTAGCGTTACCCCTTTCGCCCGGCGCGGGCGGCCGGGGTAGGCCTACCCGCAGCCGGCGCGGGCAGCCTGCGGCGGGGCTAGACCAGTCCGGCGGTGAGGGCCAGGCGGGTCAGGTCGACCCGGCGGCGGCAGCCGGTCTTGTCCCCGATCCGGTCCAGGTGGGAGCGGACCGTGCGGATACTGATGTACAGCTCGGCGGCGATCTGCGCGTCACTGCGGCCCCGGGCGACCAGGGTCACCAGCTCCCGTTCCCGGGCGCTGAGCGTCCCGGGTCCTGGCGCGGCCGGCCGCGGCGGCCCGGGGTCGGTGAGCATCAGGGCGTACTCGGCCGCGGTATCCCGGCTCATCGCCGCGCCGCGCTGTTCGGCCGCTTGGGTCCGGCTGGGCCCGAGCGCCTGCCGGGCCTGATGCAGCGGTCCCTCCCGGCGGCGAGCACTCTCAAGTGAGTCTCGTACCTCGTAGTGGCGCAGATGCGCGACGCGCGCGGCCCACATCGTGACGGCCTCGGCGGGCCGGCCGGTCGCCGCGCACAGCAGCCCGCAGCAGTCCAGGGCGTTGCAGAATTCTCTCCATTTGCCGATGCGCGTGTCGAGCCGGAGCGCTTCGCGCAGGTGCGCCGCAGCGTCCTGGAGGCGGCCTGTTTCCAGGTCCAAAATCACCATCTGGGCCAGCAGGCCCGTCTGGTTCCACTGGTCGCCCACGTCGCGGGCCCGGGCCAGGGCCGCCTCGCAGATGGTTTCGGCGGCGGCCAGGTCCCCGGCCTCCAATAGCGCGCCGGCCAGGACGTATCTGCACCACCGGGCCACCAGGCCGGGGACTCCGGCGGTGATCTGCCCGCCCTGCCGGGCCAGCCGCACAGCGCGGTCCAGATCGCCGGCATACAGGGCGGCAATGGCCAGATCCCCCAGGACTTCTACTTCCCCCAGCGGGTACGCGATCTCGCGGGCCATCGCGAGGGCGTGGCGGGCAACCTCGGCCGCCTCGGCGTGCCGGCCCATCTGGAACAGTGCTCCAGCCCGGCCGGCCAGGCCGTCGACCAGCGCCGGGCACGGTCTCCGCTGTGCGGCCGTGTCCTGCAGCTCGGTGAAATGACCCAGCGCCGCAGCCCCATCACCGGATTCGCCTGCGGTGTAGCCCAGAAAGTACTTCGCGGCGCACCACCCGTCGCTGCCAGGGGCGGTGCGTCCGGCAGCCTCGCGCAGCAACTCGTACTGGCCCGCCTGCCGGCCCCGCAGGGTCCACCACCAGCCCAGCGCGGGCACCAGCCGCAGCGCGAGGTCGGCGTCATGCTCCATGCCCCAGGCCAGCACCTGGGACATGGTGGCGTCCTCGGCATCCAGCCAGCGGGCCGCGGCCGCCTCGCCCTCGACGGTCCGCAGCCCCGCCCCGGCCTGCCCGGCCACCCCCGCCGCCCACCGGGCCAGCGCAGCCTCAGCCGCCTCCTGCTCCCCGGAATCGGCCAGCAGCCCGGCCCCGTAACCGCGCAGGGTCTGCAGCATCGAATACCGCCACCGGCCATCAGGTCCTTCCCGCGGCGGCACCAGCAGCGAGCACTCCACCAGCCGCAGCACCATCTTCCCGGCGCCCGGACCTGCGACTGCCTCGGCGGCCTCCAGCGTGAACGGCCCGGGGAACACCGACACCGCCCGGAACACCCGCTGCTCGGGCTCTGCCAGCAGCCGGTAGCTCCACTCGACCGCCGCCGCCAGCGACCGGTGCCGCCCCGGCGCCAGCCGGTCCCCGCCCGCCAGCAACCCGAACCGGTCACCCAGCCGGTCTGCCAGCTGGCCTATCCCCAGCGCCTCCACCCGCGCCGCGGCCAGCTCGATCGCCAGCGGCATCCCGTCCAGCTGGATCACCAGCCGCGCCACCGCCGGGCCCGTCTCGCCCGTCAGGGCAAACCGCGCATCCGCCCGGCGGGCCCGGTCCGTGAACAGCGTCACTGCCTCCGACCCGCCCGCGTCCGCCGGAGTGCCGGTGACCGGCACGGACAGCGGTCCCAGCCGGTACCGCGCCTCCCCGGCCGTCCGCAGCGGCTCCCGGCTGGTCGCCAGCACCCGCACGTCATCACAGGCCGCCAGCAGCCCCGCGCACAGCTCCGCGGCCGCGCCGATCACGTGCTCGCAGTTATCCAGCACCAGCAGCAGCTGCTGCCGGGCTAGCACCCGCGCCACCGCCTCGGCCACTGGGACGCCCGGCTGCTCGCGCACCCCCAGCACAGCCGCCACAACCCTGGGCACCTGCGCCGCATCGCCCACCGGGGCCAGCTCGGCCAGCCACACCCCGTCCGCGAACCGGCCCGCCGCCGCCCGGGCAACCTGGCCGGCCAGCCGGGTCTTGCCCACCCCGCCCGGCCCGGTCACCGTCACCAGCCGGTGCTCCGCCAGCAGGCCCGCGACCTCGCGCACGGGCCCATCCCGGCCGACGAAGCTCGTCAGCGCGGCCGGGAAGCCATGCACGCCACCAGCAGCGGTCTCCGCCGCGGACACCCCCACGCCCGTACGATAACCGCAGGCCGCAGCCGCCGTACAGGCCGTGGCGACACCACCCCTGGACGCGGCGCGTATGACACGATCACCGCCCTGACCATTCCACCGCTCGCCGGACAGCGACCTCGCATGACGATCTGCCCGCATGTCCGCGTCCAGAACCTGACCGACGCTGAAGACGACCATAACCAGTCGATCTGCTTGCGGAAGTGGGCAGGAACGCCACAGCAATCAGCCGTCCCGATTCGGCGTTCGGAGCGAATCTCGCGGCGCGACGACCGGCGAATCCGATTACTCTCTGTGATGGCCATGGCATCGACTTCGTGACCGTCGCTGGGCACATCCCGATGGCCGTCCACGCGCGGAGTACGAACACACTTATGTACGTCATGCCACACGACGCGGCGGCCTTCGTTCAGTTATTTGGCTACAAATATCGCCTAACCGCTGGCCGCGGTGGCTCCGCAAAAGCTTGCCCGGGACCTTCCGCCGGATATGTAGTATCTCAGCGTGTTCTGATGACACACCGCTGTGAGCGAGGCACTGGTGGACGAGCGGATCAGGGAGCTGGCGCGCAGGTCGCCGAACTTCGGCTTCCTGCTGGACCATGAGCCGCTGCTCGTCCTGGACGGGACCGAGGCTGAAGCGTACGTCTATTCGGATCCGAATACGGCGCTGTTCAGGGCGCGCAGGTTCGGTGAGACGCTGGCCACGAAGCTGGTCGCTGCGGGCCGGATCCAGGTTAGCGGCGCCAGCCAGCATGCGCGGCTGCTGGCGCTGGCCAGGGATGGCGTGATCGGGCCTGGCCAGCGCCAGCAGTTCGACGAGTTGCGGACCGTGGGCAATCGTGCGGTGCATACTCACTACGGCGAGGTCCGGGCCGCGATGAATGCGGTCCGCGCCTGTTTCTCCCTGGGCTCCTGGTTCTACCGGACGGTGACCGGCGATCGTGCCCCGGCGGGGTTCGTTCCGCCGCCGGATCCGGCTACCCCGCCTGCCGACGCCGCCGACCGGGCCGACCTGGACGTGCTGCGCGCTCAGCTGGCGTCAGAACGGGACCGGCTCGCTGAGGTCATGCTGCGGCTGGATGGGAAGAACTCCCGGCTTGAGGCCGAGCGGCAGGCGCGCACCGAAGCCGAGCACAAGCTTGCGCAGGTGGCCGGAGACCGGGACTCGATACGGGCCCTGGCCGACGAGCTGAGCGCCCGGATAGCCGAATTCGAGGCATCCTTCGCCGCGTCGGTGGCCCGGCCGGCTCGGCTGTCCGCCGCCGAGCGCGAGGCATTCGTCAAAAGCGCGCAGCAGTCGGCGCGCGAGCCGAGGACCGAGCGGGAGGTCCGCGAGGAAGTCGACCGGATGCTGACGGCGGCCGGCTGGCTGGTCCAGGATGCGGGGAAGGAGAACTTGTTCGCCGGGACCGGTGTTGCCGTCCGCGAGGCGATGACCGCGACCGGGCCGGCGGATTACCTGCTGTACGTGAACAGGCAGCTCGCCGGGGTAATCGAGGCTAAGCGCGAAGGCACGGTGCTGAGCCCCGTCGAGCGTCAGTCGGCGCGGTATGCCGAAGGGCTCACCGCGTCCCAGCAGCTGCAGGCGTGGCGGCTGCCGCTGCCGTTCCGGTACGAGACCACGGCCGCAGAGACCCATTTCACCAATGTGCTGGATCCGTACCCGCGCGCGCGGGAGGTGTTCAGTTTCCACCAGCCGGCCACGCTGGCCCGGTGGATGCGCGAGGCTGACGCCGATGCGGAGGCACCGACTCTCCGGTCCCGGCTTCGCCGCGGGCTGCCGCCCCTGGATGACGGCCGCCTGCGCCCGGCGCAGGCCGATGCCGTCCGAGGGCTAGAGGAATCGCTCAGCCATGACCGGCCGCGGGCGCTGATCCAGATGGCAACCGGCGCGGGCAAGACGTTCGCGGCGGTGAGCAGTTCCTACCGGCTGCTCAAGCATGCCCGCACCGAGCGGATCTTGTTCCTGGTGGACCGCAACAATCTCGGCAAGCAGGCGAACACCGAGTTCACCGGCTTCGTGACGCCCGATGACGGACGCAAGCTGGCCGAGCTGTATGGAGTGGAACGGCTGACCGGGGCGGACATGCTCGCCTCCTCCAAGGTCGTGATCTCAACCGTGCAGCGCGTATACGCGATGCTGTGCGGCCAGCCGATGCCCGACGTGGACGCCGACGACTGGGCCTACGACGACTACGACGCTGACGAAGTGATCGAGGTCGGCTACAACCCATCAGTGCCGCCCGAGACGTTCGACCTGATCATCGTGGACGAATGCCACCGGTCGATCTACGGGCGGTGGCGGGCGGTGCTCGAGTACTTCGACGCCTACCTGGTCGGCCTGACCGCGACCCCGGTCAAGCAGACGTTCGGGTTCTTCCACCAGAACCTGGTCAGCGAATACACCTACCAGCAGGCAGTCGCTGACGGTGTCAATGTCGACTTCGACGTGTACAAGATCCGGACCCGGCAGACCGAGCAGGGCGACACGATCGAAGCCGGGACGGTGGTACCCAAGCGGGAGCGGCGCACCCGCCGGCAGCGGTACGAAGAACTCGATGACGACTTCAGCTACGCCGGAACCCAGCTGGGCAAGAGCGTGATCAGCAAGCCGCAGCTCAGGCTGATCCTGGAAACCTTCAGGGACCGGCTGTTCACCGAGATCTTCCCCCCCGGAACCTGGCCTGCCGCCCCGCCGGTACGTACCCAAGACACTCATCTACGCCCGCGACGACAACCACGCCGAGGACATCGTGCAGATGGTCCGCGAGGTTTTCGGCATGGGCAACGAGTTCGCCCAGAAATCACCTACTCCACCCAGCACCCTGACAAGCTGCTGGCGGCGTTCCGGAACAGCCCGGAGCTGCGGATCGCGGTTACCGTTGACCTGATAGCCACCGGAACCGACGTCAGGCCGCTGGAGTGCGTGTTCTTCCTGCGGGACGTCAGGAGCTGGGCCTACTTCGAGCAGATGAAAGGACGAGGTGCCCGCACCCTGGACCCGGCCGAGCTGAACACCGTCACGCCCGACGTGCTCGCCAAAGAACGGTTCGTGATCGTCGACGCGGTGGGCGTTACGGAATCGCCGCGGGTCGAGGCCACTCCGCTCCAGTTGCACTCCGAACGGCAGATCAGCCTGGAGAAGCTGCTCAGCAAGGCCGGGAACCTCACCATCTCCCTCGCCGAGACATCCACCCTCTGCTCGCGGCTCGCCCGGCTGAACCACGACCTCACCCCCGCCGAACGGGCCGAACTAGAGCAGATCGCGGGCGCACCGCTCAGCGACGTCGTCCGCAGTCTCGGCCGGGCAGCGGACGACGATGAACTCGCCGATCTACCCGTAGATGACCGCGCCGCCGAGCGCGCCCTGGTCGAAGCGGCGGTCCAGCCGCTCGCCGCGAACCCCGAGCTGCGCGCCCGGCTGCTGGAGATCCGCCGCGCCCACGACATCATCTACGACGAGGTCAACCCCGACGACCTGCTGGAGGCGCGCGGCGTCGACCCTACCGAACGCGCCCGCGAAGTAGTCACCTCCTTCCGCGCCTACATGCACGAGCACCAGGACGAGATCACCGCGATCGACGCCGCCTACCGGCACGGCGACGGCAGCCGTACCGTCTACGCCAAACTCAAGGAACTCGCCACCCGGATCGCCCGCCCACCACACCAGTGGACCCCCGACCTGCTATGGCACGCCTACGAGCGGTTGGAAATCGCCGCCAAGCACCCCGGCCTCCACTACGGCCCAGTCGACCTGATCGGCCTCATCCGCTTCGAGCTCGGCCTCGACCAGCAACCCCGCCCGCACCGGCCCGTAGTAGAGGAACGCTACGGCGCCTGGCTCGCCCGGCAGGAACAGGCAGGCGCCAGTTTCAGCTCCGACCAGATGTGGTGGCTGGACCGTATCAAGGACATCGTCATCACCAGCGCGTCATTCACCACCGACGACCTCGACGGCGTACCCTTCACAGAACGCGGCGGCACCGACGGCTTCCTGCACACCTTCGGCGACGACCACGCCCAGCATATACTCACCGACCTGAACCGGACCCTCACCGCATGAGCGACCTTCCGCATGGCTGGGCCGAGGCAACCCATCATTGCCACCTCTCTGAGCAGCGTCGCATCGTCGCCGCCCTCGAAGGTAATCTGTCACGACTAGCTGCAGCCGATCAGTCAATCTTGACGGGCCTAAGACGGGCGCTGCGACTGAGGCAATCCATCGTTGACCAAGTGTTCAATGATGTATCCGGTGCTTCGATGGAGCGCTTGGCGTCTCTACTCGCCGAACCTCTCCGCAACGGTCACTCAGCACGCGCG
>Ga0335080_10003758_pt1 | contig 15406 bp, 13 predicted proteins | sample Lox_Sample_34_FD_206720 | JGI IMG/M metagenome (GOLD analysis project Ga0335080, IMG submission 206720) | Soil microbial communities from Loxahatchee National Wildlife Refuge, Florida, United States - Lox_Sample_3.4 | ecosystem: Environmental > Terrestrial > Soil > Wetlands | place: USA... | reverse complement strand
AGACCGGGCAAGACTTGGACAATCAAGTTGCTTCATAGCTTCACGGGACAAGGCACCGATGAGTATCCCAATCCCGGCCTAATCTTCGGTCCTGGCGGGGGTTTGTACGGTACTACGCCTGGGAGCTACGACTCCCAATATTATGGCCAGGTGTTCGAGGTCTCACAATAGGTGCCCCGTTAGGGTAATTGTCTCGTGAACTCCAGTGCCCAATGAGCGGGCTGGCGTCGAGGAGGATTGCAATGCACAGACTGAAAACTCGCCTGCCGCTTACCCTCTGTATGTGTGTACTGTTTACTCCGTCCGCTTATACGCAACAATTTTCCGTGCTGTACGATTTCGGATCGGGCGGCAGTCAGGACCCAGCACAGCCCTCTTACTCTGGGATCATCGCCCAGGGCCGTGACGGTAATTTGTACAGCACGACGCCTTATTCCCTCGACGGCCATATCGATGGTACGGTTTTCAAGATTACGCCGCGTGGCGCACTCACCGTGCTTTACAGCTTTTCTCCTGGCACATCGGGCATCTACCCATACAGTGGTCTTGTGCTTGGAACGGACCACAATTTTTACGGCACCACTCAAATGGAAGGCGACGAGAACGGAACCGTATTCAAAATCACCCCGAATGGGCAGTTCAGCGTGTTGTACACATTCGCGGGTGGCAGCGACGGAGGACGCGCGTCTGCGCCCCCCATTCAAGGCAATGACGGCAACTTTTATGGCACTACCAGCGATGGCTATTCCCAAAGCCCTTACGGTACCGTGTACAAACTCGCGCCGGCAGGCCTGTTGACTCCGCTCTACCAGTTCGATCAGAGGCACGGCGCTTCACCCTACGCTCCGCTGGTCGAGGGGAGAGATGGAAGCTTTTATGGTGTGACAACCACGGGAGGTAACTTTAATTTTGGTGTTGCTTTCAAGATCACCCGTAGAGGGAAATTGACCGTGCTCTACAATTTTGATGTGGCTCACGGTTCCCAGCCTTTCGGTCCTCTCGTGCAGGGAAACGACGGAAACTTCTATGGGACCACGTTTAACGGCGGAGCCAAAGGTTCCGGAGTTATTTTCCAGCTGAAACGAAACGGCCGACTCAAAGTGATTCACGACTTCCAAGGATCCGGTGGTGGATTCTATTCCTGTACCGGTCTGGTGCAGGCGAGCGACGGCAACTTTTATGGAACGACGCATAGCGGGGGACCGGCCGATGCTGGAACCATCTTCAGGATCACTCCCAAAGGCCGCTACACCGTCCTTCATCAGTTCGATGGAACGGATGGTAAGTTTCCCATGGTAACGCTGACCCAGCACACCAATGGCGTCTTTTATGGAGATACGAAGGAAGGGGGGGCCATCTCTTCTTGTAATGGAGGCTGCGGAACATTTTACAGCTTGAATATGGGCCTGCCGCCGTTCGTGAGCCTTGCGCCATCCTCGGGCAAGGTAGGAAGAAAAGTCGAACTCCTGGGCCAGGGCTTCACCGGCACGACTGCGGTTTCATTCAATGGTGTCGCCGCCAGTTTCAATGTTGTGTCCGACACCTACTTGACCGCGTCGGTCCCGGACGGGGCAACTACCGGTTTTGTAACCGTTACTACACCCGGAGGTAAGCTTAAGAGCAACCGCGAATTTCAGGTGCCGCAATAGGCTTTAGTTTGGTTGGAACGAACAGGTCCGTTCGCACAAGCACAATTCGCCGGCTAGGAACAGATGGAAATGAAACCCAGGCCAATCGCCAAATTGCGCGAGACTCTCGAACAGCGCTTGACAGCGTATGCCATAGTGGCCAGCGCATCCGGGATGGGTGTGCTCGCGTGTTCGCTACCGGCCTCTGCGAAAGTCGTTTACACCAAGGCGCATCAGGAACTTCCTGTGGAGACACCACTGCCTCTCGATCTAAACCACGATGGCATTGCCGATTTTTCGTTTTATTTTGGAGTTGGTAGCTACGGTTCGTTCGCCATTTCCATAACGCCGGAGCAGACTAACCATGTCGCCGGATATTGCCAACATCTTTCTGAAGGCTGTTGGGCGTCTGCACTGCATCCTGACGTTCGGGTTGGACTGAATCAGCGGTTCGGTCCCTACAGTGATATGGTCTTCGGCGAATGCAGCAGTTCGGGGTGTAATGGCTTCGGGCCCTGGGACAATGTCCAACACCGTTATTTGGGCTTCGAATTCTCTGTGAAGGGTAAGGTTCACTATGGCTGGGCCCGCCTGAATGTCACCCTCCGTCATACTGTCAGTGCGGTTCTCACAGGCTATGCCTACGAGACAGTCCCAAACAAGCCCCTTGTCACAGGTAAAACGAAAGGACCAGGTTTCGTCGGGCAAGACGCCGGAACTCTTGGGAGGCTGGCGCGCGGCACGTCGACAACCGGGGACTAGGCTATGGAAATCCAAGTTTGTTTCTTGCCCAACCTGGGGCGATACAAAGTGCGCAAGAGAATTTTGCTGCTTATGAGCAAGATATCGTCTCTGATCGTCGTGGTTTTTGCATTGGTATCAGCCTGCATGGCAGGAGGACGAGAAAAGACACTCTACACATTTCCGGGGGGTAGCCGTGGTGACGACCCGGAGAGTGGAGTGGTGTCTGATCGTGATGGCAACCTTTATGGCATGACCTATTCTGGCGGCGCCTATGGATGGGGCACCGTTTTTGAGCTTAAGCATTCCCGGGGCTGGAAACAAGAAGTCATCTACAACTTTCAGGGAGGCGGTGACGGGCTTAATCCGACCGGCACTCTCCTCATTGATGACGCCGGAAATCTCTACGGAACTACTCTGTATGGGGGAACCGGCACTGGGTGTCCACCGGGAGCAAATGGGTGCGGCGGTACGGCGTTTGAGCTCAAGCCGACAGGAGCGGGCTGGAGTCACTCGGTTCTCTACAGCTTCTGCTCGGCCAATGCTTGCGGCGACGGTGCCGGTCCTTCGGGTTTGACACTCGACAAAGCGGGAAACCTGTACGGCGTGACGGCGAGTGGAGGCACCGGATGCCCGACCGATGGATGCGGTACCGTGTATCAAATGACTCCATCGAATGGGGGCTGGACCCAGACCGTTCTGTATTACTTTGACCAAAACAAAGGTGGAGGATTCTTTCCAGCTCCCATAGTCACGCTGGATGAGAGAGGCAACCTATACGGCACTACTTACGTTGGCGGAGCCAATAACTTTGGAGACGTGTTCGAGTTGAAGCACACCAACAAGAGCTGGACGGAGCTGGTGCTCTACAGCTTCACGGGAGGGGAGGGTGGCGCAAACGGTGGCTTGACGTTGTGGGGTACGGATGTCATCTTCGGAACATCACAGTATGGTGACTCATCCGGAGGTATCTTCGAACTCCGACGCTCCCGGCGGGGAAAGTGGAGTGAAAAGATCCTTTATTCTGGAAATGGTCCTAACCCCCAATTGATTTTTGATGGCACAGGCGCACTCTATGGAACGAGCTTTTTCGGCGGTGCAGAGGGCAACGGTTACGCGTTCCGCCTGCAACACAAGAAACGGTGGCGGATGGAAGTCCTGCATGATTTTGCCGGTGGAAGAGACGGTGCAAACCCTGCTGCTGGGCTAATGCTTGGTGCGGACGGGAATCTCTACGGCACAACGTCTTCATCTTACGATTCACAATATCGTGGCACCGTGTTCCAGATTATTCCGTGAATTTCGATGACTATCCTGGCACGATTCCTTGACAATCGCTGGAAGGCTGGCCAGCCGAGTCCTTCGAGGGTGCCCCGCCCAAGCCGGGTTTGCTTGGGTGAGGTAGTTCGGTGACCCCTGCCCGCACGGTGCCCCATCCCACCCCTCAATGTGGCGTCCAGTGCGGATTGGCGGTGAACAGGCCCGCGACAAAGCCGATCTGCACCGTGATAAATAGGCCAAAAGCCATGCTGATGATGCCGGAAGCCAGACCCAGGCCGCGATTGAGATTGGCAAAGCGTTTGCCCGTATAAGCGAAGGGCGCTCCGATCACCATGGTGATCAGCATCATGCCGGCGATGGTTCCCACACCGAAGAGCAACAGATACGCGACCGCCCAGCGAGGATCGTGAATCGTACTCAAAACCAGCAGCGCGACGGCAGCCGAGCCGGCTAGTCCGTGCACCAGTCCCACCGCCAGCGGGCGAAGAAGCTGATAGAGGCCCAGGCGGGCCAGAAGCTCCTGGAACTTTCCCCCCGGCTTCGCTTCCAGGTGCATATGAACGTCGGGATGGTGAGCGTGAATGTGGACGTGGGTTTCTCCGCCGTGGCTGTGCGCGTGCGCATGAATTACACCGGGAGGGCCCCCGGGCGGCGTAAACCGGCGCGTGATCCAGGGAGTAATGCCGGTGAGATTCAGAACGCCGAGCAATATCAGCATCAGGCCCACAGCCAGTTCCATGGCCAGGCCGACGCGCACGGGAATCGCCAGGTTGAACAGAATGATGCCTGCGCCGACCAGCAATATCGTGATGGTATGGCCGATGCCCCATAGAATGCCGACCAACCCGGCGTGGCGGATGCTCTGTTGGCGGCTCACGATGGTGGTGACCGCGATGACGTGGTCGGGATCGGTGGCGTGGCGCATCCCGAGAAAGAATCCCAGGGCGATGATGGAGAGAAAGCCGATCATGACCGGTGGCGCGATTATATCGCCGCGCCGCGGAATATTCCCCAGGTGAGCACCGCGCTGCGTACGTCGCGACGCGAGCTTCAGGACGACTGCGCGGCATCCGCCGGTGGCGTCGCCTTGGCGAGCGCGAGAATGGCACCGGCAAACAGCAAGGTGTCGAAAAAGTAATCGATCCCCTCAACCTTGACGGCAGTCCCCGGGTCGGCCAGCGAAGCGGCCAGAATCGGTCCGTAGACAAGCAGGACGACGAGCACAATCCAGCTGCCGAGATAGGTTGCTGCCATGCGCGTCTTCCGGGCCAGCAGAATGGCCGCTCCGGCAACGACGAGGATTGCGCCCGTCAGATAGCTGATGAGCAAGCGTCCCGGAATCCACTCCGGCATCAGTTTTTCGAGCGGGACTCCGGGAACGTTCATAGGGTGCAGAAAGTGCTCGACGCCGTAGAAGATCGCGGCGATGCCGATTATCACTCGACCAATTGTGATGAGCCTGCTTCCGGTGGTTCCGCGGATGGCGTCTCCGGCGAGGATCCAGCCTCCTCCACCGAATAACATTTCGCGGAGCGCCAGCGTCCATCCAAACCTGTTGCTGGGGTTAGCCAGAGATCCTGGAATGTCCATCATCGCCACGAACAGAAACATCGCGATCCCGAACAGCAGGCCGGACCAGCGAACCTGAATCCTGGTGGCAATGCTCAAGGATGCGGCCAGCAGCGCAAAGCCGAAGAAATAAGCCCAAAACAAGCGCCACGGCATGTAGGAGGGCACCATGGACATGAGGCCGGGCGCGGCGGCGAGATGCAGGGCGCCGAAGACCGCCAGGGGGACCGCGAAACACAAATTGCTCAGGGCGACGACTTTCTCCAGGCCGCGGGCGCCCGCAACGTCGGTCCTCGCTGCCCAAACCGCGACCAGGCAGAGCAGGATGCCGGCACTGCACATGGAGACCACGGTGCGGGAGACTTCAAGAAGCATGGCGAGAATGGTTGTGTTCATATGCATGCCAAGTGTAAGCGGGCCCTATCCGAGACAGGGTTTCCCGGGTCAGGCAGGTCAAATTGTACGACGGAGATTTGCAGTGGATGGATGCCTGCAGGCGCAGAGAAATGTCTTAAGATTCAACGACCCGGCAAAGAGTTTTGTTGCGACCGAGTACGGGATTTTGTATCTAAACGAGCACACGAAGTCAGTTCGTGAGCTCAGTATTTCCGACAAAAGCGCTTATGCCTAAGCCGATTCTGCTCAGCGTGGACGATGATGCCGATGTTCTGCGGGCGATCGAACGCGATCTGCGCTCTCAGTATGGGGCCGACTATCGCGTGATTGGCAGCGACTCTCCCGAGAAGGCACTCGATATTCTCAAGCAGCTGAAGGTGCGCAACGACAGTGTGGCCCTGCTGCTTGCCGATCAACGCATGCCGCGGATGAATGGCGTCGAATTTCTCCAGGAAGGAGTTCGCATCTTTCCCGACGCGAAACGGGCGCTGTTGACTGCCTACGCCGATACGAACGCCGCCATCAGCGCGATCAATGACGCCAGCATCAACTATTTTTTCATGAAGCCCTGGGACCCTCCGGCCGATAATCTGTATCCTCCCCTGGATGACTTGCTTGACGATTGGAAGGCTTCCTACCGGCCCTCTTTTCAGGGCATACGGGTCCTGGGCACACGCTGGTCGCCTCGGAGCTATGAATTGCGGAATTTCCTGGCGCGGAACCACGTGCCCTACCAGTGGATTGACGTCGAGCTGTCGGCCAATGACGCGGACACCAGGCGTTTGCTGGAGGTTCTCGGGACCGAGGCGGCGAACCTCCCAATTGTGCTCTTTCCGGATGGCACCAGACTCTTGGAGGGCGCACCTGCCCAGGTAGCGCAACGGGTGGGCCTGCGCACGCGCGCTCAGACGGATTTCTACGATCTGGCAATCATCGGCGGCGGACCTGCCGGTCTTGCGGCGGCGGTTTATGGCGCTTCCGAGGGCCTGCACACTGTGATGATTGAGCGGGAGGCTCCGGGTGGGCAGGCCGGCATGAGTGCCCGCATCGAGAACTACCTGGGATTTCCGACGGGTTTGAGCGGAGGTGATCTGGCGCGGCGCGCGGTTGTGCAAGCGCAACGCTTCGGGGTGGAGATTCTGTCACCTCAGGAAGCGATGAGTGTTCGTACTGAAGGTTCGTATCGGATTGTGAAGCTTGCGGATGGAAGCGAGATCTCGTGTCATGCCTTGCTGGTCGCGACGGGTGTGCAGTGGCGTCGACTGGACGTTCCGGGGATCGATAAGTTGCACGGGGCCGGAGTCTACTACGGCGGCGGTGCGACGGAGGCTTTATCCTGCAAGGGCGAGATCGTTTATGTGGTCGGGGGCGCAAACTCGGCGGGTCAGGCCGCGATGAATTTCTCCAGATATGCCGATCGGGTAGTAATCCTCATCCGTAGGGATGGACTTGCCGCGACCATGTCCCAGTACCTGATCGATCAAATCCAGCGAACGCCCAACATTCAGATATGGAACCGCGCCAGCGTGGCCCAGGTCCACGGTGAAACTCGACTGGAAGAAATCTCGGTGCTCTGCTCGGATACAAACAGAGTCGAACGTGTTCCTGCAAAGTCGATCTTCATCTTTATCGGTGCCCTCCCGCAGACCGAGTGGCTGGCCGGTATGGTCGAGCGGGACGATCGTGGATTTGTATTGACAGGGCCGGACTTGATTCGAGCGGGCGAGCGTCCGAAGGGGTGGGGGCTGGATCGCGATCCTTTTCTTCTGGAAACCAATGTGCCGGGCATCTTCGCGGTGGGAGATGTGCGGCACGGATCGGTCAAGCGGGTGGCGTCGGGCGTTGGCGAGGGTTCAGTCGCGGTCCAGTTCATCCATCAGTACTTGAGCAAGGTCTAATGGCGACTTCTACGGAACTGATGCGTTTTCCGGCATTCGCCGGCCTGCCTGAGGAGCAGATTACCTGGTTTCTCAGCCAATCGCGTGAACAGAGCCTTAAGGCAGGCGAAATATTCGCGCGGCAGGGTGATCCCCCCGATACGATGTTCGTCCTGCTTCAGGGGGAGTTTGAGTGGCGCGGGGACTTCGGGGGAGAGACGGTTGTCTTACCAGGGACTGTAGGCGATGTGACCGGGGCATTGCCTTTTTCTCGAATGACACAACTCAAGGTTACGGGCCGGGCTCTAAGCGACGGCCGAATTCTACGATTTCCGGCATCGTTGTTTCCCGAGCTCTATCAGAGAATGCCAGAGTTGACGAAGCGCCTGGTGGGCGTGCTGGCGGATCGGGTTCGCGAAGCCACGCGCCTGGAACAGCAGCGCGACCGCCTGGCTAGCCTGGGAAAGCTTTCCGCTGGACTGGCTCATGAGTTGAACAATCCTGCTTCTGCCGCCAGGAGGGCTGCGGCGAAACTGCGCGAAACTCTAAAGCGCATCAAGGATGCCAGTCACGAGTTGGGGCGGCGCGAGCTGACCCCTACGCAAAAAGCAGAGATCGAAAAACTGGAATCCTCGTTCACACAGCGAGACGAGCCGCCTCCCGATGCCCTGACTACCAGCGACCTCGAAGACCAGATTGATTCTTTGCTCCGAAGCCACGGGCAAAACGACCTATGGCAGTTAGCCGCCGAGTTGGCTCAAAGAGGAATCCGGCCCTCGGCGCTCGAGTCCTTGTTTGAGAACCTGGATGCAGGCACAGCACGGGCGGCCCTGGTGCGGATCGCCGCTTCGGTCGAAATTGCCAGCCTGCTGGGAGAGATCGAGCACAGTACTTCACGGATTTCCGATCTGGTCCGGGCGATTAAGGAATACACGTTTATGGATCAGGCGCCCGTGCAGAATGTCGATGTTGTGAAGAGCCTGGAGACAACGCTGACCATCTTGAACCACAAGCTCAAGGGTGGAGTCACGGTGCAACGGGATTACCAGCCCATCCCGCTGCTTGTGGACTCGTTCGGGAGCGAGCTCAACCAGGTCTGGACGAACCTCATCGACAATGCGATCGATGCCATGGACGGCAAAGGGGAACTCCGCGTCCGAACTTACCGGGACAACGGGTGCGTGGTCGTTGAGATCGGCGACAACGGTCCTGGAATCTTACCCGAAATCCGCGCCCACATTTTTGACCCCTTCTTCACGACGAAAGGAGTCGGAGAAGGAACAGGACTGGGGCTCGATACGGTGCAACGAATTGTCAGAAAGCACAAAGGAAATATTCAGGTGAATTCCAAACCGGGCGACACCCGTTTTCAAGTGTCCCTGCCCATCGCGAGTGCTAAGTAGTGCACCTTTGGCCTGCCAAAAACTGGTAGAAGCCGGTGGACCTACGGATTGGACTGCGCACCTAAGCCGCCACTTTCAGAGCCATGACCTTCAAGAGCATTTGTGCTCCAACGGTCGACGATGCGGGGTTCTGGCCGGTGATGAGGCGGCCATCTGTGACGGCAAAGGGCTGCCAGTTCGCCATCTTCTCAAAAACCGCCCCGAGCCGTAACAGTTCGTCTTCCACCAGGAACGGCACAACCTTCGTCAGCTTTACCTCTTCTTCCTCGCCATTCGTGAAGCCGGTTACGTGCCTCCCCTTCACGAGCGGAGCCCCTTTGTACCTCACGTGACGCAGCACCCCCGGCGCGTGGCACACCAGTGCAATTGGCTTTCCGGAATTGTAGAAGGATTCGAGCAAAGCGATGGACACCGGACTCTCCGCCAGATCCCACATCGGACCGTGCCCGCCTGGATAAAACACTGTGTCGTAATCTTCTGCCTTTACATCCGCAAGCTTTACCGTGCTGGCAAGAGCTGTTTGCGCCGCCGCATCTTTCTTGAAGCGAGCCATCGCGGGAGTCTGGTTTTCCGGCAGATCACTCTTGGGATCGATTGGGGGCTGCCCGCCCTGCGGAGAGGCCAACGTCACCTCAACCCCTGCGTCCTTGAAAACGAAGTACGGCGCCGCAAACTCTTCCAGCCAGAAGCCAGTTTTGCGGCCGGTGTTACCGAGTTGATCGTGCGATGTGAGTACCATCAGGATTTTCATATTGTTTCCTTTGCCACGTTGCCGAATCGTCGGATGATGCCATGACAGCAGATGGAGCGGAGCAAGGCAATTGCACCTGCATCAATCAGACCATGAGGCCCGGTCCAAGGCAATTGTCCGATGGTATTGACGATACCTTGGTATCAGTCTGGGCTGGACGCAATCTGTCGTCGTTTCAAGGTCAGTGTAGGCATGCTTGAAACGTGCGCTTCATGATTCAATGGTTTTGGCAACACCTTGGTGTAATGGACTGCGTTCCTGACTTCTGGCTCAATCAGTGTCAGCAATCGTGGAGGCTGCCGCGTTTTCCCGGTTGCTTGCGTGTGAATCGGACACGCGTCGCGTATAGAATGAAAAAGTTTGGAATCTCGCGTCCGGCATAGTAGAAAGATTCCGGCTAGAGTGTGCTTAGACGGCGCCGTTGCCGCAACCAAAAAACGCATGCCATCCGAGTCCCCGAGCGCGCAAGCGTCAGCCGCCTTGACACTGCCGCAACTCGTCTCTTCACCGCTGACAAGCGCAGCGATTTTTCTCGTCGTCACGATCAACCCTGGCGACGAAAATCGTGCTCAGGTCCTTTGCCTCTGCCCCGATCTCTCGGCGCTTCTTCGCGCCGTCGGTTTTCGCGCTCTCGACGGCGCTCTTTCCTGCATCATGGGATTCGGTTCCGAAGCCTGGGACCGCCTGTTCGGCTCGCCACATCCGGCCGAACTGCATCTCTTCCGTGAAATTCGCTCGGGTCCGCGCCATGCGGTTTCTACTCCCGGCGACCTGATTTTTCACATCCGTGCCAAGCGGATGGATCTCTGCTTCGAACTCGCCACGCAAATTATGAGTCGGCTCAAGGGAGCGGTTACCGTCGCCGACGAAGTTCACGGCTTTCGCTATTTCGACGAACGCGATGTGCTCGGCTTTGTGGACGGAACCGAAAATCCTGCCGGCAGCGCGGCTGCGGATGCCGTTTTCATCGGCGATGAAGACCCCGCCTTCGCCGGCGGAAGCTACGTCATCGTACAAAAATATCTGCACAACCTCGATGGATGGAACAAGCTTCCTACCGAGGCCCAGGAAAAAATCATCGGCCGCTCGAAAGTTTCCGACATCGAACTCGACGATTCCGTCAAGCCCAGCTCGGCGCATAACGCCCTTACCGTCATCGAAGAAAGCGGCAGGGAAATCAAGATTCTCCGCGACAATATGCCCTTCGGGCGCCCCGGCCATAGCGAGTTCGGCACCTATTTCATTGGCTACAGCCGCTCGCCCCGCACCATTGAACAAATGCTCGAAAACATGTTCATCGGGCGGCCACCCGGCAATTACGATCGCATTCTCGACTTCAGCACGGCAGTCACGGGAAGTCTGTTCTTCATCCCGACCGCATCGTTCCTCGACAGTGTCTCGGCTGACCAGCCCGTGCCCGCTGCATCCACCGGCGGGGGGCAGCTCGCGATGGCCGCGGTGGCAGTTGAAAACCGTACGTCCAGCGCTCGAGCGAAGGATGGTTCACTCGGCATAGGTTCCCTGAAAGGAGAAGATTCCCATGAATAATCTGCATCGCGAGTTGGCTCCGATTTCTGATGCCGCGTGGCTCCAAATTGAAGAGGAAACGTCACGCACGATCAAGCGCTATCTGGCGGGCCGCCGGGTGGCGGATGTTCAGGGCCCGGCGGGTTCTGCGCTGTCCGCCGTGGGCACCGGTCATCAGCACTCGATCGAAGCGCCGGGAGACGGCATCAAAGCCCAACAGCGCGACGTGAAGGCCCTGGTCGAGTTGCGCGTTCCCTTCGACCTGGATCGCCACATGATCGACAACGTCGAACGCGGCGCCAACGATTCCGATTGGCAACCGGCAAAGGACGCTGCGCGTAAGCTCGCTTTCGCCGAAGACCGCGCCATTTTCGAAGGCTACGCCGCGGCCGGAATCGTCGGCGTCCGCCAGGGCACCAGCAATCCCAGGAAGTCCCTCCCGGCTGATGTGCGCAAGTACGCGGAAGCCTTTGCGCAAGCGCTAAGCCAATTACGCCTCGTGGGAGTCAACGGCCCCTACTCTATTCTGCTCGGGGCCGAGGCGTACACCGAACTTGCGGAAACCAGCGACTACGGCTATCCCGTTCTCGAACATGTCAAACGCCTGGTCGAAGGCAAGATTATTTGGGCTCCTGCGATTAACGGCGCCTTCGTCGTCACGACGCGAGGCGGCGACCTCGATCTTCGCCTTGGCCAGGACGCCTCTATCGGCTATTTAAGTCATACTGACGCACACGTCCGGCTCTATCTGCAGGAAACCTTTACTTTTTTCTATCTCACGTCCGAATCCGCCGTCGCGCTCGACCCGCCCAGCAAGCCGCGTCCATGACGAAGGGCAGTCTTCGGGCCGGAGATACGAATGTATCGGGCGACACGTTCGTGATGCTCCGCCCGCTTGATTAAGCCAGACTAGTCGACGAATCTCCTTCAACTTCTCTTGACCACAAACACGGTCTTGTCGTCGATCAGGTCCGCATCGCCGTTTTGCCTCAGCCGTTCGTCTTGCCTGACGGCATGATCGAGCAACGAGTTGCAGATCTCCTTAGCCGGTTCGCGGTAGTGTTCACGCATGACTGCTTCCAACAGCTCACGAGCATGTTTGTCGCTGCCGTCGTAGACGCCATCAGTGTAGAGAACGAGAATATCCCCCGGGCTCATGAGCGCGATTTCCGCGACATCGGAAGAATCAAACTCCTTTTGCCGGAAGCTCATCGAGTAGTACCGCTTGCGATCGGGATGATCGGCAGGAATCTGTAGCCCGAGGGGCAGGAATTGCACCATCCGGCGTACGTCGATGTTCCTGAACGTGCGATGCTCCGCTGAAAAAACCAGCGGCGGAGGATGCCCGAAGTTCGCAAAGCGAAAATCACCATTGGGGCGAATCTCGCCATACACCATGGTCGCGACTTCGCGGGCATCTTCCTGCTCAAGGGTTCCCAAGGCGTTGCGGGCGGTCACCGATTGCGCCAGTCGCAGGTTGATGTTTTCCAGCAGCGTGGGCGTTGTTCTGCCGTATCGATCCAGTTCGGTGAGCATCAAGGCATGGAATGTGTCATGCACGGTCGACGCGATCTTCGCCGAGATAATCCCATGCCCCTGCGCATCTACCACCAGAATTCCGGCCGTCGAGTAAAGATTGCTCAGTTCCTCCGCAACACGTACCTGCTCGGAACTCCTCGCGAACCGATATTCCGCCTCCATCTCCGGCTTGTAGCTGGCCGTCGTTTTCAGCCACTGCACGTGATCATCGACAGCATTACGCACAGAGGCGCCTGCCGGCAGCGGCTGGAGAAAGTCCTTTGCCAGGCGTTGAGCCTGCTGAATCCGCGCATCAATGTCGTAGCGCTGTTGAAAGTTGATGTACTCAAAAAGGTCACCACCGACGGTTCCGGCAGGAATCGAATTACCGAACATCTCGATGCCTGGAAGGTGCGGAATCGCGCCTTCCACCGGCATCAGCCGCTCACGCAGGTATTCGTCGATATTCGAGATTGCGGGTGTCTTTGACAAAGCGGATAGACCAGAAAATCAGCTACAACATGCACGATAAGGCGACGAATTGAAGAAGTCCAGATCGGCGGCCTGGAAGGCCTGCTCGCATTGCCAGGACGACGCGACTCCAGTCCCACCCGGTAATTTTGGATTAGAGTCGCGGATATCTCGCGTGATGAGCCGCAGGTGGAAGACGCACGCGGCAGATCCTCTTCCTCCCATTAAGCTGCCACCGCCCTTCCGCCAGCTCCGGATCGATTGCCCGCGGCAGGACTCTTCAGGCAGCCACCTCCTTGCTCTGCTTGAAGAAGGCGAGCAAGTCGGCGTTGATCTGGTCCTTCAGTGTTGAGACCATTCCGTGCGGTGCTCCGGGGATAACTTTGAGAGTCGATCCCTTTACGAGCTTCGACGACAAAAGAGCCGAGGCCTTGATGGGCACGATCTGATCGTCGTCGCCGTGAAGAATCAGCGTGGGCACATCGAACTTTTTCAAATCTTCGGTCTGGTCGGTTTCGGAGAAGGCCTTTATGCAGTCATAAACTGCCTTGTGTCCTGCCATCATGCCCTGCAGCCAGAATGAATCGCGCAAGCCTTGCGAGACTTTCGCGCCCGGACGATTTGCGCCGTAGAACGGAGCACTGAGATCCTTCCAGAATTGTGAGCGATCACTCAATACCGACGTACGGATGTCGTTGAAAACCTCGATCGGCGTGCCCGCTGGATTCGAAGCAGTCTTGACCATCAGCGGGGGCACCGCACTGATCAGAACTGCCTTGGCCACCCGCTCGGTGCCGTAGCGTCCGATGTAACGGGCGACTTCGCCCCCGCCGGTGGAATGGCCGACGTGGATCGCATTCTTCAGGTCGAGCTTCTCCACCAGAGTTGCAAGGTCGTCGGCGTAGGTATCCATGTCGTTCCCTTCCCATGGTTGATCCGATCTCCCGTGGCCTCGCCGATCATGAGCAATACAGCGGAAACCGCGGTCGGCCAGAAAGATCATCTGGTCTTCCCAGGCATCCGCACTGAGCGGCCAGCCATGGCTGAAGACAACCGGCTGTCCGGTTCCCCAATCCTTGTAGTAAATCTGTGTACCATCTTTCGTTCTAATCGTTGGCATGTTCGTACTCCTTGAGTGAGTCGTATTCGTAAAATGTCTTCATGGTCAAAGCGCGGCTTCGATTGGCATTCGATTCCAAGGAGATCAGACCAGAAACGTTGGTCCCACGAGATCAGACCAGAAACGTTGGTCCCAGGCAATTGCACGAAGGTATCGGCGACACCTTGGTATTAGTTTGCTGCGTGCCGCGCGACCCCTGCTCCGCGATCGACATTGACCACCTGGGTGAAATCGGTGGCATTGGCTGCCACACTCCAATCTTCTTGATGACGGGCGACGTTTCGGGGTTTTTCGTCAGCGTAGCCCGGCGCTGTTTTATTAGGTTAGTCCCTTCGCTCAGCTGAAAAATGCAACATCACCATGCAGCGTCTGCTGTTTCGCGCCCAGGCGGTCCGTTCGCGCGAAGTCGAGATCATCAAGGCCCAGTTACGCCGCAACGGAGTCACAACCTTCGAAGGCGCCGCGTCGTATCACTTTGATCGCAATGTCCCCGGAGCCGGGATTCTGCGGTCTCGCGCTTCTCAGCCAAGACTTCTTTCTGCTGGACGGGCGCCATTCTCACTGCTCGATCTTGGTCCCCAACCCGGCATACGAATAGTTCTCTCCATACGCCTTCTTCAATCGCGCAAACGCCGGTTCACCCGTGCAATGTCCTGGCGCAATCCTCTGCACCTTCCACTTCGTCTTTAGGTTTTCCACCAGCGCATCAATCTCTTCTACCGGCGTGGTCACCAGGTGCAATCCCCCAAACACAACCTCCGTTCTCGGATCGACGGCGCTTGCCGCTTCCAGAATCGCTTCAATTCCCGCGTGCGAGCACCCATCCACAAGCAGCAATCCATTCGGTCTCTTGATCGCCAGCGTCAATTCCGGCAGTTCCAGCGTCCCTTTCTTCTGCGAAACTGTCCGCACCAGGAACATCTCCGGCGACACTTCCGTCAATCGATCCACCGACACAAAGTTCCCCGTGTCATAGAGCTTGCCCCATGCGAAATGTTCTGGATTCGTTCCCCCGAAATACCGCATCTTCGCGGGCAAGCTCTCATCTGGCCGCAAAAAGGTGGCCGGAAACGGCGCTCCCCCAAAACCATTCCCCCCATCCGCGGGAACATACACAGTCACGT
>Ga0335080_10003755_pt1 | contig 15409 bp, 12 predicted proteins | sample Lox_Sample_34_FD_206720 | JGI IMG/M metagenome (GOLD analysis project Ga0335080, IMG submission 206720) | Soil microbial communities from Loxahatchee National Wildlife Refuge, Florida, United States - Lox_Sample_3.4 | ecosystem: Environmental > Terrestrial > Soil > Wetlands | place: USA... | reverse complement strand
CTGCGAGAAGGAGATCCGCAAGCTGGAGGACCGGATTCTCGACCTGATGTCGGAATCCGATCCGCTGGACCGGAACGTGAAGGGCGCCGAGACTGCGCTGCGAACCGAGAAATTGCAGGTGGAAGCGGAAAAGGAGCGCGCGCGCCAACGCACGGCCGAGGACCAGAAGGGTATGGCGGCGCTGCAACAGGAGCGAACCGGGATTGTTGCCGAGATGACGCCGGTGGTGCTGCAGAAGTACGAGCGGGCGCGCAAGTCGCGCAAGGGAATCGGCGTGGCGGAAGTACTGGAGGGCCGCTGCACCGCGTGCAACATGGCGCTGCGGCTGCAATATTTTCAGGACCTGAAGAAAGACGACCAGGTCCTCACCTGCGAGAGCTGCCAGCGGCTGCTCTACTACCACGCACCGGTCACCATCGAGGACCTGGCCGGAGACGCAGCGCCGGCTGTACAGCAATAGCCGGCAGGTGTCCAACCGGGCACGACCCTGAGTCCGCCCCCGGCAGATGCACACAAAGTTGTGACTGACGTCCTGCCGGACGCTTTCCTACTGGGAACCGAAGGTGTAGCCCAGCCAAACACTTTCCGAAGTAATCATGTTGCTGCCAAACTGCGTCAGGTTGGGAACGTAGTGGATATCGAACTGCGGCCGGATGAAGACGTGGTCGGTGAGATAGTATTGCAGTGCCACGCCGCCGTGGACCTGGAAGTGATTGTTACTGCCGAAGTACTGGCTGTAGTTGGAGGCTCCAATGGCCGAATTGGTCTGGCCGGACTGGTAGAACTTCAAGTTCGCGCCGCCGACGCCGCCGATTATCTGAAACGCAACTTTCTTGCTGCGATAGGGCTGGTAGATTCCATTGAAGTCAAACAGAGTGGTGCGCGAATCGATGGAGAACGCTGTCTGTCCCGTGAGCGCGACGGCGGGAATGGCGGCATAAGTGGGTTTATTGGGCTGGAAGAGGACCTCGGCACCGACTCCAAAGTGCTTCCAGGCCATCACGTTGCCACTGACTCCCATGGCGAATCCGTTGAGCTTGCTGGTGGCCACGCAAGTCGGATCGGCAGATCCAGGAGTGCACGCGCCAAGAAAATTCGTCAGAGTTTCATCGCCTTCGATGCCGTTCCCGGACGCTTTGTCCTGCATGGCTCCGAAGCCGATACCGATGTCAAATCCATACTGTGCGTGAGCAAGCGAGATGGAAAACGCCGGCAACAGGAACAGCGGGAGGTAACGGAAGATGCGTTTCACGTGTCAAGTCTCCTTCGATTTCGCAGAATCCGCGCGCCCGAGCCGCGGGTGCGAAGCCATGTAAAAGATTGTCAAACCTTAATCATACGCAAGATGGCGGATGGTATGCACCACTAACGACGCGACGCCGCGGCAACGGGTTACAAGGCAGCGGGAGAATGGCTGGTTTCGCACTATTGGTTTCGCTGCTGCGTGCCGGGCCTGCCGGGGAGCGGCTAACGCTTTTGACAGCGCGGGCAAAAGTGCGAGGACCGCTGGGCAACCAGGACCCGCCGGATGGCGGCGCGGCAACTCACACAGGGTTCACCGGTGCGCTGGTACACACGGTGGCTGACCTGGAAGAAACCCTGGCGGCCATCGGCATCCACGTAATCGGATATGGAGGATCCGCCGGCTGCAATGGCCTCAGTGAGGACGTCCACAAGGGCCTGATGGAGGCGAAGGGCGCGGTCAAGGCGCAGCCTGGCGGTGGAGGCCATAGGGTGAATCCCGGCACGGAAGAGAGCTTCATCGGCATAGATGTTGCCGACGCCGCGAACGAAGGCCTGGTTCAGGAGCAATGCCTTGATGCGGGTGCGATGGCGGCGCAGACTGCGGGCGAAGTCTTCGGCAGCCATCTCGAGGGGCTCCGGACCGAGGCGGGCGACGCGCGCAGGGAAATCTTCATGTAGTTCAATGGCGCCGAACTGGCGGCTGTCGTCGAACAGGAGCACGCCGCGATCGAGGGTGAAGATGGCGTGGGTATGCTTGCCGGGCGCGCCGGTGCGGGATAAACGGCCGGTCATCCCAAGGTGCAGCAGCAGGTAGCCTCCGCCGGAAAGCGACATGAGGATGAACTTGCCGTAGCGCCGGATGGCTCCAATGCGGCGACCGGCGAGGCGCACAGCCATCCGTTCCGGGTCGCCGCCGCGCAGAATCCGCGCCGCGAGGAATTCGGCGCCCAGGATGCGGCGCCCAACCAAGGGGAGGATTGACCGCACAACGGTCTCTACTTCGGGCAGTTCCGGCACCTACGGCACCTCGATGTAGATCTCGCCGTCCTGAATCCTCACGGGGTAGGTAGCCACACGGCGCGCAGCATCGTAGTCGTACTCACCTGTGCGGCAATCGAACTCCCATAGGTGGTACGGGCAAGCGAGCATCGGCCCTTGGAGCCGCCCTTGCCCCAGGGGACCGCCGTGGTGAATGCAAATTCCATTCAGCGCGTGGATGGCTCCTTCGAAGTTGCAGAGGGCGTACGGCTGCTGCCCGACAAAGACCTCCATCACTTCGCCCGGGGGCAGGTCCGCCACGCGGCCAGCCTTAACGAATGGCATAACCTCCAGTAGGCCGGGGGGAGGTGGGGAATGTCAAGGAGCGCGGAGGCCCGGGCGGAACCGGCGTGTGCGGCCCGCCCGGGTCAGAGCTGGTTGATGGGGCCTAGGGAAGCGCGACCAGAGCTGGAATGACCAGGTCAGCCTTCGGCGATCCCAATCCGGTGACTTCGTCGTAGCCGACCTTGGATTTGCACACCGGGCAAAGGCCGTTGCGGCCGCCAGCGATGTCATGCAGATCGGCGGAGAGGGTATAGATGTTGGCGAGGAAGTTATTGCCGGGCGCGCTGTTCAAGGTTGCCTTGCCCAACGCGACGCGTTCGGAATTGACGATGGCAGTGAGCGCCGCCCATTGCGGCGCCGACATGCTTGTGCCGCCCACCTGGAACCAGTTGTAGCCGCCATAGCTATCGTAGACGGGTACGCCGGTATTCGGGTTGGCATCATAGGAGATGTCCGGAACGGTGCGCTTGCCTGTGGACTGCACGCCGAGCTGGTAGGAGGGTTCCGGCTCGTAACGGCTGGTGCCGCCTCCGGAACCATTCCAGGCGGATTCACTGACATAGGTACCGTCGGACTGAATCGTCAGTGTGGTTCCACCGACCCCTACCACGTTGGGAGAACCGGCCGGATATTCCACGCCGTGCCCGTTATCTCCGGAGGACGCGAAATAGACCACTCCGGGCGCCGTAAAATAGCCGTCCCACTGGCTCTCACTCTTGCTTTCACCACCGCCGAAGCTCATCGTAACCACCGAGGCGCCGTTTGCAACGGCCAGCTGCACGGAGCCAAACAAATCGGTGTTGCTATTCGAATTAGCTTCCACCAGGACAATCCTGGCCTGCGGGGCGATGGCGTGCACCCACTCGACATCGAGGGATATCTCCTCACCCCAGCCGGTATTCCCGGCCGGCGGCGTTCCCGTCTGATAGACCTTGGTGAAACAACCGTTCGCGGTGGTGCAGGGCGGCAGGTTGAATTGCGCACTGAAAACGGCCAGGTCGGCCTCGATATTGGGATCGTCATAGGCATCGACAATACCCACGATTTGCCCTGCGCCCTGGTTGCTGATCTGGTTGAAGCCGTATGCCTGGAGCATCTGACTGGGGAAGATTCCAGTGGGCGAGGATGCAGATGGGCTCGCGAAGATGTGGATAGGCGGCCTGGCCGTCCACAAGCCAGGAGCGACGTCCTGCGCGGCTACCGGCAGCGCAACGGCGGCCAGTATAGCGGCGATGATGCAGATTCTGCGGGTATGCACGACCAATCCTCCGACTTGGAAAGTGATTCGGGTACTTTTGGTCGAGTCTATCACTTTCGCTTCGGATTTAGAAATATAGAGGTCCTAAATTACCTGAATCCGAGGCGGAAAAGTACTATCGAGGGAGGCGGTTGTGTTGCAAAATTCAACGCCCTAGCTGGTTCAGGACCGCATTGGCGGCATCGGCTGAGGCAACATCGGTTGCCGAGCGGGTTTTGCGCTCGACCAATTCAACTTTTCCCTGGGCCAGTTTCTTGCCGACTACTACGCGGAAGGGGACGCCGATCAGGTCGGCGTCCTTGAACTTCACTCCGGGGCGTTCGTCGCGGTCGTCGAGCAGCGTGTCGATACCGAGGGCGAGGCACTGCTGATAGATGCCGCGCGCGGCTTCCATTTGCGCGGCGTCGGCGTTGTTGGCGGGTGTGACGATCAACTCGAAGGGGGCGATCGAAGGCGGCAGCACGATGCCGTCCTTATCGTGATGGAGCTCGATCACGCCGCTCAGGATACGCCCTATGCCGATGCCGTAGGAGCCCATAATGGGTGTCACTTCCTTGCCATCCGCATTGAGGACACGCAGTCCCATCGGCTCGGAGTATTTGTAGCCGAGCTTGAAAATGTGGCCGATCTCAACGCACTTGACCACCGTGAGGCCGCCGCCGCAGCGGGTGCACGCATCGCCGGCGATGACCTGGCGCAGGTCGTGGAACTCGGCCTGAAAATCCTTGCCGAGCGTAACGTTGCGCAGGTGGAAGTCGTTCTTGTTGGCGCCGGCGATCATGTTGCGGCGGCCTTCCAGCGCGCGATCGGCATAGATGGGCATGGTGCGGACGCCCACCGGCCCCAGCGAACCGGCGTCAGCGCCGAACCACCGGCGGATTTCTTCGGGGTGCGCGGGGCGGAACTCGGGGTCGTTGAGGATGGCGCCGGCTTTGGTTTCACTCAACTGATGATCACCGCGCAGCATGAGGAGCGCGGGTTTGCCATCGGCGACGACCACCAGGCTTTTCATCTGGGATGTTTCGGGCAGGCCGGTGAATGCGGCGACCTCGGCGATGGTTTTGCGGCCAGGCGTGGAAAACTCTTCCGGGCTCAAGTCGCCGGCTGGGTCGGCCACGGCCGGCGCAGCGGGGATGGAGACAGCCTTCTCGAGGTTGGCGGAATAACCACAGTTTCCGCAGCGCGCGACAAAATCCTCACCAGCCTCGGATGCCACCATGAACTCGTGCGACTGGCTGCCGCCCATGGCTCCCGAGTGAGCTTCCACCGCCATGTACTCGAGGCCACAGCGGTCAAAGATGCGGCAGTAGGTCTGGTAATGCTTGTCATAAGCCACGTCGAGGCCGGCCTGGTCCATATCGAAGGTGTAGGAATCCTTCATCGTGAACTCACGCACGCGCAGGAGGCCTGATTTGGGGCGCGGCTCGTCGCGGAACTTGGTCTGAATCTGGTACCAGATCTGGGGAAGCTGCTTATAACTGCGCAACTCGCCGCGAGCGATCACGGTCATCACTTCCTCGTGAGTCATGGCGAGGCACATGTCGCGGCTGAAGCGGTCCTTGAAGCGGAACAGGTTGTCACCCATCACGTCCCAGCGGCCGGATTCCTGCCACACCTCGGCGGGGTTGAGGGCGGGAAGCAGGAACTCCTGGGCGCCCATGGCGTCCATTTCCTGGCGCACGATGTTCTGAATCTTCAGCAGCGAGCGCTGTGCCAAGAACAGAAAGCTGTAGAGGCCGGCAGAGAGCTGGCGCACGTATCCGGCGCGTAGCAGCAACTGGTGGCTGGCAACTTCGGCCTCGGCGGGCACCTCGCGCAGCGTGGGAATGAACAGCTTGCTCCAGAGCATAGTTTCAGAGGGGTAACCCCTGATCTTAGCATGGTAAAATTGAGATCTTTCCCGATGAGAATCGCCATCGCCGCCGATCACGCCGGATTTGTCCTGAAGGAGAAACTGCGGCAGACGCTGGTGGACGACGGTTACGAGGTGGAGGATTTCGGGCCCGCGAACGCCGAGTCATGCGACTATCCGGACTACGCTCAGCCGGTGGCGCGCGCAGTTGCCGCAGGGCGTGCGGACAGGGGCATATTGGTGTGCTCCACGGGCATCGGCATGGCCATCGCGGCAAACAAGATCGCCGGCGTGCGCGCAGCCCCGGCGGTATCCGAGGACGAAGTGCGGCTGACTCGCGAACACAATGACGCCAACATCCTGACCCTGGGAGCGCGATACGTGGACGGCGAACAGGCGTGGAGCATGACCCGTTTATTTCTGCATACCGATTTTGCCGGCGGCCGGCACGCGCGCCGGGTGGCCAAGATCGCCCAGATGGAAGAGGCTCCCAGTAGCGAGCGGCCGTAGGCAGAACCCACTGCAACCGAGGACTTCGACACCATGACGCCAGCACAACTGATGAAACGGCCTCTAGCCGAGGTGGACCCGGAGGTTTACCGGGCGATCGAGGACGAAGTGGAGCGGCAGCACGCACAGATTGAGCTGATCGCCAGCGAGAACTTCACCTCGGAAGCGGTGCTGGAAGCCACGGCCAGCGTGTTCACCAACAAGTACGCGGAGGGTTATCCCGGCAAACGCTACTACGGCGGGTGCGAGAACGCCGACATCGTCGAGAACCTGGCCCGGGAACGCGCCAAGAAATTGTTTGGCGCCGAGCACGCCAACGTGCAGCCGCACTCAGGATCACAAGCCAACCAGGCAGCGTACGCAGCCGTCCTGACGCCCGGCGACACGATCATGGGGCTCAACCTGTCACACGGCGGACACCTGACGCACGGCCATCAGCTCAATTTTTCGGGCAAGACTTACCACGTTGTGCCCTACAGCGTGCGCAAGGACGATGAACGGATCGACTACGACGAAGTAGAGCGGCTGGCGCGCGAGCACAAGCCGAAGATGATCATCGCCGGCGCCAGCGCATATCCGCGAACGCTCGACTTCGCGCGTTTCCGCCTGATCGCCGACGCTGTGGGCGCGGTCCTGCTGGTGGACATGGCGCACATTGCCGGACTGGTGGCAGCGGGGCTGCATCCCAACCCATGTTTATGGGCGGACATCGTGACATCGACGACGCACAAGACGCTGCGCGGGCCGCGCGCCGGCATGATTCTTTGCAAAGAGAAATTCGCCGCCGCCATCGACAAGCTGGTGTTTCCGGGCGTGCAGGGTGGGCCGCTGGTGCACGTGCTGGCGGCGAAGGCGGTTTGTCTGCGAGAGGCCAGCCAACCGGCATTCGTGGAATATCAGAAGCAGGTTCTGGCAAACGCGCGGGCACTAGCCGGGAGCATCCAAGACGCCGGCTTCCGGGTGGTATCCGGCGGCACGGATACGCACCTGATGCTGGTGGACGTTTTCTCGAAGGGAGTGCGCGGCAAGGAGGCGGAAAAGACGTTGGACCGGGCGCGCATCACGGTCAACAAGAACGCGATTCCGTTCGACACCAACCCGCCGTTGAACCCGAGCGGCATCCGGCTGGGCTCGCCCGCAGTGACCACGCGCGGCTTCGGCGAGTCCGAGATGCGCGAAGTGGGAGGTCTCATCGGAGAGGTGCTGGGGCACATCGACAACGAAGAGACGATTGCGCGCGTCCGGGAGAAAGTAGAAGCGCTGACGGCGCGCTTCCCGCTGTACCCGTGGAAGAAGGGAAAGGCGACGGAGAGTGCCGCGGCGCTGCCGGAAAGCGCAGTACAGGTGGGGTAGGCCATTGGCGGCCCCAGTTTCCCAGACATGGCGCTGGACATCGTCATTGACGGGCGCCGGGTGCGGGACTTTGGCATCGGCACCTACATCCGGAGCCTGATACACGCTCTCGGCCGGATCGACGCGGCGAACCACTATACGGTGGTCACCGGCCCGGGTGAAGTGCGCACTTGGGGCGCGCTTCCCGGAAATTTCCGGATCGCCGTGTATGGCGGCGACGATCACGCCTACCTGGACCATGTGCGCTTTCCGCTATTCTTGCGGCGCCTCAAACCGGACCTGGTGCATATTCCACTGAACCGGGTACCGCTGCTGATGATGCGGCCTTATGTGGTCACGATTCATGACATGGTGAACCTGTACTACAGCGAGAAGGCGATCTCCCCCCTGCACATGTCCTTGCGGCGGTTTCGTTTCCGGCGGGGGCTGACACGCGCCAGCCGGGTGATTGCGGTCTCCGAAGCTACCAAGCGCGACATGGAAACGCTGCTGGGCGTGCCGGCGGACCGCGTCACGCGCGTCTACAACGCGCCCGACCCAGGCTTTTTGGGACGGGACGCGGCCGCGAGCGAGGAAGAGCGCCGCCGCGTGATGGAGCGCTACCAGATCGACCGCCCATTTCTTCTCTACGCCGGCGCCATCCGGCAACACAAGAATATCCCGCGCCTGGTGGAAGCATTCGCCGTACTGCGCGAGCAACTGGCGTCACACGCCGTCTATGGCGATCTGGGACTGGTGATCATCGGCGATACCATCTCGCAATACCCGGCGGTGCGGCAGGCGGTGCTGCGGAGCAAGATGGAGCACGCGGTGCGCTTCCTGGGCTTTGTGCCGTTCGAAACCCTGCGCTGTTTTTACGAAGCCGCGGCGGCCTTCGTGTTCCCGTCGCGCCATGAAGGTTTTGGGCTGCCGCCGCTGGAAGCGATGGCGTGCGGCACCCCGGTGGTAACTTCCAACGTGAGCTCGCTGCCCGAAGTAGCCGGCGACGCCGCCATGCTGGTCAACCCGGGCAACGTTTTCGATATCGCCCGCGGCATCCGCGAGGTGCTGACCGATGAGCCCCTGCGATCCGAGTTGATTCACCGCGGCCGCGCCCAGGCCGCCCGATTCAGTTGGGAGCGCTCCGCACAGCAAGTGCTGGAGATTTATCAGGACGTGGCGAGAGGAAAGTAGCTCAAGGCCGACACGCGCCGGGAGACGCCAGCGGCTGGTTGGTCAGCAGCAGTTTGCCGCCACTGGCGGCAACGACATGCAAGGCGGCGGGACCGACCAAGCGTTGCAACCGGCGCAGGTGCGTGTCCTTATCGACCAGGTAGCACCGTCCTTTCTCCAGCCAGAGCGCCGCCCAGGCGGCATCATCCAGGAATACGTTGGTAACACCGGGGGCGTACGAACCGTACACCAGGTTGAGACGGCGCCCGCGCAGCAGCAAAGCAGGCTGATCGGCGTAGAAGATGACGGAGGAAAACGGGTAATTGTGACCTTCGACCACCAGCGTGCCCTTAGGAGAGCACAGGAGCACCCGGGCGAGGGGGTGGGAAGACAGGTAAGGGTCGAACGTCACCATGGCCAGGCGAGCGGCGTGAAAGAAGACCACCATCATCAGCGCCGTAGCAGCGAACGCCGCCGCGTCTTTCCCGACACGGAGGGTCCGGGCGAACAGCGGACCAAAGAGCGCGCCGATTAGGAATGCCACGCCTGCCAGCAGGAGCGGCGGGCGGAGGTAGGCCAGGGAGGAGAGGGTCAGGTCCTCGATATGGCCCATCGACAATCGATAGGCGCCAGGGTGCTGGGACAGCGCAGCCGAGATATCGCCCGGGGACGGAGTATGCCGCACCCACCAGGCGAGCGCCAGAGCCACGGCGCCGGCAATCCCGGACAGCACTCGCAGGACTTGCGTTCCCCGGCCGACCCACACTCCTCCCTCCGCCATCGCCGCGCCCAACAGCAGCGCCAGCGCTGGGTAACACGGCATGGAGTAGTATTCCTGAGTGGTCGAAAAGCTGAAGAAGACGAGGACGAATCCGATCCAGCACAATGCCAGCAAGCCGGCTCTCGCGGCACGGCTGGCGGGCCGGAATGACGGAAACCGCCATCGCGTTTTCTGGCCCGTGGGCGCGCCCTGGGGCGGGGCGCCCAAGACCATCTTCGCCACTGCCGGCAAGTAGACGCTCCAAGGGAAGAACCAAAGGAGGTGGAACAGCCAGAAGAAGGCAACCGGCACGGTGTCGTAATCGCGCGGGTAGCGGAGGTTCAAGAAGCGCAGTACTTGCTCGTTGATGAAATAGAACCAGAGGAAACCATGATACTGGCCGGGAACGCTGCGCAAGGTGTGGGCGAAATACGGCGGGTTGCGCAGCGTGGCCAGCACGTGCCAGGGGGCCGCGATCAGCAGCGCGATTGCCGCTCCGGAAAGGGGGCGCAACCGTTTCCAAACGGCTCGCGAAAGCAGTTGGCCGGTTAGGGCGAGGTAGATCAACGCGGCCGCCACCGGGAATAACACTCCGACAGTGCTCTTGAGGAGCATTCCTACGCCCAGGCTGGCGCCCAGGGCCGCGGCCCAAAGTCGGGGGTGAGGTTCTTGATCCTCCAAGACGCGAAGAAAGGCCCACATCGCACAGGCGATAGCCGCCGTCAGCATCACGTCAGGAATGAGGATGCGGGTAAAGAGAAAGAGGCCAACCGCAGTGGCCATGACGATTCCGGCGCAGGTCCCGGCACGGCGGCTGAACGCCCAGCCGCCGAACGCGGCGGTAACCCAACAGAGCAGCACGGCCGCAAGGGCCACGGGAAGGCGCGCGACCCAATCATACTCGCCCAGGAACTTGAAGCAGGTTGCGATGAGCCAATAGATCAGGGGTGCTTTCTCCAGGTATGGGATCCCGCTGAGGCGCGCCGTCACCCAATCGCCCGAGCGCAGCATGTTGCGGGCAATCTGGGCCTGCACCGCGTCCACATCGTCCATCAACGAGGGCGGAGAGACGATGGTGCCGCAATAGACCGCGGCCGCTACCAGCAGGACGACCAGATAGAGGGAATTGCCAAAAGGGCCGCGAGATGGGGGGCCGCCGGACGGCTGGCGGCCGGGGGCTGCGACCCGTGATATGTGTGGCTCCAAATCCGATAGTAGCGAGAATCGCCGCGGTGCAGGAACTCAGCGGACGGCCCCGGCGGCGCCGCGCTCCAGTGCGGCTGCAAGGCCCTCCAGGCCGCGGCGGATCTGGCGCTCATCGAAAGCGGCGAATCCAAGCAGCAGGCCATGGACATCACTGCGCTTCAGCGTGAAACGGTCGAGTGCGATGGTTTCAATGCCTCTATCGGCCGCCCTGGTTTCGGCCTGCCCCGAACTCATGCCGTTGTTCAGGAAACCGGCGGTGTAGAGGCCCACTCGCACGGGCGAGATTTCCAGCAGGCCGCGCAGGTATCGGCGGCCTCCCTCCTGCAGCGCCGCCAGACGGCTCGCATAGAGATCCCGCATGCGTCGAATGTGACGCCCCATGTGCCCCTCAACGATGAAATCGCAGAGAATCGCCTGATCGAGACCGGCCGGATGCAGGTCGGTACCGTAACGGTAGGCGAGGAAGGGATCCACCAGGGCGGATGGAAGCACCACGTAACCCAAGCGCAGCGACGGAAACAAGAACTTATTGAAAGTGCCGAGGAGAATCACGCTTTCGCCCTTATCCAGACCTTGTAGCGAGGGCACCGGCCGCCCTTCGAAGCGGAACTCGCTATCGTAGTCGTCTTCGATCAGAAAGGCGCGGGATTCATGGGCCCACGCCAGGAGGGCGAGACGCCGCTCCAACGACATGGTCATGCCCAGCGGAAACTGGTGGGCCGGCGTCACGTAGGCGCCTTTGGCGTGGGGGGACAAGCGCTTGCCTTTGGCAACCGAGATGCCTTCTTCATCCACCGGCACGGCGATGATCTTCGCGCCCACGTTGTTGAAGGCGGTGACCGCTCCGAAGTACCCGGGGTCCTCCACCCAGACGGCATCGCCCGGCTTGAGCAGAAGGCGGGCAAGCAGGTCCAGGGCCTGCTGCACGCCGGACACGATCACGATCTGTTCCGGAGAGCAATTTACGCCGCGGGATGCCCCCACGTACCCGGCGATGGCAGCGCGCAGCGGTCCATGCCCGCGGGCATCGCCGCCGGCCAGCAAGGATGAGGAGACCAGCCGCAGACGGCGACTGGCCACACGCGCCCAAACTTCCGCCGGGAACTCCGCGAGAGCCGGCTCGTGCGCGCGGAACGGGCGGGCCGGGTGTGGAAAGGTCAGCCGGGTCAACCGCGCTGGGCGGATCCACAGCGCGGCAGGCGGTTTCCTGGGCCCGAGGAGATTCGGCGGCAGCCGCTCGTTGATCCACGTGCCCGCACCCACCTGGCTGCGCAGGTAGCCCTCGCTGAGCAGTTGCTCGAACACGGTGACGGCCGTGCCGCGGGAGACGCCGTACTGAACCGCAAAGTCCCGGGTGGCGGGAAGGCGCGTGCCCGGCCTGAGGCGGCCGTCGAGAACGGCGCGCCGCAGTTCGTCGTGCAGCCAGCGCGTGAGCGCGAGATGCGGGGGACGTTCATTCAGTGTGAGCTCGAGTGAACTGGCGCCTTTTGGCATCGAGACCGTCCTCCACCAGCGCAGACTTGTTCCGCCAATGGTCTAAAGAAACTCAACAATATGGCTCTATCAATCGTACCAAGAAGATGGGACCTTGGCTGTGGGCGATGCTCCTTCGTCGGGGCCGGACTCCCGGTCCGGCATCGTTCCCATGGCAGGATTGGCGGATTGACAGTGTCTACGGTGCCAGAGCATATCACGACCGGCGCGCCTCATGGCCGTCTCGGGTTCCGCGCGGTTCCCGCGGCTGGAGTGGGTCATGTTTGCTTCGCCGCCGGCCTGGCGGGTCTTGGCCTACTCAGTTTGATTTCGGGCGATTTCGCACTAGCCTGGCAGCCGGTTCCGGCGTGGGTACCCTGGCGGGAGGGCCTTGCCCGGATTTCCGGGATCCTCCTGCTGACCGGCGGAATCGGCATGTGGTGGGAGCGCACCGCGGCACGATTTGCGTTGGTGATGACTGCGTTCCTGCTGAGCTGGCTGATCCTGTTGCAAGTCCCGCGCGTGGCGCAAGCTCCGCGCGATGTGGGCATGTGGCTGGGCTTCTCCGAGACTCTGGTGTTAGTGAGCGGAGGCTGGGCGATTTATGCCTCCCTGGCCGGAGTGAGGGACTGGTGCAGCGCGTGGCTGGCCAGCGGCGCGCGCCTCGCGGGTATCCTGTTCGGCGGATCGTGCCTGGTGCTGGGTGTCTCGCACTTTGTCTTTACGGCCGCCACTGTGGGCATGGTCCCCTCCTGGCTGCCGTACCGCTTGGGATTCGCTTACCTGACGGGCGCCGGGCACCTGGCCGCCGGGACTGCCATTCTGCTCGGAATCATTCCCAGGCTGGCGGCAACGCTGGAGGCGTGCATGATCAGTTCGTTTGTGCTTCTGGTGCACGTACCGGGTGTCACCGCCGCGCCCAGCAGCCGCCTGCAGTGGACCATGCTGTTCGTCGCGACGGCCCTGGCAGGCTCAGCCTGGGCCATCGCAAAATCGCTGCAAAGTACCGAGTGGGCTCGCCAGGCCTAGTATTCCTCAATCGTCTCGCCGGCCGCGTGCCTTGACAGGCCAAATGCGTCCGTGAAACAATCCCCGTAGTCCACTGCCCGCTGCGCCTGGGTACACTGGCGCTGGCGGCATGGAGCGCCTCACGGAGGGGTTCAAGATGATGACATCACGATACTACGGAGTATTCCTGTCGGTGCTCAGTTGCGCCGCGCTTGTGAGCGCTCAAGCTCCGGAAAGGCAGCAGGGCCGCTTGCCTTTTGAGCAGGACAAGTTGGTCAAAGAGCAACAAGCCGCCAGAACGCCGGTCATCACCTATCACGGCGGGCCGGTAATGTCCGCTTCGACCACAATCTACATCGTGTACTACGGGAGTTTTACCTCCAACCAGCACGATATTCTGGATACGTTCCTGGAGAACCTCGGCGGGTCGCCCGCGTTCAACGTGAATACCGAGTACTTCGACTCGACGAATGCGTTCGTACAAAATGTGTTGAACTACAATCCGGCGACCAACTCATATAATGACGCCTACTCAATGGGCACGACCCTGCGCGGCCAGTTCGTCACCCAGATCCTTCACAATGCGGTAGCCGGCGGTCATCTACCGGCAGATGTGAACGGCATCTACGTCCTGACGATCTCCCCGGACGTGACGATTCCGAAGGGCAATTGGTGCGCGTACCATGACCATTCGAGCGCGATCGTCAGCGGACAGGACATCAAGTACGCCCTGGCGGCGGATCCGCCGGCCTCGATCCTACCTTCCTGCTCGGGAAACATCGCGACTTACGGGGACACCACCAGCCCCAACGGGGATATCGGGATGGACGAGGTTGTGGATTCCTTGATCCACGAATTCTCCGAGACGGTGACCGACCCGGACATCAACGCCTGGTACACGCGTTCCGGCGAGGAAAACGGCGACCTGTGCAATTTCACCTACGGGACGACGTTTCTCGCACCGAACGGCTCTCATGCCAACCACACGTTCGGCACCCGCAACTACCTGGCGCAAGAGATCTGGTCGATGGCGAACCCGGTAGCCTGCGTGCAAAGCCACTGAGTCTGGCAATTCCGTTCTGGCCTCCCTGGCGGTGTTGATGCGAAAGGACTTCGCAGCCATCGCCAGGGGTATGGGCGCCATTCGTCAGGCAGCGATCTTTCGTCAATCGTCAGTCCTCAGGCGCGCCGGTCTCCCTTCCGTTTCGTGATTTAATACCCTATACTCTTAATTGAAAAGGCCCCGAAACTGAGGAGGCTGCCGTGAAGATTCTGAGGCTTCGCAAAGAGAAGCTCGATCTTTTCGCATCGGTCGTCCAACAGTTCGGCGAGCTTCATGCGCCCGTCGAGCAGGATGGCAAATACGTTTTCAAGAAGCTGACCCGCTGGGCGGAGGCGCGCCTCGACTACGACCGCACCATCCTGCCACCCAAGAAGTATTTTCTGCCGCCGCGGGAGACGCTTTTCCGCTACCGTCCGGGCGAAGGATTCCTGCCCAGCACGGACGGCCTGAGCCAGCGCATCATTCTTTTCGGTCTCCACGCGTGCGATGTGTATTCGCTGAACATCCTGGATCGGGTCTTTGCCGGGAAGTACAGCGACCCATACTACCAGGCGCGGCGCCGGAACATCGCCATCATCGGAATCGACTGTACGCCGGACAAGCAATGTTTCTGCCGCTCGATGCGGGCGGACTTCGTCGATCACGGCTTCGACCTTTTTTTCTACGATACCGGCGACTATTATCAGGCCCTGGTCGGCACTGCCTTGGGCGACGATATGGTGCTGGCGACTGGCAACCTGTTCGAGGCGGTGGATGCAGCCGACATCGACGACTATAAGCGGCGCTCGTGGAACAAACGGCGCGCTTTTCAGCTCGACGTCGAGATCCGCGATCTTCCCGAGATCTTCGAAATGGAATATCAGAGCGAGATCTGGGAGGAACTGGGAGCCAGGTGCCTGTCCTGCGGCAGTTGCAGCATGGTTTGTCCCACGTGCTACTGCTATGACGTGAGCGACGATGTGGAACTGGGTTCACGCGCCGGGAAGCGGACGCGTTCCTGGGATTCGTGCCTGTTCGCCGACCACGCACTGGTGGCCAGTGGAGAGAACTTCCGCGGGCCGCGCGCCAGCCGCATCAAGTTCCGCTTCTATCACAAGCAGCGCGGCTTCGTGGCGGAGTACGGACGGCCCAGTTGCGTGGGCTGCGGGCGCTGCACCGCCGCCTGCCCGGTGAGCATCGATGTGGTGCAGGTGATCGATCGTTTGA
>Ga0335080_10003754_pt1 | contig 15409 bp, 13 predicted proteins | sample Lox_Sample_34_FD_206720 | JGI IMG/M metagenome (GOLD analysis project Ga0335080, IMG submission 206720) | Soil microbial communities from Loxahatchee National Wildlife Refuge, Florida, United States - Lox_Sample_3.4 | ecosystem: Environmental > Terrestrial > Soil > Wetlands | place: USA... | reverse complement strand
CATCACGATCACAATCCCCACCGGAAGCCACATGGCCAGCGCGCCCACGTTGTGCAGCCATTTGCCAACGTCAAGGCCCACCAGGTTCATCAGCGTCGCGCCGCCCAGCGTAAGCAGAGAGAACACAATGTAGAACGTCGCATTGTTCGAAAGATGCCCCCACGCCGGCCGCATGTAGATGATGTTGCTGGCGGCGAAGTAAAGCACCGCCGGGAAGTAGGGCAGATTGCTCGTCCAATATGTCCAGGCAGACATGAACCCGGAAAAATCCCCGAACGCCTTCTTGCTCCACACATAAAGGCCGCCCTCGTTGGGATAGCGCGACGAAAGCTCGATCACCGAAAGTGCCAGCGGCGTGTAGAACGCCAGCCAGGCGCCAATCCAAATAACAATGGAGCTCGGCCCCGCTGCCGCCGCCGTCGCAATCCAGCGCAGGCTGATGCCGGTGACCACATAGAACAGCACCAGGTCGCGGAACCCCATGACCCGGCGCGGGCGGCTGACATCTTCCGCCTCGGCAATCGAAACGCCCGAGTGCGAAGCCGGCGTTGCGTCGTTTCCGTCCAGGGATGGTTCGGCCAAATGTGCGTACCTGGTCAGTTCGCTGGGATGCCAGATCGAAAGAAGCTAGGGATAACACCGAAGCCGGGCCGGGGCAAGCCGTTTCCGCATTCGAGGTTGGTGGGGGGCTGCCGCAGGGAAGCATAGTGCCTTCGCGAGCCCCTCGTGTCCTTCGTGGTTACTGCCTTGCGCTGTGGCCCCGGGGATTTCAACCCCAGGGGCGCCATCATGCTCAATCAATTGCCATCGGCGGGACCGCACCCGGCCGGCTCATGAACTTCTCATAGCACTCCGCGCACAGCCAGTCGCGGCCGTTGGTGTAGCCCTTGCCATGCGCTTCCTCTTCCGATTCGCAAAGCTCCCAGCGGCAAATCGCGCAATGGTCCACCTTCCAGCCGCCCTTCACCAGCTCGAAGTGGTTGCCGTCTCGCGCCAGCGTGAGATCAAAGGAGAGCGAGCCGTTCTGGCGGTCCACCGCGATGTCGCGCCGCTGCCACGGCCGTTTATGCCAGTGCCAGGAATATTCCCGGCACCTCTCCACCGCGGCCCCCACATAGTCGGCGCTCCAGGCGGCGCCGTGAATCTCAACCGTCGCTCTCGTCGCCGCCGTGTGCTTTATGGCCGGCCCGGGATGGCTCTCGGCCGCCGCCCAGGGCCGCCCGTTTCCCCTGGCCAGCTCGGCGCGCACCTCGGCCAGCTTGGCGCCGTGCTTGTGCGCCAGTTGCGCGGCATAGGTTTCCGGCTCGCGCAGCAGCCCCAGCAGCAAATGTTCAGCCCCGATCTGCGGATCACCCAGCCGGGCCGCCTCTTCCGCCGCGTGTTCCAGAATCCACCTGGCCTCTTTGGTCAGCGGCAGGTCCACTGAAACCGGCACGCTGGTTCCCTGGGGCAATAGCTCGGCCACTTCGCGCCGCACCGTGGCATAATTCACGCCCGGCAGAAAGCGCTGCATCAGCATTCGATCTTCCTGCACCAGCCCCAGCAGCACGTGCTCCGGCTCAATGTAGGCCGAGCCAAACCGGCTGGCCTCCTGGCGCGCAAGAAAAATGACCCGCCGGGCTCCTTCGCTGTAACGTTCAAACATTTTCTATCCTGACTTTTGCCATGCGGGGGAGGTTCCAACCAAGATAACCGGGTGCAGGCCCGATGCACAACGTCTTCGTGATTCTTTGTGGCGCGGGCGCCCTCGCCCGCGATGGGCCTGACTGTTGCACCTAAGCCTGCGACGCCGCCCGGCTATGTAATATCAGAGTACGGAGAAGAGAAAAACCCTTCGCGGCCCATGAATTTCTCGAAGCACTCGGTGCACAGCCATCCGCGGCCGTTCGTGTATCCGGTGTTGTGGGTCTCATCTTCGGGGGCCTCGTATAACTCCCATCGGCAGACAGCGCAGCGATCTTTCTTCCAGCCCTCTTTCACCAGCTCAAACTTGGCCGGGTCGGCCGCGAGCCTCAGATCAAAAGAGACGCGGCCGCTTTGGCGGTCCATGACGATGTCGCGCTTCTTCCACGCCTGCTTGTGCCAGTACCAGGAGTGCTCGCGGCAGCGCATCACCGCCTCATGGATGTATTCCAGGTTCCAGCGCGCGCCGTGGATTTCGATGGTTTCAACCGGAGGCTGAGCAGGAGGGGCCGACGCAGACGGCTGGTGCGAAATTCTAGGCTTGTCCGGGCCCCATCCGGGAGTCTCGGCGATTTTCTTGCGCAGATCCTCAAGTTTCGCGCCGTATTTCTGCAGAAGCTGTGCTCCCGGATCTTTGCCTTCGCGCAGCAGGCCGAGCAGCAAATGCTCAGTGCCAATGTGGCGGTGATTGAGCCGGTCAGCTTCTTCGCCGGCGTGGGCAAGGGCTCGTTTGGATTGAGGACTTAGCGGCAGGTCCACACTGGTCGGAAATTTCTCTTTGGATACAGTGCGTCGCCTCACTTCCTCCTGCACTGGCAGGTAGGTCATTTCTCGCAGAAAACGAAAGAACAGGGCTTTATCTTCGCGTAGAAGTCCGAGCAGAAGATGCTCAGTCTCGATGCAGGGCGAGCCAAACTCGCTGGCCTCATAGCGGGCGAAGAAAATCGCCCGCCGCGCCTTCTCTGTATACCGCTCGAACATCTCTACTCCACTGCTGTTGCCTTCCCGCTGCTGCGCTTCCAGTAAAGATAGCCGGGCACGCCGATCAGCACAATCGTCATTCCCCAGAAGGCTTCGGTCGGCCGGGTGATGATGGTGTTCAGGGTCCAGGCGCTCCCAATCAGCACATAAATCGCCGGCAGCCAGGGATAGCCGGTACAGCGGTAGGGCCGCGGAATATCCGGGCGTTTCCAGCGCAGAACGAACAGTCCGATCACGGTCAGCGTATAGGAAAGCACCATGCCGAAAATCACGTAGGTGTAGAGCTGGTCGTAGCGGCCGCTCACCGTAAGCAGCGCCGCCCAAATGCCTTGGCCGATCAGGCTGAAGGCCGGCGTCCGCCATTTGGGGTGGATCTCCGCCATCTTCTTGAAGAAGACCCCATCCTGCGCCATCGCCAGATACACCCGCGCTCCTGAGAGCGTGCAGGTGGCTGCCGCGCTGAAGCAGGAAATCGCAATCATGGCCGAAAGCCACACCGCCGCATGAGCTGAAAACAGCGCCGCCGCAGCGGCGTGGGCGATGGTCTCATGCTGTGCCACCTCCGAAAGCGGCATGGCATAGACGTAGGTCATGTTCATCGCGATATAAATCACCCCCACTGCCACCACGCCCAGCACCATCGCCAAGGGCACATTGCGCCGCGGCTCTTTCACCTCGCCCGCCACCCAGGTGATGTACACCCATCCGTCATAAGCCCAGAACACCGCGATCAGCCCCACTCCCATGGCTGAAATCCAGGCGCCGGGGCCAAGTCCCAGGCTCAGGCTCGCGCCCGGCGCCGCGTGAAAATGGGACCAGCTGCCCTTCCCAATGATGAATCCGAGAAAAACAAACGCTGCCATGGCCGTAAACTTCGTCCAGGTAGAGACGTTCTGCAGCAGCGCGCCCCAGCGCAGCCCCACGACGTTGACGTACGTCAGCACGGCGATCAGCACGATGCCCACGATGTGCGCTCGCGTCAGCGTGATTCCCAATACTGAGAGCACCACGTGCTCTTCTGAAATGAACGGCACCACCCGCCCCGTGTAGGCCGCCGCAGCCACGGAGAGCGCCGCAATGCTGCCGCCGTTGGCCACGCTGAAGAGCATCCAGCCGTAGAGAAAGGCGATCAGGTCGCCGTAGGCTTCGCGCAGGTACACGTATTGCCCGCCCGAGTCGGGGAACATCGAGCCCAGTTCGGCGAAGGCCACGCAGGCGAAGAGCGAGATCACGCCGCCCAGCACCCACACGCCAAGAAACAGAATGGGATTCGGCAGCGGCGCCGCAATATCCTTCGCAGTAAGAAAAATCGAAGACCCGATAATGCCGCTTACCAGCAGCAGAACAGAATCGAGCAGCGAGAGGCCGCGAATCAGCGAGGGTTGAGAGGCAGACTTCGGGGCGTTAGTCTCCGGAGCGGTGGCCATGTTATCCGATGCCCAGCTCGTCAGGAGATTCGAGCGGCGTGCCGCAGCGGCGGCAGATGACCGCGCCGCAATCCCCGCAGGTCAACGGATCGGCAACCTCCTGGCCGCACTGCGGGCAATAGAAAAGCGGTTGGGATTCAGGCTCGGCCTCAGGCTCCGGCATGAGGAAAAGAGAGTAGCACAGATGCGCTTTGTCTCTGTGTCCTCTGGGGTAAATACTCAACCGCCTGAAACCAGAAGAGGACGACCGCAGAATAGTGGTCGGAACCCAGGCGCAGCATGAGGTTTCGGAGACCTACGACTCAGTGCGGCCCGGCTTGTGACGTGCCGTTAAACCAACTCTTAGGCCACAACACTTGTACTGCCACGGTGGCGGCAAGCGTGATCAGGAAACCTGCGAGCTGCGGATGAGCCGGCCATAAGAATCGCCCCATCCCCAGCCACCACGCCCATAGTCCGGCGCCGGTTCCAATCAGGCTTGCAATCCAGCTGATTTTTGTGGAAGGCTTCATGGGTCGCCCCATAAGTTACGAAAACTCGGGGAATTTGTTCCGCGCCGCATTATCTCATGCTGCTTCTTTCATTTGCCGCGCTGCGGTTTTTTTGGAATGGCCTGACGCATCCCGGTAGGGTCTCGTGGTATGAAATAGAAGACAGCGCCCAAACCGGGCCGCACCATGAAGAAATCACAATCGCCCGATCAGAAGCTGCAGCAGGAATTCAATCAGTGGGCCGAGCGCGGCGAAGGCGAGAAGATGCGCGGCCATCATCTCGACATCACCGAAAAGACCCTCCGCCTGATGAACCTCCGCCCCGGCGAGCGCGTGCTCGATCTCGGCTGCGGCTCAGGATGGGCCACGCGCATGCTGGCGCGGCTGGTGGGCGAAGGCCCGGAGGGCTTCGGCCAGGTGGTCGGCCTCGACATCTCGGACGAGATGATTCGGCAGGCGCGCGCGGAGTCAAAAGACTTCGAAAACATTCTTTACGTCTGGGGATCGGCGCAGCAGATTCCCTGGGAAGAAAATTTCTTCGACAAGATGCTGTCGGTGGAATCGTTCTATTACTATCCCGACCAGGACCGCGCCCTGGCCGAGCTTTTCCGCGTGATGGCGCCGCGCGGCCGCATGTTCATCCTCATCAACCTGTATAAAGACAATCCTTACTCGCTGCAATGGGTGGACAAGCTGAAGGTGCCGGTGCAGGTGCGCTCCTCCGCCGAGTATGTGGAGCTACTGAAGCAGCATGCCTTCGAAAATATTGAGGCGCGCCAGATTCCTGACGACACGCCCACGCCCGACGACTACCAGACGAAGTCGTTCCACAGCATCGACGACCTGCGTGCCTTCAAACGCACGGGCGCGCTGCTGCTGATGGCCAGCAAGCCTGACCTGCGCACCCCCGCCCCGGGGTACACGATTTACTAGCCCTGCACGGGAATACTTGTGTGGGAGCGGGGCTGTGCCCCGCCCGGTCGAGCGCAGCTCGGCGGCTGCTCGGAAATGCCCACCAATGTTCCCGCGGGAACACATCGTCATCCCAAAATCGCCAGCACAGATCTGTGCTGACAAATAACCCATAGCAAACAAAGGGCTTAGGGGGCAGCACAGGCGTTTCGAGGTCAAAATCCCCGCCCTGTGTCTGCACAGAACGCAGACACAAGAGCGGGGCACCCGACCGTTAAAAGTAAGAAAGGGGTATGGAAGCGCACCCACACAGGGGCGATGGATGTCGGCCTTGCGCGCCGCCTGGACGGGTCGGAGACCCGTCCCCACACGAGCGAAGTTCCCCGGAGACTGCCATTCCCGTGGCCCTACTTCACGCCGTTCTCCGGATTCCAGGAGCCTTGCAGCTTGCGGACGTAAATGATCTGCCCGATATGGTAGGCATTGTGGGTGCCGATGCGGGCGATGGTCGGAGCCCACTGCTCCAACTTTTTCTCGTCGGCGGCGGCTACGGCCTGCTCCCAGTCGGTAAGAACCTGGTCGAGCTGGTGCACGGTGTCGTTCCAGGTCTTGCTGTCGAAGTTGTTGAAGGTGTCGTCGTTCTTGCCGCTGTAGGGCGCGGGCCTTTCGCCCTTGAACCGGGCGAGCTCCTCGCGATTCCAGAAAACCAGGTGATAGGCCAGCTGGCCGACGGAGTGATTGCCGGCGCCGGGCGTCCAGCGGGCTTGTTCGGCGGTGAGTCCTTCGACGGCAATATTGGCGGGCACGAACCAATCTTTCTGATTGTGGGTGGTGCGCAGTTGCTCCAGCAGGATGCTGCGGAGGGTGGCGGGTTTTTGCTCCTGCGGCTTTTGCGCCTGCGCGAAGAGTGGAACAGAGAATGAGAGAAGAAGGATAACCCAGAGGATTCGTTGCATACGGAATACCTCCTTTTCCGAGCCGGCCGGATATGGGGCCGGCGTCGGGAAGACAGTGTACGCTCCCAGCGGGGGCCAAGCCGGGGCCCAAAAACTAACCGTCCGCCTGCTGGAGAAGCGCAACTGCACCGTCGAGATCGCCAAAACCGCTCAGGAGTGTCAGAGTCCTTCTGAATGAAGGGCATCATCGCTGCGGCCCGAGCTTCGATCAGGCCCGAATGCCGCCGGCCATCATGCGGCCGGCAGCACAAGGGCGGCGCCATTTATCCACCGGCACCGGCAGCGCCGGTACCTTGCGGCGGAATGTCTCCGCCGTTTTCTTTTGGCAGTACACGATCCAATTCCTGGAAAAGCAGGGAAGGATTGATGGGCTTCGAGAGGTAGCCATCGAATCCACAACCCAGGATGCGCTCTTTGTCTCCCTGCATGGCGTAGGCGGTAACGGCCAGCACCGGCAAACGGGCAAAGCGAGGGTCCTGGCGGATGCGGCGAACGGTTTCATAGCCATCCATCACGGGCATGCCCAGATCGAGCAGCAGGATGTCGGGTATGGCCTGCTCAAGACTCTGCAGGGCCTCCTGGCCGTTATGGGTTTCAATGACCTCATGGTCGCGCAATTCCAAGAGCTCGCGCAGTAACTCGCAGTTCACCGGATTATCCTCGGCGATCAATATTTTTTTCATGTGCGCCATGGAGTAAGAGTGTGTGTTTTCAGCCTCGCATAGCCGAAACGGGCTTCGCCAGGTTACCTAAGTTTTTCTTGAACTCTGGTTCCGCTGTAAACGCGGGTGCTAGTAGGCCACCAGGCGCAGATGAAGGACGCCTGTGTACTCTCCGGCAGGCGCGCCCAGGTCGTTGATCGGAGCCAATTGTACGTTCAGGGTATCGGTGCGGCTGGAGGTCAGGTTGGCGGTGGAAATCGCCTGATGGAAGAAAGTCCGGCTGGCGTTTGCGGTTCCCACGCGGGCGCTCTCGCTGAAGGATCCAAGTTCGCCACCGGCGATGCCGCCGAGAAGGTGGCTTGCCGGCAGCACATGCCCGGCAGCGTCTGACATGGCGGCTTGCGGCGAATCGAAGAACCCGACCAGTTCCACGTTGCTGGACTCTGAATTCAGCACCCAGGAACTAGTGACCGATACGGAAGCAACCGCAGTGCTCTGGGCCGGATCCGGAACATTTGCATCCAGCACGATATCGCTCAGACTGAGGCTTAGTTGCGCCGGCACCGTCGCGGTGAGCGCAATGGCGGCTTTGTTGCTCTGCACGCCGCCGGCGGACTGTGCAACCGCTTCGTCGCAGCAGAAAAGGGCCAGCGAAAGGGCAAGAATGCCAGTCAACAGCGTTTGGGCCTTCGGGCCGTATGTGATGGCTGAGTGCATGGGCAATATGCAGGAGTGCAATGTTGTGCCCAACCGCCGGCCCGGAATGAAATCTTCGGGAACAACTGTAAATACCTGTATCTAAAGTATTTATCTTTGATATCGGGCTGCAGTGCAGTGACGCCCGGGCTACCCGCGGCTTTTAAGTGTGCAAACTTCAGACACTACGTCTGGTTTCAAGACGCTTTAAGATCCAAAACATGACGGCACAGGACCCCCGAGAGGCGGGGCCGTGGCTAACAGCATCTCTTTGAAAATAAATGACTTGGATTACAACTGGGCGGCCTTCGCCTGGGGGCGCTTCAACACTCGGGCGATCTCAGCGATGAGCTGATGCTGCCACGATCCGTTCTTCTGGAAAAGGGCCTGGGTATCGCGGCCGAGCAACGAGATCTCCTCTGCCGTCAACTGCTTGCCGGTCATAACCAGGATGGGCAGCTGGCGCAACTTCTCCTGCTTGCGGATATAGCGGATCACCTGGAAGCCATCCATTCCGGGCATAAGCAAGTCGAGCAGCACCGCCGCAACCAATTTTGAGGAAAGCACTTCCAGAGCTCCGGCGCCGTTCTGGACGCTCTCGGTTGCAAAACCTGCCGACTGCAACGCCTCCTCCAGCAACTGCAGGCTTCTGGCGTCATCATCTACCAGAAGAATGGCGGAATCGTGCTGGCTGCGGGCAGGCACATGTTTGCGGATAGTTTCGAGCAGGATGGAGCGGTGGATGGGCTTGACCAGGTAGTCGGTCGCCCCCAAGGCAAAGCCGACCTGCTTTTGCTCCACGATAGACAGAATGATAACCGGAAGGTTGGCCAACTCCGGCTCCTTGCGGAGGGCGACGAGAGTCTCGAAGCCGTTTCCTTTGCTCATCAGAACGTCGAGGGTGATGACATCCGGGGACAACTGCCGGGCCTTGATGAGGGCTTCGGCGCCGGATTCGGCTACGGCGACGTCGTACTCCGGCTCGAGGTAGCTGGAAAGGAGTTCTCGGGCGGAAGGTTCGTCATCCACGATGAGGACCAGGGGCCTGGCGCGTCCTGCCGCCGCTTCCAACGGAGAAGCTGCCGACGGACCGGGCTGCGCCAGTTGGGTGGTGGCGCTGGCCAATGGCAGAGTAAAGGAGAAACAGCTGCCCTTTCCCACCTCGCTCTGCAGGGAAATCCTGCCGCCATGCTGCTCGACCAGGCGCTTGGTGATGGCCAAGCCCAGCCCAGTGCCCTCGCGGCTGGCCGTGCCTCCTTCGGCCTGGCGAAATTCCTCGAACACCAGCGCCTGATCTTCGGGGCGGATACCAATTCCGGTATCTCTCACGCTTACGCGGGCGAAACCGCCATCGCGGCGGGCGGTAACTTCGATGCGCCCCTCGGCCGGCGTGAATTTCACGGCATTGCTCAAGAGGTTGTACAAGACCTGCTTGAAGCGCACCCGATCGGCATGAATGGAGAGCTCCGGCCCCAATTGCTGCTCGATCTGAATATTCTTGGCCATGGCCAGAGCTCGAATGTTGGAGAGGACCTCGGGCAGAGCGTCCTTGACCACGAAATCCTCGCAATGCAGCTCGAGCTGGCCGGCTTCGATTTTGGAAAGATCCAGAATGTCGTTGATCAGTTGAAGCAGGTGGGCCGAGCCCTGTTTGATGTGGTTGACGAAGCGCTTCTGCTTGTCGTTGAGCTGACCGGCGGACTGCTCGGCCAGCAGTTCGGAAAAGCCGACGATGGCGTTCAGCGGGGTGCGCAATTCGTGGCTCATGCTGGCGAGGAATTTGCTTTTCAGCTGCGTGGCGCGCTCCACCTCGCGGTTGCGCAGCTCCAATTCCTTGTTGGCGGCCGCCAGTTGGGCGGTCCGCTCCTCGACTCGGGCTTCCAACTGGTCGTGGGCGTGCTGCAGGGCCGTGTCGCGCCCCTGGATTTGCCCCAGCATCTCGTTGAAGGCCCCGATCAGGGTCACCACTTCATCGCACCCCTTGGCCTCAGAAGCCCGGACGGAATAATCCTTATTGTGGGAAACCGCGCGCACGGTCTCCGCCAGATGCACCACGGGCCGCGAAATTGGGCCTTGAGAAAAGCGTGAGACCAGCAAGGCCACGATCAGAGAAATCAGAAGTACGGCGCAGGCGATGACGGTATAGGTTCTTACCCGGTCGGTGATGGCGCCCAGGTCTGACCGGAGATAGACGAAGCCAATGGTTTTGCCCTCGGAAGAAATGACCTCTACCAGGCCGATCTCATCTTGCCGGAACCAATGAGCCTGGTTGCTGCCGGGGGCCAGGGCGGGCAGCGGCAGGTTATGCGCGTGCCCGTTGCGCCAGTAAGCGGCGAAGGGACTGCCATCGGCGGTGTAGATTGCGCCGCTGATCAGGTGCGGCGAGGCCTGCAGCGCCGCCAGGCTGCGCTCGGCGGTCTGGGGATCGTTAAACACCAGCGCCGCCTCGCTGTTGGAGGCGATGATCTGGGCCTCGGTGGAGAGCGAGTGCACGATCCCGACCCGCGAAGTGTACATGTCATAGGCGAAGAAGGCGCCGCAGGCCAGCAGCAGGGCCGCGCCACTCACCAGCATGTTCATCCAGGTAAGCGTTTTGGAGATAGGAGCGTTCTGGGATTTCTGCATGACCATCAATTCCTGGCGGCAGCGTCCTTCCTGACGGCGAGCGCGACCTGAAGCAACTCCGCGCTCAAGCTGAGTCCGGCGTTCTGGGCGGCAGTCAGATTCACTTCGAAGCGAACACGGTCACCCTCCAGGACAAACTGAATCATGCCGCCGCGCTCCGTGAAGTGAGGCATGTCACTGACGGTGAGAATTGCCGCTTTGTCGAGTGAGCCGATAATTTCGCTGAGTTGCCCCTCCTCGGAGGGGCCCAGAAACAAAATCTGGCAAGCGCTCGAGTCTTTTGGGCTTGAGATTCGTCGGGCAGCTACCTTCCTGCCCGCGAGGCTTTGGCCGGCGAGGGTTGCATCCAGGGTTGCGCCGAAGGGGTCCTCGCCCAAAACGCAAATGTTGAAGGGGCTATCTTTGGGCGAATTCGCCGGCGCGGGCCACTGCACGAAGCGGCCGAAGCCATAGAGATAAGCAGCCTTCACCTGAGACTCGGTGGGCCGGGAATGCTGAGCCCACAGCAGGGGGCCGGCCGCAAGGGCGCACACCAGTGCCAGGGCATAGGGCCAGCGCAGGGCTTTTGGCGTGAGAATCAATCGGCCTCGCGCCTCCAGGTGATCTGCGCGTACACGCTTCTCTTGATGCCGACTATCGGCCCCGGATCGCTGGCGAACTCGGCATGCTCGGGTTGGAGCAGGTTATCGCCCATGACGGAGAAGCCGAGCTGGTGAGTGGCTTGCCAGCTGAAGCGAAGGTCGGCGGTGCTGTACCCCTCCACCTGCTGCGCCGGCAAGGCGCTGACATAACGAAATGTCTGGTCGAATTCAAAGTGACGAGGCAGGTTGAAGCGGGATTGAAAGCTGAGCTGATTGTGCGGGCTGGAGCCTTCGTCGGTGCTCACGGTCCCGGTATCGGGGCTGTTCGGCTTGAGTTTCAGATTCAGGTTCAAATAGGAATAGGCCGCCTTCAGCTGCAGCCATGGGGCTGGGCTCCAATCCGGGGCGACTTCAAAGCCATCGCCCTCGCCCTTCACCCCGTTGACCCAGGGAAAGTGAAAGGTGTAGTGCGCCGGAGGAGGAGAAGAATCCAGGCTCAAGACCGGCGCTCCCAGGCTGACCAGGTCGTTGTATTGGTTGTGAAACAATGCGAAATCGAAATAGAACTTGCGCGTCACCAGCCGGCGGTAACCCAGTTCGTAGCTAAGCAGTTGCTCGGCGGAGAGCTGCCGATTGCCATCAATCTCGACGTACGCGAGCGGCGAAGCCAGCAGAAAGCCATCATCTCTGAAGTCTTCTTCAATGCGCGACGGAGTGCGGACCGCCCGGGTCACGGCTCCCCACAGGGATTGCTGGCGGCTGATTCTCCACAGGGCGCGGGCGCTCGGCTGAGGTTCGAAGCCGGTGTAGTTATTGTGTTCGAGCTTGGTGCCCAGGGTGATGGAGAACTTGTCAGGCACGATGGCAATTTCATCCTGCACGAAGCCGCTATAGACGTTGTTGGCGATGTGGTGGGGGGTGAAATCCAGCGACGCGACCGTCTCGACGAAGTCGCTGGGGCTGATGCGCGCGCCGGCGCCCCAGATGAAGTCCTGGCGGCGGCCTAAAGTCAAATGGTGAATGAAGTCCACGTCGAAGGTATTGCGGGTTTCGCCATAGTGCGGGGCGAGGGCGTAAGTGCGATCGTAGTAAGCCTGTACCTGAACATCGGAGCCTTGCCGGAGCTGGCGGCGCCAGTGCATCAGTAAATTGCCGCCGGATACTGCAACGGCCTCATCGGAGACGAGCTGTTCCGGCGGAGAAAACGATCCCATGCCCACCCGCTCGCCCACCCCTCCCTTGTACATATCTCCCTGGAGGGTCCATTGGTCGGCGCCAGCGCTCCAGTCGGTGCGGAAGCCCAGCTGCCCCAGCCGCCCTTCATCGTAGGTGGCATCGTCGGAATGGTATTCGGGGCCGTCGCCGTAGGCCTTGCCATAAAAGCGATAGTTGAAATTGCGGCCATTGCCGTTTCCGTAGCGAAAGGCGGCGATGGCATGGTCCACGCTGCCTCCGCCGGTGGTCACCAGCATTCCATGCGTATCTTTCGCATTCTTGGTGATGATGTTGATGACGCCATTGACGGCGTTGGCTCCCCAGATCGTCCCACCGGGGCCGCGGATCACTTCAATGCGCTCCACGTCCTCGAGCATGATGCCGTCTTGCAGCGCCCAATAAACCCCGGCAAACAGCGGCGTGTACAGACTGCGGCCATCAATGAGCACCAGCATGGATTTGGAGAATTGGTCGGCCAAGCCACGGATGCCGACCGCCCAGTGGTCCTGATCAATGCGGCTGACCTGCACCCCGGGCACCAGCCGCAGAGCCTCGGGAATGGTGGTGACGCCGGCGCGGCGAATATCTTCCTGGGTAAGCACGAAGACCGCTGCCGGCGTATTCCAGACTTCTTCCGGCTCCTTGGAAGTTGTGGTGACCTCCACTGTACCCAACTGGGCCAGGCTCATCTGCACCAGGCTGCGGTCGGCGGTTTGCCCGCTCTGCGCCAGGCCGCGATGGGGCCATCCCATTACGCCTGCAAGGGCTGCGATGAGCAGGATATGGCCCACCGGCCGTGGCGCAAGGCTCTTGCTCCATGTGGCAGTGGCTGTGCCCCCTGCTGAGTCATAGGTCAAGAAAAAAGCCCGTACTCTCACGGCGTACTTCCTTTCCCCAATTTTTCCGCGTCAGTCTTGAGCGCCGGCCGCCGCGCCCCGGGACAAAAATCTTGCGGTGCCGCTTCTCACAAATTTTTCGAATTCGGCGAAGATGTGCCGGTCCCACCAGCCGCGCTCCACCTCCAGCTTCATGGTCTGCAGCGCATCTGTAATGGAGAAGGCAGGCTTGTAGGGCCGGACGGTGGTGAGCGCGTCGTATACGTCCACGATCTGCAGCACCCGGGCGGTGACGGGAATATCTTCCCCGCGCAGGCCATCGGGATAACCCGAGCCGTCAAATTTTTCGTGGTGATGCCGGATGATGGGCAAAACTGCGCGAAAGGACTTCAGGGGCGCGCAGATGCGCTCGCCGATGACCGGGTGCTCGCGCATGATCTTCCATTCCTCAGGCGTGAGGCTGGTGGGCTTGAGGATGATGGAGTCGGGCACGGCGATTTTTCCGATATCGTGCACCACGCCGGCGCGCCGCAGGGCGACGACCTGCTCCACCGGAAGGCCAAGGTGGCTGCCCAGCGCGGCAGAATACTCGGTCAGCCGCTCGCAGTGCCCATGGGTATAGGCATCCTTGCCTTCGATGCTGCGGGCCAGCGTGAACAAGACCGACTCCGCGCGTTCCAGCTCATCGGTGCGCTGCTTGAGCTTAAGCAGCGATCTGACGCGGGCCAGGAGTTCGATGCGGTCCACCGGACGGCTTAGAAAATCGTCCGCTCCTGCCTGAATACCCTCGATCCGGTCCTGCTTGTCGGAGAGCGCGGTGACCAGGATGATGGGGATGAGCGCAGTCTCCGGGTTGTTTTTCATCTGCCGGCATACGTCGAAGCCGCTGAGGTGCGGCATCATGACGTCGGAGATCACCAGGTCCACGGGGCTGCGGCCGAGCTGCCGCAGGGCGTCGGAGCCGTCGGCAGCGGTAAGAATGGTGAATCCCTGAGTATCGAGGAGCTCTTGGAGAAGTTCCCGATTCGAGACCTGGTCATCGGCGACCAAAATGGTCTCTTTAGCTGGGTGATTTGACTGCGACGGCATGCCCCGACCCGCTCGTTTGGGTTAATGCGTGCTAGTGTCGCACGGCGAAGGAAGCTGGCAGAAGTTACCGAAGTGATCAGGGTAATAAGTCTTAGGCGGGAAGCCACTCCGGCTTTTCCAGGTGGGCAATGAAGTCGCGGATATGCTGTTCGCTCTGACTGTTCAACTTGCTGAAGCGGATACCCTGGCGCTCGGCCTTGGACCAAATCACAACGCCCTCGGCCTCGACGACGGCGTTCGACCCAGGAAGCGAAAACGAAATGTGCACGGCCTCACCCGGTCTTAGGCGGGCGGTTTCAACCTGCATGCCGCCCTGGCTGATGTTCCAGACCTTGCCGCGCTCGGTGTGCGAGTTGGTGGTGCAGGTGACATCGGTCTGCAGGGAAACGCGCACGGACCGCCGGCGGTTCTCAAACAGGGTGCCGCGGACGGCACGGAACAGGATGGTCAGCTTCTGCCGGTCAACCGGTTTTTGCAGGAAGAAGGTGGCGCCAATGGCAAAGACTTCGCGCATGGTCTGCCGTTCTTCGCGGCCGGTGACGATGACGATGGGGGTGCCTTTGTTCCAGGACGAAGCCCTTACCATCTGCGCCAACTGGAAGCCGTTGGGGCTGGGCATTTCAAGGTCCAGGAAAATTCCGTCGAATTTTTCCTGATTGATCATGGTGGCGGCCTTGCGGCTATCGCTCATGGGGTGCACTTCGGCCTCGAGCGACGACAAGACCTCGCTCATGAGCTCCAGGCTGGCCGGATCGTCTTCAACCACCAGAAGCTTTAGTGAAACCATAATCCTCTCGCAATCGGCGGTTTGGAGGCGCGCTAGTCCCATTATGAATGGGGGAGGGAAGCAGGCACAAATTACCAGCGGGAAGGGTATTACCAGGTTACCTCCGGGCGGGCGGAGGCGTTTAGGGCCGGAAGACCAAACCCCGGGGGGACAAGATAGAACCTGTTCAGGGCAAGCCCGCCGGAGTTGCCCGCCATGCCGAGCAATCCTCATGGACCAATACCGCCTTCTTCTATTCGTCGCGGTGAAATTTCCTGCCAAAACCCGGCCCAGAGCTGGAGCCTGGAAATGGGTGGACTGAATCCCCCAGTTGAGGCGACAATAGGGAGCCGTCGCGTCCATGATCCACCGGCGGAATTGGCCAGTGATGCGCGCATGGGGAAGACAACTGCCGCAGTGGGTACCTTCTGACCCGCCCTTGCCGGAAATAACGCATATCGGGGCGAGATTTGATAGGCACAGTTACCC
>Ga0335080_10003751_pt1 | contig 15416 bp, 9 predicted proteins | sample Lox_Sample_34_FD_206720 | JGI IMG/M metagenome (GOLD analysis project Ga0335080, IMG submission 206720) | Soil microbial communities from Loxahatchee National Wildlife Refuge, Florida, United States - Lox_Sample_3.4 | ecosystem: Environmental > Terrestrial > Soil > Wetlands | place: USA: Florida... | reverse complement strand
TCGTGCCGGCGCTTGCCGCCGCCTGGAAGCTCACCGGCGATAAGAAATACTCCGCCGCCGCCGTTCGCCACCTCCGCGCCTGGTTCGTCGACGATGCCACGCGCATGAATCCCAACCTGCAATACGCGCAGGCCATCATGGGCCGCTTCACCGGCCGCGGCACCGGAATCATCGATACGCTTCACCTGGTCGAAGTCGCGCGCGCCACGAGTGTGCTCGGAACCGATGACGTCAAGCCTTGGTTCGCCGAATATACCAGGTGGATGGCCACCAGCAAGAACGGCATCGAAGAGCGCGACGCCAAAAACAACCACGGCACCTGCTGGTGTACGCAGGTCGCCGCCTTCGCGCAGCTCACCGGCGATCGCGAGCAGACCGCTTATTGTCTCAACCGCCTGAAAACCGTCCTCATCCCCAACCAGATGGCGCCCGACGGCAGCTTCCCCGAAGAGCTCCGCCGTACCAAGCCCTACGGCTATTCGCTCTTCAATCTCGACGCCATGTCGATCCTGGTCCAGACCCTCGGCCTGGATCTCTGGCACTGGCAGCTGCCCGATGGCCGCGGCATGGCGAAGGCAATGGCCTGGATGTACCCCTACATGCTCGACAAGAGGACCTGGCCCAAGCCGCCCGACGTCATGTACGACAAAGAATGGCCCGTCGCCCAGCCCTGCCTGCTCTTCGCGGGCATCGCACTCGATAAGCCCGAGTACCTCGCGCTTTGGCAGAAGCTCGACCACGATCCCACGGTAGAGGAGGTGCTCAGAAACTGGCCCGTACGCCAGCCCGTGTTGTGGGTCTGACCGCTACTGCGCCTCGTTCCAGTTCTTCCCGTTGAACAGCCCGCGCATCATCTGATAGAGCGGGCCGGCGTGCTGCTGCTGGTCTTTGTCCAGCTCCAGGAACACCTTCGCAAATGCCCGCAGCTCGATTTCGGCCATCTGCGTATCCAGCTGTGCCTCCGCGGCGCAGGCCTTGGCGATCTCGTCTTGGCTCTTGCCGCCCGCTACCGCTTCCCCAATCGCCAGCCGCGCCTTCGAGATCTGGTCGTGCAGGGGAGTGGCGTCTTTTTGCGCGTCGTCGAACGCGGTCTTCAGGTCCTTTCTCTGATCCTTGCTCAGCTTGAGCGTATCGGAGATCCGTTCCAACCGGCTGGGCGGGCTGTAAGTCGTGCCGCCCATGTTATTTTGCTGGCCGCCGCCCTTCTTTCCCTGGGCGAACACCATCGTCGCGGCCACTAACGCAGTAATGAGGATTCGAACCGACATGTTATTCTCCTCCTCCGCGATTTCCGCGCCCGCGGCCCGCGCCGCCTCCGCCGCCGGTGAACACCCCGGCGAGCAGCTCGAACGCCGGCACCGCCTTGGACTGCTGGTTGGGCTTGAGCAGCGCGTAGATCTTGGCGAACGCGTCGGCTTCGATCCCGGTCATCTGGGCACTGACGGTCGCGTAGTCGGCCAGAACTTTCTTCATATCGTCGTCGCCGGCCTTGGAGAGGATCGCGTTGGCCACCGCTTTGCGCGCCTCGTTGAGCTGATCGCGCACCGGTCCTGCCTTCTCGCCCGCCGCCGACAGAATCCGCTCGACCTCGCCCTTCTGGTCCGATTTCAGTTTGAGCTTATCGGCGAATATCTCGAGCTTGGTCTGGCGCCGCGCCATCGGCATGCTGCCCATGCTGTCGTTCATTCCGCTGCGGTCGCCGCGGCCGCCCATACCTTCGCCCATGCCGCCGCTCTGGCCCATTCCGCCGGGTTGCGCACTCGCCAGTCCCGCGGCCGTCAGCGCGGCCAACATTACACGTACCAACATTCAACCTCCAGTCGCCCCCCGCTAGTGTCACTAATTACAGCACACTTGCGCGCGCGGGGACTACTCGCAGCGCAGCGCGAGTTGGGGGTCGATGCGCGCGGCGCGGCGCGCCGGCGTCCACGATGCGATGAGCGCCGCGGCGAGCAGCACCGCCGATACAGCGGCGTACGTTGGCGCGTCGGTCGGGGTCACTTCGAAGAGCAGGGTGCGGATCAGCCGGGTCAGCATCAGCGCCCCAACGAGTCCCACCGCAAACCCTATCGCGGCCAGCGCCATCCCCTGGCGCAGTATGGCGGCCACGATATCGCCAGGCCCGGCGCCGAGCGCGATCCGGATTCCGATCTCGCGCATCCGCTGCCGCACCGACAGCATCAGCATGCTGCCGATGCCGGCCACCGCGATCACCAGCGCCAGCCCGGCGAACAGCGTGAACAGGCGCGCCACCGTCCGCGGCGGACGCACGGCTTCGCTCCGCGCGTCCTCGAGCGTCTCCACGCGCGTGATCGCGGTGCCGGGGTTCGCCCCCAGCACCGCGCGCCGCACGCCGGAGATCACGGCGTTCGGCTCGCCAGCGGCACGCACCAGAACGCAGGTCGCCATCGGCTGCTGCGCGATCGCAAGGTAAACCTGCGATGGCACGTCGTGCCCCGGGCCGAATTCCTTCACGTCGCCCACCACGCCCACCACCCGCAGCCAGTCGTTCGAGCCCAACTGGACCTTCTGATCGATCGGGTCCGCGTTGCCCCACACCCGCAGCGCCAGCGCGCGGTTGATCACCGCGACGTAGGGAACCTTCTCGTTGTCGCTCTCCTGGATGGCGCGGCCGGACACCAGTGGAATGCCCAGCACTTTGAAGTAGTCGGGCGACACGAACCGGACCACGCCCACACGCGGCAGCTCGCCGTCCGGCCGGCTGTCGCCAAAAGCGCGCAGGTGGGTGCCCGCCATGTTCATCCGCGAGCCCGGATTCATCGGGAAATCCGACGAGATGGCGGATACGAGCACGCCGGGAACCTGCTGCATCCGCTCCAGCACCCGCCGGTCGGCGGCTCGTTCCCGGTCGCTGCCCATGGGGAACTTCGACCAGTCGAGATCGTAGCTGACGGCGAATGTCCGCTGCGCGGCGAATCCCGGGTCCACGCGTTGAAGCTGCACCAGGCTGCGAACCATCAGGCCTGCGCCGATCAGCAAAACATAGGAGAACGCCACCTGCGCCGCGATCAACGCGCTGCGCAGCCGCGTCCGCTGCATCAGCGGACCCTTCGCCGCGCCGGCGCGCGATTGCAGCGCCGCCAGCGATCCGCACACCACCGAGGTCAATGTGGCGCACCCCACGGCGAACGCCAGCACCCAGCGATCCAGCGAGATCTCCCGCGCGCGCGGCGTAAGCTGCGCCGTGAAGCCGGTAAGCAGTTCCATGCTGCCCCACGCAAACGCCAGCCCGACTCCTGCTGCCAGCAATGCCAGGATCAAGCTTTCCGTGAGCAGTTGCCGCAGCAGCCGCCCCGCCCCCGCCCCCATCGCCCAGCGGATCGTGAGCTCGCGCTCGCGCTGAGCCATGCGCGCCAGGATCAGGTTGGCCACGTTCGCGCACGCGATCAGCAGCACGAACGCCGCCGCACCCAGCAGAGCCCAGAGCAGCGGGCGCGCCTCGCGGGTCAATTCCGTGCGCAGCTCGAGCGGCGTCATCGCGTACCCGAGGTTCGCGGGATAGGAAGCGGGATACTGCCCGGCCAGGTTCGCTGCCACCGCGCTCAGGTCGGCGTGAGCCTGCGCCAGAGTCACTCCCGGCTTCATGCGGCCGAACGCCAGCATCATGCGCGAATTGCGATTCTCGATGAACGCAGCTCGCGCCCGGAACGGACACGACGAGCTCGTCATATAGACGTCGTTCTCGTCCGGATATTGCGGAATGGGCGGCAGCACGCCCACCACGATGTGCACGCGGTCGTTCATCTCGTAGCGCCTGCCGATGATATTCGGGTCGCCGCGCTCCTGTTTCTTCCAGAACTCGTAGCTCAGAATCAGCACCGGCTGCGCTCCCCTGCCCTCCTCTTCGGGCAGGAAGGTCCGGCCGAGCAGCGGCTTGACCCCGAGAAACTCGAAGAAGCCGGCCGAGACCACACCCGTGCGCACGCTGTACGGCTCCCGCCCGCCGAACAGGGTGAAGCTCATCGAATGATACTCGACCACGCTGTCCAACGTGCGGCTTTGCTGCCGGTAGTCGTTGATCTCGGCGACCGAGAAGCGCATCGCGTCGCCGTGCTTTGCCCGGCCCTGCTGGAGGATCACCAGCCGGTCGCCGCTCGCATATGGCAGGGGCCGCAGGAGCACCGAGTTCACCACGCTGAAGATCGACGTGTTGGCGCCGATGCCCAGCCCGAGAATCAGGATCGCCGCCAGCGTATACCCGCGATTCTTGCGCATCATGCGCAGCGCGTATCGCGTGTCCTGCAGCAGAACGCTCGCGTGCTCGCGCGGGGCCATGCGCAGAATGTCGGTGATGGTCGCCCACCACATGCGAAACAGTCCCGGCAAGCCGGCGCGCTCGCCCGTGTCCAGGCGCTGCTCGCGGAAGGCCTGTTCCATGTCGTCGCCGAACTCGCTGCGGAAATCGAACGGCAGCACGCGCAGCAATCCGCGGTAGAGACGGTCCGCCAAAGGTTCCTTTTCTCGCATCATACGATCCCCTCCTTAAGCCGGTCTCAGAGCCTTGATCAGCCGCTTGGAGCGCGCGCGGGCCAGCAGTTTTTCCATGCGCTCGGCCTCGGCCACCGCGACCTGCCGGCCTTCCTCCGTCAGCCGGTAGTAGCGGCGGCGCTGATCGTCCTCGCTCGACGCTGGCCTGTGGCGCGTCTCGACGATGAGCCCGTCGGCCAGCAGGCGCTTGATGATGCCGTAAAGCGTGCCGGTGGAGAGCTGCACCTCGCCCCCCGTCTGTTCGTCCACTTCCTTCAGGATCGCGTACCCGTGTTTGTCGCCATCGGCGAGCGACAGCAGCACGTTGAACATGGCCGGGGTGAGCGGCGCCTGGGAATCCGGCACGAGGCCCCTCCTTTGAAGTATGTCGTGGAACACTATACCGTGAGACGACGTAGTTGTCAAACTGTTAGCAGCCCGCGGTTGCCCGGCCGGCAGACGGCGCGTATAATCGCCGGGATGCGCCGGCTGAAGACCGCCCTTTTGCTTCTCTGCGCCGCACCCGCGGGCGCTCAGCCGTTCGCATCGCTAAAGACGGCAGCGGTGCCGCCGGTTCCCAACCTGGAACGATATGTGCGGGATCGCGGCGTTCTCATCGCGCTGGGGAAGGCGCTCTTCTGGGACATGCAGGTGGGCAGCGACGGCCGCACGGCGTGCGCCACGTGCCATTTTCACGCCGGGTCCGATCACCGCTCGCGGAATCAGCTCTCCAATCCCGGCGGAATATTCGAGCCGAATCACCAGCAGGCGTGGGAGGATTTCCCGTTCCGCGTCTTCGTGGACGGCGATAACAACCGCTCGCCGGTGGTGCGCGATTCGAGCCAGCGCACGGGATCGGCGGGCATGTTCGCCAGGATCTTCGCGGGCCTTACCAGTTCCGGCGCGGAACAGGGGACCGATGCTTCCGATGCGACCGCGTTCCGCGCCGCCAACCTGAACCTGCGGCAGGTGACGACGCGCAACGCACCCAGTGTGATCAACGCCGCCTTTCATGTGCGCTCCTTCCGCGACGGGCGCGCGAGCGACATTTTCAACGGCCGCACGCCGTTCGGGGATTCCGACCCTCGCCCCAATGCCGTGGGGGTGGTGAATGGCAGGCTCGTGCCAGAGTTGGTGCGGCTGACGAATTCGAGCCTGGCATCGCAGGCCACGGCGCCGCCTGTGAACAGCGTGGAGATGTCGTACGAGGGTCGCACCTGGCTGGATGTCGGCAGAAAACTCCTGCCGGCGCGTCCGTTGGCTAACCAGGATGTCGCGGCGGACGACAGCGTCCTCGGCGCCTTTACGGACTCATGTTGCCAGGGGCTGGCGCCGCCCCTGACATATCTCTCGCTTGTCCAGACGGCATTCCAGCCTGCGTACTGGGACTCGAGCCAGCTTGTGGATGGCCAGTTCACGGTCGCCGAGTTCAATTTCTCCGTGTTCTTCGCCATGGCCATTCAGGCCTACGAATCCACGCTGATCGCGGACGACAGCCGCTTCGACCGCTTCCTCGACGGCTCCGCCGGCTCGCTCACGCCGCAGGAATTGTCGGGTTTCGAGGTCTTCATGACGAAGGCGTTCTGCCAGTTCTGCCATTCCGGGCCGGAGTTGACCAACGCAACCTTCACGTTCGCGGTGAGGTTCGGGCCTGTCTATCAATCACTGGCCGGCAAGCCGGCCTCGCCGGAAAACGTCATCGGCGACACCGGATTCTTCCAAACCGGCGTGCGCAGCGCCGGCGATGACCCGGGACTCGATGCGAAAGACGACTTCGGTGTGCCGATCTCGATCGCCGCGCGAAACTCGGATGCGCCGCTAGGCATCGCGGGCGCCTTCAAGATTCCGGGGCTGCGCAACGTCGAATTCACCGGGCCTTACTTCCACAACGGCGGCATGGCCTCTCTGGAGCAGGTGGTGGACTTCTATGCCCGGGGCGGCGACTTTCCCGATGCGGCATTCCTGCCGGTGGAGATCAGCCCGGTGCCGCTCACCGCGCGGGATCGAGCCGAGCTCGTCTCGTTCCTCAAATCTCTGAGCGACGAACGCGTACGGTTCGAGCGGGCCCCATTCGATCACCCCGGCCTGTGCGTGCCGGTCGGGTATCCCGATGCGCCGGCGCCCGACCCGGCGTTCCCACGGAGCGCCGTGGATCGTTGGGCCGCCATTCCGGCCGTCGGACGCGCAGGCAATTCCGTCCCACTCCAAACCTTCGAGGAGCTGCTCAAGGGCATCGGAACCGATGGAAGCAGGGCTCACACGTTGACCGAGCCGTGCTCCTTTCCTTGACGACTACTGGCTTCGTGAATCGATCAGCGGGATCTTCTGCTTCTCGGCGGTCTTGTTGAAGCTGTTCAGATCCTGGCTCAAGATGCCGTCCCATTTGTTGAGCTGTTCCTGGATCTTGCCGCTCAGCATGGCGAAGGTTTCCAGCTCGGCCTGGGTGGGAGCGGCATCGCCCGCGTCCACGGCAAAGCTCAGGTATGTCAACTGCTCGTCGAGCATGGTGGGAAAGTTCAGGTCGCCTTCGGTGCTCTTGATTTTGACCTGAACGAGCTGCTCCTCGATTGCCGTCAGCTTCTTGATCAGGTCCTCGGCGGCGGCGTGCAGGGGCGTCCAGGCGGAGGCGCCGGCATATTTGCGATCCATCGATTGCACCTGGGAGCGCAGATCGCGGAGTTGATTGACGGTCTTGTGGAGGACAGTGAGGCGGCGGCTGATCTGCTGTTCGAGCTCAAACTGCTTCTGCAAATCGCCGGCAGCGACGGTAGCGCGGGGATCCACCTTCAGCTCGATGGGGACGGTCTGGCTCTTGCCGGCGACCGTGAGCCTGGCCTGGTAGGTTCCGGGCATCGCCATGGCGCCTTTGGGGGCGACATCGCTTTCGAAGAACGCGCCTGGAATCTTCACGGGGTCTTCGTAGCGGAGATTCCACGGGAAGCGATTCATGCCCGCTTCGGCCGGTAGTTGCTCGTTCAGCTTTTGGACGTCCGGCCATTCGGCGGGGCCTTCGACATCGGCCTTCTTGGCGCTGGAGTAAGTTTTTACAGGATTGCCCTGGCCGTCCAGGATTTCCAGCTTCACTTCGTCTTTCGGAGCGCTCTTCAGGTAATAGGTGAGGATGGCTCCGGCGGGGGGATTCTCGCCGGCTGGTTGGCGCTTGTTGACTTCGTCGGGAAACCGGATGCGGAAGGCGGGCTTGGCGGGAAAGAGCACGGCGTCCGAAGAGGCGGTTGCAGAGGTCCAGTGGCGTAGAGGCGTCACGTCGTCCAGGATCCAGAAGGCGCGCCCGTGCGTGGCGACCACGAGGTCGTCGTTCTTGATGACGAGGTCATGGATGGGCACGGTGGGCAGATTCAGTTTCAGCGTCTGCCAGTGCGCGCCGGAATCGAACGAGATCCATACGCCGGTCTCCGTGCCCGCGTAGAGCAGGCCTTTCTGCTTGGGATCCTCGCGAACGGCGTGGACGTATGATCCCTCGGGGATGCCACTGGCGATGGCGGTCCAGGTCTTGCCGTAGTCGGTCGTGCGGTAGATATAGGGGCGGAAGTCGTCGAGCTTGTGACGATCGACGGCTGCGTACGCGGTGCCGGCATCGTGCGGCGAGGGATCGATGAGGCTGATCATGCTCCATTCAGGCAGACCCTGTGGAGTGACATTCGACCAACTCTTGCCGCCGTCGCGCGTGAGATGGATTAGTCCGTCGTCGCTGCCGGCCCAAAGAAGACCCCTGGCAACCGGGGATTCGGCAAGGGTGAAGACGGTGTCATAGTATTCGACGCTGGTGTTGTCCTTGGTGATGACGCCGCCGGAGGCCACCTGTTTGGACTTGTCGTTGCGGGTGAGGTCGGGGCTGATGACGGTCCAACTCTTGCCCTGATCGATGCTCTTGAACACCACCTCGCCAGCGGTGTAGATAACGCCGGCGTCGTGGGGCGAGAAGAGGATAGGCTCGGTCCATTGGAAGCGGTGTCGGAAATCGCCGACGCCGTGCCCGGAGGTGTTGATGGGCATGGGAGAAATGTCGAAGGCCTGTTCGCTGCGCTTGTCGAAGCGGGTGACTCCCTGGCCGGCTGCGTAGAGGACGAGGTCGTTTCGCGGGTCGGGAGCAAGATACGCGCTTTCGCCGCCCGCGACCTCGTACCAATTGCGCATGGTGATGACCCCGGCGTCGCTCCAACTGGCGGTGGCGAGAGAGGTGTTGTCCTGCTGTGCGCCATAGAGGTAGTAGGGAAAGCGATTGTCGGTGGCGACGTGGTAGAACTGCGCTGTGGGCTGGTTATTTTGTGTGCTCCATGTCTTGCCGCCGTCGATGCTGATGGTGGCGCCGCCATCGTTGCCGTTGATGAGCCGCAGGGAGTTGGTGGGATCGATCCAGAGGCCGTGATGATCGCCGTGAGGCGCGGGCAGCAGGGTGAACGTCTTGCCCGCGTCGGTAGAGCGGAACATGCCGGTGTTGAGCACGTATACGGCGTCGGCGTTCTTCGGATCGGCGAAGATGTGGCTGAAATACCAGGCGCGCTGGCGGTACTTCTGATCGTCGTTGATGAGCTCCCATTTCTGGCCGCCGTCGTCGGAGCGGAACAGGCCGCCCTTTTCGGCTTCGATCATGGCATAGACGCGGTTGGAATCGGCGGCGGAGACGGAGACCGTGATGCGGCCGATGGGACTGTCGGGAAGGCCATGGCCTTGCAGGTGCGCCCACGTGATGCCGCCATCGGCGGAGCGGTAGAGGCCGCTGCCGGGGCCGCCGCTTTCGAAGGTCCAGGGCATGCGGCGAACCTGGTACATGGCGGCGAAGAGGATGTTGGCGTTGTTGGGATCGAATTCGACATCGATGCCGCCGGTGTTCTCGTCCACGTAGAGGACCTTGCTCCAGGTCTTGCCGCCATCGGCGGTGCGGAAGATGCCGCGTTCGGCGTTGGGGCCGAACGCGTGGCCCATACCGGCCACGAGAACAAGATTCGGGTCGCGCGGATGGACGATGACGCGGCCGATATGGCGGGTATCACGGAGGCCGATGTTGGTCCAGGTCTTACCGGCGTCGGTGGATTTGTAAACGCCGTCGCCGTAGGAGATGTTGCCGCGGAGACAGGCTTCGCCGCTGCCTGCGTAGAGAATATTCGGGTCGGAGGGCGCGACGGCCATGGCGCCGATGGAAGCGATGGATTCTTTATCGAAGATGGGCTTCCACGTGGCGCCGGCATCGGTGGTCTTCCAGACACCGCCGGAGGCTGAGCCGAAGTAGAAGGTGGACGGATCACCGGGGATGCCGGTGACGGCGAGGACGCGTCCGCCTCGAAACGGCCCGACCAGGCGGTATTGCAGGCCTTTCCAGAGGTCCTCGCCGGTTTGCGAAGAGGCGGACCGAGAGAGCAGGAGGCAAAGCAAGAGAGTACGCAGGCGCATAGGGTGGATAGCAGTTTAGCAGTTGCGGCCTAACGTTTTGTGACATAGACTGTCTATGTCATGAGGGGACGCGATGCGATACCGCCTGGGACGCTGGACATGCTGATTTTGAAGACCCTGGTGCGCGGCGGGGAGATGCACGGGTTTGAGATCGCGGAGGCGATCCGTCAGCATTCGGAGGATGTTCTGCAGGTGGAGGAGGGGTCGCTCTACCCTGCTCTGCAACGCATGCTGATGAAAGGCTGGCTGACGGGCGAGTGGAGCAAGACCGGCGAGGGGCGGCGGGCACGCTACTACCAGGCCACGCCAGAGGGCCGGCGAAGGCTGGAGAGCGAACTGGAAAGCTACTATCGCGTGGCGCGGGCGATTGCGCAGGTGCTGGTAGCGGAGTAAGGGGGAGGTGTCGAGTGGCGATGCGGGATCTGAGCCGCCGGCTGAAGTATTTCAGGCGCCGCGACGAGGCGGCGCACGAGCTCGATGAGGAGATGCGGCTGCACATGGAGCTTCGCGCGCAGCAGTTCGAGGAACGTGGGACAACCGCGGAGGAGGCGGGATTCGCAGCGCGGCGGCAGTTCGGGAACCGCGCGGCGATCGAAATCGCGGCATCCGAAGTGTGGGGATGGGGATGGTGGGAGCGTCTGGCGCAGGATGTGCGCTACGCGGCGCGTTCGCTCGGCAAGACGCCGGGATTCGCTGCACTCGCGGTGGCCACGCTGGCGGTGGGGCTGGGGATGAACACAGCGGTGTTCAGCATCGTGAACGCGGTGATGCTCCGTAGTCTTCCGTACCCCGAGCCCGAGCGGTTGATCTCGCTGTGGGAAGAATCACCGCGGGAAGCCCGGCGCAATCTGACTTCGTCGGGAACCGGATTGGGCGCGGCTCCATCGCGGGGCCGGACGACGGTTGCGCCCGCGAACCTCATGGACTACCGGAAGGACACGACGGCATTCGAGGGACTGGCTGGTGTTGACGGGTCCCAGATGAACCTCACCGGCAAGGGCGCACCAGAGCGTCTGCCCGGGGAGAGCGTCACGGCAAACTACTTCCGGGTACTGGGTGTGGGGCCGCAACTCGGGCGAACGTTCACGGAAGCGGAGGACCGCGAGGGCGGCGATCCCGTGATCGTACTCTCACACCGGTTCTGGCAGCGGCGGCTGGGCGGAGACACGTCCATCCTGGGACAGACGGTCACGATGGACTCGAGAGCATACCGCGTGATCGGCGTGATGCCGGCCGGGTTCGAACCGGTGACGCAATTTCAGCTGACCGTTCCCGTCGAGTACTTCGTGCCGGCGGCTTATTCGAAAGAGCTGTTGAGTCACCACGGGGACCACGAAATTGGCGTGGTGGGAAGGCTGAAGCCCGGTGTGACCCTGCGGGCGGCGCAGGCGGAACTCGACGGCGTGTCGGCGGCGCTGGCCCACCAGTATCCGGACTCGAATCGCGGGCTGACGGCAGCGATGGCGCCGGCGAGAGACGACATAGTGCGCAGCGTAAGCGACTCGCTTCGGGCGCTGCTGGCGGCGTCCGGGCTGATCGTGCTGATCACGTGCGTGAACGTAGCCAACCTGCTGCTCGTACGGGCGGTAGCGCGCCGGCACGAGACCAGCGTACGGCTGGCGCTGGGAGCGGGACGCGGGCGGGTCATGCGCGCCTTCCTGACGGAAAGCGCGATGATCTCAGCAGCGGGCGGCGCGGCGGGAGTACTGCTGGGGCTGGTCCTGATGCGCGTGCTTGTGGCCGCCGCGCCACTCAGCATTCCGCGGCTCGATACGGTGAGCATGGACTGGCGCGTTTTCGCGGTCGCGGCGGGTATAGCGACCGCCACGGGCCTGGTGTTCGGACTGGCGCCGGCGTGGCAGTCGTCGCGGGCGCGCCCGGCGGACAGCCTGAAGGCGGCGGAGCGGCGCGCCAGCGGCAGGGCGCAATCGCGATGGCGAGGCGCACTGACGGTGACCGAGATGGCTCTTTCGCTGGTGTTGATGGTGGGCGCAGGGCTGTTCCTGAAGAGCTTCATGAACATCATAGGCATGGAACTGGGATTCCGCACGGACCACGTGCTGGCGATGAATGTGAACCTGCCACAATTGCGATACCCGACAGCGGACCGGCGGCTGGCGTTCTTCCAGGAGTTGGAGGAGCGGGTGCGAGCCTTGCCGGGCGTACAATCAGTGGCATATGCGAACCGGCTGCCATTGCGCGGCGGCTGGGGCACAGGGATTCAGATCGAAGGCGTGGACTCGACGGGCAGCTTCGTTCCGGACTCGCAGGCCGTGAGTCCTGGCTACTTCGAGACACTGAACATCTCGCTCTCGCGGGGGCGCCTTCTGACGGCGGAAGACTGCAAGGGTCATCCGTATGTAGCGGTGGTGAACCTGGCGTTCGCGCGGCAGTACTTGCAAGGGTCCGACCCCATCGGACGCCGCTTCCGGCGCGGGCCGACTGGCATGTGGTTTTCGATCGTGGGCGTGGTGAACGACGTACGGCGCGGCGGAAAACTGAAGGACATCAATCCCCAGATCTACCTACCGGCGGCGCAGACCGACGGTTACCCGGTGCGGCTGGCGGATCTCGCGGTGCGGAGCGCAGGCGAACCCCGTCTGCTGGTGAACGCAATCCAGCAGCAGGTATGGGCGATCGACAAGGACCAGCCGGTGACGGCGGTGCATACGCTGGACGAGCTGATCAGCGACAGCGTAGCCGATCAACGCTTCCAGATGCTGCTGCTGGCCGTCTTCGCTGGAGTGGCGGTGGTGCTGGCGATGATCGGAGTGTTCGGCGTGCTGTCGTACTCGGTGAACCAGCGGATGAACGAGCTCGGAGTACGGATCGCGCTAGGTGCTTCGCCGGCGCAAATTCTGAGGCTGGTGATGAAGCAGGCGGGAACCCTGGTGGCGGCGGGTGCGGCGTTCGGGCTCCTGGGATCGTGGGTGCTGACGCGGTTCGTCGGGCACCTGCTGTTCCACGTGCAGGCGCACGACGCGACGACGTACGCGGCAGCGGCCGGGGCGCTGGCGGTGGTCGGAGTAGCCGCGGCAATGAGCCCGGCAATGCGCGGAGCGCGAGTAGATCCGGCTGTCGCGCTGAGAGAGCAGTAGCCCGGCCTACCCCTGACGGATCGCTTCGCCCGCGCCTTTCAAATTGCCGCGCTTCATCTCGCTCCACTTGCGGGAGAGGATGACGCCGTCAGCGCCGGCGCGGAAGGCGGCGAACACGGCGTCGCGGGTGCCCGCAGGAGTTGATTTCGAGCTGGTGGCGGCAGTGGGGATGTCGATGTCGATGCCGGGCCAGAGCTGCGTCTTCGCGCCCTCGAGGGCGGCACGCGCTCGTTTGGCTTCGCGGTAAACGTAGTCGGCGGAGAACCCGCTTTGAGGCAGAGTGGCCAGGGGTTTTTCCTGTGCGTAATCTAGCACGCGGTAGTGGAAGTCGAGGAGCTCCTGGCCGGGGACATCGCCGTAGATAGTCCGGCCGACGGCGCCGATATAGCTCGCCATGCGCTCGCCGCCGCAGTTGTGGTACATCACCATCTTGAGGAAGTCGGAGTATTTCGAAAGCTCGGTGAGATCCTGCTCCGCGCGGTAGAGGGGGCTGAAGGAGTTCTGGTGCCAGATGTGCCAGCCGACGCCGACCGAGGGCTTGATCGACTTGACCTTGGCATGGATGGCGGCGTAGGTCTCGCGGAGGCTGTCGTGCCAGAGCTGCTCCCAGGCGAGGAGCTCGGGATAGCGCAGCATGAGGCGCCAGAGCGTGACGTAGTAGCCATCGACGGGGCGCTTGCCGCCGCGAACGAATTCGGCAAAGGCGGTGAATCCGGCGCGGGCGCGGGCGACATCGATGCCGCGATCCTTGGCTTTCCGCTCGCAGAACTCGCAGAAGCAGGTGAGGCCGGCGGGATTGGCGCCGCGGGTCAGGTTGCCAAAGGCACCGTGACGCTCCGAGCCCCACATGATGCCGTCGATTTCGTGCGAGCGGGTATAGTCCTCGACAGTGCCGAGCAGCCAGTTACGGTAGTTCGGATTGTTGAAGCAGAGCGTGACGGCGGGGCGGCCGTCGAACTGGCGCTCGGCGGCCTTGGCGACGTTGGGCACGTCGCGGCCCCAGACGTCCTCGAACCAGCAGATGGTCTTCATGCCGCGCTTGCGGGCGGCGGGAAGCACGGCTTCGAGCACGTCGAAGTCGCCGAGATCTGGCGCGCGGAAGTCCTGGAGCACAGTATCGCGATAATACTGCGGATGGGTTTTGGTGTAGCTTCCGCCCTTGAACGTACCGGTATCGTATTCCTGCTTGCCGTGATCGGGGAGCGGCTGGCCTGGGACCTGGCGGCCGGCGATGCCGCGGCCGTAGGTGAAGGTGGCGGCGAAGAGGGTGTTGACGCCTGCATCCTGCTGGAATTCGTCGAGGACCCTTTCGACGCCTTCATCGACGAAGGACACCGCGCCCACCTGGATGCCGATCATGCGGGAGCCGGCGGCCGGTGCGCCGGGCAGGCTCTGCGCGGCAGCGAGGGCGGCGGAGACGGATTGAAAGAAATCGCGGCGGTTCATAACAAGACCTTTCTGTTTGATAGTTAGCGAAACAGCAACGGGACGTACTCGGCCAGGTACTTTCTCCAGACCGTGTAGTTGTGAACGCCGTCGGTAGCGTGGAAGACGTGTTTCACCTGGTATTTGGTCAGCAGCTCGGAGAGGCTGTTGGAACGTCCAAAAAGCGAATCCTGGCGGCCACAGCCGATCCACAGGGTCTTGAGCCGTTCATTCGTGCCCTGGGCATCCTTCAGCAGGACGGCGAAGCGCGTCTCGAAGTCCGCCGGCACGGCGCCCGAAAACGAAGCGACCGCGCTGAAGAGATCCAGATGGCTCAGGCCGATCCGCAGCGATTGCCCTCCGCCCATGGACAGTCCGGCGATGGCGCGGTTCTGCCGGCCTGGAGCCACGCGGTACCGCGCTTCGACGGTCGGGACCACGTCCGTCAGCAGGTACTCCTCGAACAGCGCGTCGTTGGTCTTTCCTCCGGGCGGCACCGGCTCGCCGAACGGCGTGGCATGTCCGAAGGGCATCACAACAATCATGGGCAAGGCTTTGTTACCGGCCAGCAGGTTGTCGAGTACGAAGTTGGCGCTGCCCGCCATGGTCCAACCGGCCGCGGTGTCATTGGAGCCGTGCAGGAGGTACAGCACGGGATACGCGCGCGTGGTCCCGGCATAGTCCGGCGGCGTATAGATCCAGATGGCCCGCGTCTCGCCGCCGATGGCCTTGGATTTCTCCCAGTTGATTTCGACCGTGCCGTGAGGTACGTCGCGCGGCTCCCAGAAGGCGGGTGTGTCGTCCTTCACCTCGAGCAGGCTGGCCGAGGTGCGGGCACGCAGCTTGATTCGCGGGTTGACGGGATCGGGAATGGCCACGCCATCGACCGCGAAGGAATAAATATAGATGCTCGGCTCGAAGGGTCCGAGAGTGACGCTCCAGACACCGCGCTCGTCTTTGATGAGTTTGGGAGGCGGCGTAGATCCGAGCCAGTCG
>Ga0335080_10003750_pt1 | contig 15417 bp, 13 predicted proteins | sample Lox_Sample_34_FD_206720 | JGI IMG/M metagenome (GOLD analysis project Ga0335080, IMG submission 206720) | Soil microbial communities from Loxahatchee National Wildlife Refuge, Florida, United States - Lox_Sample_3.4 | ecosystem: Environmental > Terrestrial > Soil > Wetlands | place: USA... | reverse complement strand
TTGTTGGTCCTGCGCGCCGGCTAGCGATGGTACGGGTACGTCGGGAAGATTGGACGCTGCAGACAGGTGGTCAGAAGGCCGCGATTTCGCTAGAACTGGGGAACCAAAGCAGGGCAGGAAAATAGGGCAGGATAGGATTGCTGGAAGCAAAAATGAGCGCAAGATCAAATGAGTTCTGGATCTTGGGTGAGTGACTCCAGGTAGGGCGCGAGATTGACCAACCCCTCTCCATCCGAAGACAGAAATATCTTCGAGCGGCTTATGATCGAATTCGAGTGTTTCCGTGTGCACCAATGACAGCAGTGCAAGTCTCGTGCCGCGCGGCGCTGGTGCCAATGCTCTGACTTAAGGGTTTTGAGGTGAGTGCGATAACGTCTGAGTTCGCTTTGCTCAGATTCGAAACGGTGGGCCCTTGTGTCGCATTGATGACAGACGTGTCGGCCAGCGCCAGAATACGAGTGATGTGGCCGAACGCAATCCGAGGCACGCCTTCTTTGCGCCCCCACCGTGGCCATCGATGTTTATGCCCTGCCGGAGTTAATCAGATCAGGCAAGCCCGCGCAGGAAGTCTTGATCGGGAGGGTGAGGGCGCCAACACGGTGGTATCAGGCAGGAGTAAGACCTGGGTCGCGATCACCCGGGCTCACTGGGGGCCCCCCAAGGAAGGTGAGATCGACAACTGTGCAATCATCGTGCAACGGATGATCGCCGGAGAAGAGCTGAACAGACTTGATGATCTGTTCCGGCGGCATTTCTCCTCCAGCACATTCCACAAGGCGATGATCCCCAAACATTTCACCCACAGCGTTCTCCGCTTCCGTCACGCCATCCGTAACAATAATCAGATGGTCGCCAGGTTTCAATCGGGTTTGAACGCTTGCATAATCCACGAGGGGGAAAAGCCCAACCGGAAGATTAGTTTCACCTAGACGGCTGATCTGCCCGCCATTATTAACGAGAACAGGAGCTACGTGACCGCAGTTCATATACTCCAGCGCACCGTCGGGCTGCAAACAGGCGATCACGAGAGTCGCGTACTTTGCGCCAAGATTGCGAGTGCAAAGAAACCTGTTAACGGACTGAGCGATTTCCGGGAAGGGCACTCGAGATCGCAGAGCCTCGTATAGGATGCCCTGTAGCAGCGATGCCAGAATGGCCGCCGGCACGCCTTTCCCCGAAACATCGGCTACCGCGACTGCGACAGCATCCCCAACGGGTAGAAAGCTGAAGAAGTCTCCTCCGACTTCCAGACAAGGACGATTTTGCGCTCTTAGACGAGTAAACGGAACTTGCAAGGTTTCTACGCCCATCAGCCCGCGCTGAATATGGGCTGCCGCCCTGAGTTCCTGAATGTGAAGTTGCTCAGCATCTTTCTCGCGAAGTTTCTGAAGAAATTCGTCGGGAGGGATGTAGAACGGGTTCTCCTGCAGGAGGCCCCCAATGATAATCATCGGGTGTGATCGTAAGGCGTCAACTATCCGATCCGCGTCGAGCGCGTCCCGGTCATACGTGCAAATCACAACGTCGTCATACTTGGGAAGCATTTGGTTTAAGGAGATTTCATATTCAACCCAGTCTGCAGTACGGGGCATGCCCCCAGCACCCCACTGCATATGTGCGACCAGTCGCGTGCGATCGTACCCTTGCGAAGCACCGGTTTTCAGCATTGCCTCCATCGTGGCAAGCATTCTATGTTTCTCGAAGCGCCCATCCGGAAGATAGGTATCACTCCACGGGCGTATGTCCAGTTGACCGCGTGTGCGGGCTAATGCGGTGTCGATGCCTTCCGTCTGCAGACGTCTAAGGTGATCGTCTTCTCGTTGCGGACTCAGGACGTGCAGAGCCTTCTCTCCCCGCTCGAACCCCTCTTTGACGAATGGCATAAGGACTTCATACTCCTCTTCGGGACTGCGGAAGAACCCGCAAACATGTCGTTGCGCTCCCAGAGTGCCCCGACCAAGATGAATACATTCAGGGGACTTCATAGCGATTCCTCTAGACCTTTCCTCGACATCTGCGAGAATTCCCCCAAACAGTCCACCAGGCTTCCCCGGCCGCTAGGTGACCAGAGTTCCTTCCTTTCTGATGGTGCAATGCCGATGCCAAAGCCTGGGGGGCTCTAAGTTGATGATTCTTCAGCGTATGAGTGAGCGGGAATTGTGACGGAAGTCGAAGGTGTCGAGGGCAAGACACCACGGAGAATAGCCCTAGCGCGCTAGTCGGCCATACGCGTTACATTCGATGTCTACAGTGAACGAATCTTCGGACCCAGCAATGCAGGACGGTAAGCCCAGACAGGATTTTTTAGTCCGAATTTCCCTGATCCTGCGTTTAGGCTTTTGACTTTACGTTTGGGCGACAAATTGCGAGAACAAAATCGTGGACCGATTTGCCACGAAAGAATCTGGAGGATTTAGTATGAGTCAAAACGAAGACACCGACCATCTTGAGTTAATACGCTTGTTGAAGGAGGCCAAGCCACTCACGGAACCACTCTTTTCTGACCAAGAAAAGGAATGGGCGGTAGGAAGTCCCCTCGCTCAAGAGATTTCTGCGATTCTTATAAGACATCCCGAGTATTACGACGAAATCCGCACACACGTCGGCGAAATTTTTCCTAACCCAAACGCTTGAGCGCCAGAGTCGACACCTGATACGCCAAAGAGACTAAGTTACAGCCGACATCACTTCGAAGTCCAACCCTGGCCCGCCTGCTTGGGAGACAGGTGCGCCCCCTACAACGGTTTTCAACACCGTTGTGGCATCGAAGGGCTTGCAAGATACTCGGACAGAGGAGTTCTTTGCCCTGGCTGAGTGCGTACTCTAACTGTGCTTTGATTGCGGAGCACCGGTAAATCATGTCCGACATTGAACGCACCGAGGATCTGTAGGAATCTCAGCCCGAGCTCCAACCCGAGATTCGGTCGGCTTTGGCGTATTTACAAGTACTTGGCAGTCCCCAACAGCCTTGTAAGTTGTTGTAAGTACTTGTTATTTCCGCTCTGTCACGGCAGAGGCCGCGGGTTCGAGTCCCGTCGTCCCCGCCATTTTATCCGCGGTGTTTTCAGTTACTTCAAAGCATCTCTTCATCCGCGTACCCCACACGTACCCTCGCTTTCAAACAGTACGATGGGATCGCTCGCCCAGGAACGCGCGACATCCGCTTCGGCCTGCTCCTGGCGCGCACGATTCCAGGGGTTGTAGTGCTTTTCTGTTATCCTCACGCTTGCGTGCCCGAGTAGGATCGAGACGAGCTCGATCGGTGTCCCAGAATTGAGCAGCTCCACCGCAAATGTGTCGCGGAAGCGATGTGCATGTCCGCCATCGATCTCCGCCTTCTCGAAAAGGTCAGCCAAGGCTTCACTCCATTTCTTTCTCGCGGTTTCGAGCTTTCCGTTCCCAGTCCAAAACCAATATCTATCAGTTACCCGCGGGAGATTCTCGAGCTCACTCACCAGGAACGCCGGCAGTGGACAGTAAACGTGTTGCCCGGTCTTTGCGGTGTACAGGAATAGCTTCCCATCTTTCAGGCGAGCGACGGCGCAGCCACCCTCCCCTTTTCCATTGCATTCCTGCCACCAACCTCCAAACGGCGCAATTTAGTCTTTCTGGGGCAGATAGATATCATTCGGATACCTCGGCAATGCCAATATACAGGCACTGTCCTTAATAGGGCACTTTCGAGACTCACAGAAGTTGGTAAGACCCTTGCGAGAAGGCACTTAGCAGCAGGCTCGGATTGGAAAGCAATGTGCACGCTTAGGAAGTAAAGATTCAAACGACATTGGAGGCGAGCGATGAAAAAAAAGCCTGGCGATTTGTTTTGGCTCCTGCTGGGAATCTTCAATGTCCTGGGGGCAAGCTACCCGCTGAGCCTTTGCCTCCAGTCCGAAAGTGACCTGGAACGACTATCCGCCGTTTTTGTGATGATTGGAGCTGGTCTGTTGCTGGCAATCGTGGACACAGTTAGCATCGTCGCTGCTTACTCGAAGTGAATGCCATTGGGCTTGGAACCTCCCCCTCGTCGCACAAGAATCGAAGTGCCAACGCCCGCAACTCCATAAGACGACAACGTCTTTGATCAGAGGCTGTGCGGAGATTCCGCGGCGTATCCAACGTGATTTGCGAGCGCTTTCCGCAATTGCTTGCGTCCGTGGAATACTCTGCTCTTCACTGCCGGTACAGAAATTCCCAATATCCGAGCGGTCTCTGTGCAAGACCGCTCTTCAAGCTCCCGGAGTTGCATTGCTGATCGTACCCTTGGAGTTAGCCGCTTCAAGGCCAGCAATAGGATTCGCTTCCGCTCTTGCTCCTGGTAAGTTTCCTCCAGGCTGTCTTTCGGACTCCGTGTTTCCAGATATTCCAATGCGTTGCCGTTCTCGCTTCCATCAAAGGAAACCTCGTGCCATCTGTAAGTACTTCTCAACACAAGCAAGGCCTCATTGATCGCAATCCGGGTCAACCATGTTGAAAAGGAGGATCTCCCCTGGAACTGGTGCAACTGGGAATACGCTTTTTGCAAGCTCCGTTGTTTTGCATCTTCAGCGTCGTGCCAATTGCGTGTAATGCGCAATGCGAGAAGTAGAATCCGCCTCTCGTAACGCTTAACCAGTGACTCAAAGGAGTTATTCTCTCCTCTTCTGGCAGCAGCGATCATAGCGGCCTCATCTTCGGGCTCACGAAAACGGAGATCCCTCCGTGCTTGCGTTCGGACCAAGTTTCGGTGAGCCTGCAGGCCCATCACTCCGTTCCTCCCTTTCCTTAGTCTTTATGTTCATGGTGCATCTCGAGAATATCTGGCCTCACACCACTGCCACTTACGGAGTGCATTCATAACCGTTGCCTTGCAAACCGCCACTTTATCTCCGCACTCATTCTCAAGGCTGTTTGTAAACCGATTGCTTAATGTTTCAAGGCTGAATTTCCCGCCACTTCGGACTCTGCAAGGATCCAGTCGTCAAGGTCGTGGCCGGCTTCTTTTCCGCGCTTTTCAAAAAGTTCGTAAGCGCGCCTGCGAATAATCTCTTGTATCTGTTGCGGTGTTTGAAAGGGCTTTGGAGATTCTGGAAGAGTAAATTCCTCTACTTTCATTTCGCGTTTCTCCAGTTGGTAATAGGAATCACTCGCCGCACTTAGATGCGGGCAAGTACCGTAATTTTTTAACTGCATCTGCCCTGCCATCTTTATCAGCGTGCATTTACCTAGGAGGAAGGGGCTTATGTCTCGAAGGTGTTGCTAAATTCGGCAGGCGTGACCTTCTGTGGACAACTCGACCACATTCGGGCATCAAACGGGGCTAGCGTGGGAGGCACAAGACAGCGGGGATTCGGCCATCGAGGTTTAGTCGATATTGTTTCCCTTCCTGGCCATTCCGGGAGTGCATTCCTGTGACCACTGGCCTATGGATTCTTCATGCCTCATCGACCGAAACTTGAGGAAGGAGTCAGCCGCTGATGCTTAAGAGCCCCGCGGGTCCAATTCCTTGCCCCCATCCGGGCAATGCCCATATCGGGTCAAGGCACTGCTGGTGGGATTGGCCAATGCAATAACATTTCAACGAGATAGAAGCCCCGAAAATGGCCCCTTGTTTGCGAGTAGAGAAAATGCAAGGCAGAGGGACCGATACAACGCTGATAAGCACACTCGATCAGCGGCGGAGGTGCGGTTCTCGTGAGTGCGCCTCACAGGCGCCCGGGCGGTTCCCTGGCCGCCCGGACGCCGTCCCTTCAAAAGGCCGACAGACATGTCTTTGATGCAGTCAAGCCGGATGCGAGAAGCAAGAAAGGGCCACTCGTCGGCAGCAGAGATCTTGGCCTGTTTTGAGCAAGAAAAAGAACGCTTTTTGAGACTCGCCTTGGTGATCACAGGCGACAGCGAAAGCGCAAAACAGTCCTTTCTGAAAGCGAGGGAGACGGTGCTTCAAGGACGGAGCCCCTCGTGTGAGAGGCTTGCAGGATGGAGCAAATGGTTGACCATCAATTTTGCCATATCGAGAAGTTATGATGCCATTTCCAGTTGCGGGCCGCACTACTCGCGCTTTCAGTGCACTCACCCCGAGCACCTTGTACAAACCAATGATTCCAAGCTACAGAAGCAACATGAGCTCCTTTTTCGAATGGATCCCCGCATTATCGTGGCCTCGCTCGACGCCCTAAGCCGGGCTGTTCTAATACTGAGGACAACGGCAAGGGCATCAATCCTGGACTGCACGCAACAACTTGACCTCTCGCCAAATACTGTCATGGCCGCCAATTGTCGCGCCATGAGTTGGCTTTTTGACATGCAGCAGCGCAGTCCCGTTTATGGCAAACCTGTTCTCTCCCCTCCAATTGCGTTGGCTCATTCTGCAAACAGCCAAGGACCCTTTCCATTAAAAGCCGGGCAGAGGTGTGCACATGAAGGATTTCTTGGTGCCAGCTGAAAAATCAGCGCTAGACATACAATTGAACTCGGTTTTGCTGGCGACCGATTTTTCGCCGGCCTCCGAGAAGCCCCTGCATCATGCTCTGGCTATTGCTCGTCACTATGGAGCAAAACTATATGTCGTTCACGTCATCCAGCCTCTCGGCTACCTGATGGCTGGACCAGAGACGCTCGCCATGGCAACCGAGGAAGCTAAGAAAGAGGCGTTGCAACTAGAACGTGATCTGCTTGGCAGCGGTTCGCTGAAAAGCTTAGACCACGAATTTATCGTCCGCCAGGGTGATGTGTCGGAACAACTTCATTCGGTGATCACTGGGAAAGGAATTGATCTGGTCGTCCTCGGGACACATGGCCGGCGGGGCATCGAAAAAGTAGTCCTGGGGTCCGTGGCGGAAGACATTTTTCGCCAAGCCGACTGCCACGTCATGACCGTCGGCCCGAATTGTTATACGGAAGATTGTGTCGACGTGGACGGAGCGACTCGGAATTTTCTATTTGCAACAGACTTCGGGGAAGCGTCTCTGCAAGCGGTTCCCCACGCTATCTCGCTTGCTAATCGGTTTAGGGCAAAACTCATTGCCATGCACGTGATTCCAACAAATCTCACGCCGGACAGCTTCGGATGGTACACGGCCGGGGACGTTAGGCAAATGAGAGAGCACGCTCGCATGGCTATTTTGCGACGGCTGGAGCAATTGTTCCCAGCAGAGGTGGACCCAGAAGCGCCCCTTGCGATTGAGTACATCGCGCAGTGCGGAGTACCCAGTGAGAAGATCCTACAGGTTGCATTGAACCGGCAAGCCGACCTCATCATCATCGGTCTGCACCGCTCGACCCTGGAGAGCACCATTTCGCATATGCCCGGGGCGACTGCCTATGAAATCATGTGCGGTGCGGGATGCCCCGTGCTGACAATCCGGCACTGATTCAGGAGCTACTCGCATTGTGCGGGGTCTGGTGATGGCGAAAAGAGTTTCCGCGCCGATAGTCCTGTTTCGCGATACCGAGCCGCTTCATCTTGTTTTGCAGCGTAGTGCGTTTTAGCCCTAGCCGCTCGGCAGCCCCGCCATGGCCGGAGATCTGTCCTGAGGCGGATTTTAGCGCTTCAAGGATCGCTGCGCGTTCCGCCTGTTCGAAGGTCGTACGGGTTGTGACCGTAGGGCCCGCATCCGTCTTCAGTTCAGCAATCGGCACCTGTAACTCGTCTCCTTGAGAAAGAATAACTGCTCGTTCGATGAAGTTTTCCAACTCCCGAATATTGCCCCGCCACGGGTTGTTGGTCAGAATGTCCATCGCCGCCTTGGGAATTACCCGGATGTGCTTGCGCATTCGCCGGGCCAGTCGCGTGACAAAATAATGAACCAACAGAGGGATGTCCTCGCGGCGTTCCCGAAGAGGTGGAATCTCAATGGGAAATACATTCAAGCGATAGAACAGATCCTCTCGGAACTGCCCGTTTTGGATCATGGCAGAAAGGTCCCGGTGGGTGGCCGAAATCACGCGAACGTCGACGTGGATGGTCTTCGTACTCCCTAGCCGCTCGAACTCCTGTTCCTGGACAGCGCGCAACAACTTCGGTTGCAAATCCAGGCTAATGTCCCCGATTTCATCCAGAAACAAGGATCCACCATCGGCCAATTCGAACCGTCCGCGCTTTTGGATCAAGGCGCCGGTGAAGGCGCCTTTTTCATGGCCAAACAGTTCACTCTCCACCAGGCCGGACGGAATCGCTGCACAGTTCAGCCTCACAAACGTTCGCGATCGGCGGGAACTTAGGTTGTGAATGGCACGCGCGATCAATTCTTTGCCGGTGCCGGTTTCCCCGAGCAAGAGGACCGTCGAATCCGTTGGAGAAACAATGGAGACACGGCGGAGGACTTTTTGCAGCACATCACTTTTTCCAATGATGTCTTCGAAGTTGTATTCCGAGGTAATCTCCGACTCCAGATAAACGCGTTCCTCCTCTAGACGATCCCGAGAGGCGCTGAGACGTCCGTAGGCCAGTGCGTTGTCCAGCGCTAAACCGATCTGGTCACCGATCTGCCCCAACAAGTGGAGATCCGCCTCGCTGAAACTGTTCTCGCGTTTACTCCCGAGAATCATGACTCCGATGGGCCGGGTTCGCGCGACCAGGGGAACGCCTACGATAGTGGCGATAGACTCGGCTTTCAACACTTCTGCGATAGCCGGGTACGTTCTCGAGATTTCTGAGGCGGCAAACGTTTTGGGGATGCGGCTTCTAAGTGCCTCCAGATTTTCCTGGGGAACTTCCGCCACAGAAGGATCCCTCAGGAAACGGTGTGTTCCAGGAAAGTCCATGAGCACACATCTGAGCCGGTTCGAAGGCTCGTCAAAAAGCCAGAAGCTGGAAAAATCGTTTGCAAAATGCTTGCGGATGGATGCTGCAGCCGCACGGAGCAGTTCATCCACGTCGAGTTTAGCGACAATGTGATTGTTGATTTCCAGCAAAAGGCTAAGACGATCCCGCTCTTGCGCCAACTCACGCTGATACGATTCTGCTGCATCTGTGGCTAGTGCGCTCTCAAGAGCGATCGAAACGTGTTCCGCTACCGAGCGCATGAGTTCCACATCATCAGGGCTGAACGTGCCTTTCTCGATCGTCGCGAAGACCAACACGCCGAGTTTTTTGCGGGGAGTGGAAATGGGGAAGATATACCCGCTCTGCAGTCCTGCTGGGTTGTACCGTGAATTGATCTCCGGGGTCTTATAAACTTCCCCGATATCGGAAACGAATATAGCGGCCTGTCCCTCAATCGCGCGCTCAATCGCGGTGCCCTGATAGGGAATCTCGGTCCCAATCGCGAGTTGCGGAGGGTTACAGTGATTCCAGACCTGAGTGCGAACCCGGAGGATATGGTCCTCGTTATCGAATAGAAGCAGTGTGATCAAGTCGAACGTAATGAGGTTCGATAACAGGTCCCCCAGGGTCCGGAGGACAGCGTCCAAACTGGGTCTTGTTGCGAACGTGCTGGAAATTTCCAGAAGTGTGCGATACCTGCTCTGGCCCTCGGCGTCGTTATGTTGCTCCCGTTCCGTCATGGGCGTTCTACTTGTGGCTAATTGCAATGAAACGTACTTCAACTGCAGTGCGGAATTTCCACTTCCGAGGACACTATCTAAATCTAATTCGGGCCGACACGTCAAGAAGCGGCTCCGAAATCCCATTACTCTACCTTGGCCTTCAAGGGAAAATTCTAGTTGGTCGTGCCCTCTTGCTGATCAGTAACCAGGAATCTTTACCTACTTCCGATACTCTGGGGTCAGCCGGATTGCTGTGATGTTTATCACAGGGCTTGTCTGGAGCCGCAACCAATTTACTCTTTAGGAAAAGAATCGTGTCACTGTCTGAGCTCGGCAAACCTTTCCTGAGCCAACCCCAGAATAAGCGCGAAAACCATGCCGGTTGAGAGACCAAACATGAGCATTCCATTGGCGGCTTCCAGTGGTCCCAGCATTCTCCAGCGCAGGGACAGAAGCACGTCCCCATAGCCCAACGTCGTGAAGTTGACCGCGGAGTGGTAATAGGCAGTTCCCATGTTCGCAAACTCCCCACAGAGGAGGAAAACGACCGCCCACAGGGCGATCTCGACCAGGTGCGCCACCATTGCGAATTGGATTACGAGCACGACAATTCTCGAATCACTCAAGAAACTCCTTCCCGTGTGGCCAAGGCTTTTCTCGCGGCGAATAAACCAAAGCGTCCCAGCCAGCGGCATCGCATGGATCAGAATCGTGCAAAGTATTGCCACGCCGCCCACCGCGAGCGGCAACAAGATCGGGATCTGTTGAATTTGGGTCATTCCTCTTCTCCAATAGCAAAGGCTACTCGTTCGTCCCTCGCTCCCTACTTAATACGCTGAGGCGGATAATTCTTAAAAAGCTTCGCTATCGCCTTTTGCAGATTCGCATAATTCTTATCCGGGTCTTTCTTGAGGTCGATCGTCTTGCTGGCGTCTCCGCGCCAGACCAACTGCTTTTTTCCGGAGTCATAGAGGTCCACCAGCACTGTCCCGACGGGAATGGTAGCGGTCTGGCCCTGTACGGTTTGGAAGCCACCGCCCCACGGGCCCCCTCCCCACCAGCCGGGCCCCCCGCCCATGCCCCGGAGGTTTATGCTCTTTTCCTCTCTGAGGGCAACTTGGTAGCCGACGTAAAGGTCCGCGTCTTTTTCGACCCTGGTGAGACCTTTTTGAGCGAGCTGTTCGTCGATGGCCCGCTTAATGTCATGGTCGATCAATTGATCCGGCACCCCGCTGCTCGGGATGTCGATCCATTGGTACGTTTTGTAGGCCGCAAAATTGGCGCCTCGGTCATAGTTGTAGTGGACATCCTGCCCGCACACGCAAGCACCGACGAGCAAAAAGAATGGCAGGAGTGTCAAACGCTTCATAAATCTCATCGCGATTCCTTTCTGAAGGGCGATAACTTCACTGGTGTTGCTAAACTCGAGAAATCTTTCGCACCACGAAAAATCCTAGTTCTGGGTCTCCTGACTGCATACGGTCAGAACTTTTGGCGATAGGAATGACGATGCTTACTGGCACGAACCATCGTCCACAAACTGATTCGACGACGCCATCGACGCCATCGAGCGCCAACAGGTCAATAACTTCTGCTCCAGGGGGTCGTTACTCAGGGAGTCGGGCGCCAGATAGTCCCTATTGGTAGTGATTCTCAAGTATTTATCGGTCAACGCCCCCATGTTGTTGAATTCGTTGACAAGTAGCGGAAACGCCTTGCGATCGGTATCCGTGCTCGCCGCCGCTTCTGTCTGCACCAAGCTCGATTGAATTTGCCTCCTGTAGTTCCCGAACCATGTGTCGGACAACGGATACCCTCGCTCAATGCCGTTCTTCAACGCCGCATGCCATTCAAGGATCTCCCTCATGGTCTCAATCCCCGCGCTCAGGAAGGGTTTAGAAAGGCCGGGTGATGGCGCGGGCGCCGATTGTCCCATCTGCGCTGAGCTGTCGCCGCTTTCGGGCAACGTCAGAATGATTTGATTTCCCACGAAGCGCAGCGATCCGCCCGTGACCCGCGCGAATTCGTCCACTTCCACATAGTTTTTACCCTGCACCTGAATCACTTTTGCCTGCCCGCGCGGGCCGTTGATTAGGAGCGAGTTTATCTGTTGAGCCCCTAAGATCAGCGCCGGCAACAGCAAGATCGTCACCAGCATCACCGACCTTCGAATCGTATTCCGATGCATATCACCGTTCTCCCTCAAGTTTGTCTTCTTGATGCAGCATATGAAATCTGAACGTTTTGCCCCGCGACCGAACTCCCGTGGAGCTAGCGAACTTCCACGAGCACGAGGGAGACATCGTCGGTAAGAGCGCCATTCGTCCACGCCGTCACGTCGTCAACAATTGCCTGCCTCATTTCCGGAAGTGTTCGTGTGGCCGAGCGGCGGACCAATGCCTCCAGACCATCGACACCCAGCATCTCATCGCGTTCGTCAAAAACCTCCGTGAGCCCGTCCGTGTAGAAAACCAGCCGGTCACCGGGATCGAGGTCAATTTCGTTGGCGGCCTCGGAGGGCGCTGTTTCAGAGACACAACCCAGAATGCCGCTTCTCGAAGCGATCAGCCGGACTCCACCTTTTGACACGAGCATTACGGGAGGATGGCCCGCGGCAGCAAAAGTCATGTGGCGCCCGCGTTGGCCAAAACGCGCTATGGCCATCGTGAAGTAAAAGCCGTCCATTGCAATGCGGTTGTATACGAAGTCGTGAAGCCGCCGCAGCAAGGTGCCGGGTCCAGTCTTGCGTTCGAGTTCGTGCAGTGCTTCGGAATAAATGCGGTTGGCCATTAGCGCCGAACCGATTCCATGGCCTGACACGTCGCAGATGACAAGTTTTAAATACTCGTCGCCCTCTGGAAGGACCACGCCGAAGTCACCTCCAATGGTGTGTGCGGGGCTGTAATAGGCTTCAATGGCGAGATCGTTCCAAACCAAACTGCGCGGCGCGAGCGATTGCTGGACGCGCGCTGCGAGCAAGAGTTCAGACTCAATTTCCCTCTGGCGCTCCTGCAGGAGCGCATTCGATTCGCGGAGTTGCTCCTCAACCCGTTTCTGCGCACTGATGTCGGTTACGATCAGCAGCATGTACTCCTGTCCGTCTGCCCCTTGAATCAAGCGCCCGCTGAAGATCACCGGGATTTTCTCGCCGTCCTTGCGGGGAAGGTAAAACTCATGACGAACGCGACCGTGGCGGTGGCCCGATTCGTCCTGCCGCAGAAGGTATGGAACATCTTCCGGCGGGAAGATTGCATCGGGGGTCCGCCCCTGTAGCTCTTCACGTTCATATCGACTTAATCGAATCAGAGCCTCGTTCGCAAACACGACACGGATCCGGTTATCAACGAGGACCACTCCCTCGTTGAGCTCTTCCAGGATGTTCTCCATCTGGTGAAGCCACTCCGGGGTTTGGATGATAGCGTCAGGCATGGCTTGGCTCCGTCGAGGAGATCGCTGATTCTGCAGGTGTTGGCGAGGGGGCCTTCACATCCCAACGGACGATTTTCAGGTCAAGTACGAAAATACTGTAAAAAACCGGCACTAGAAGCAACGTGATGAAGGTTGCGACGGCAAGGCCGCCTATCTGTGCATAACAGAGTGGTTGCCAGAGGGGCCCTCCTTCCAGCGCCAATGGGAAGAGGGCCAGGATGGTCGCCAGCACGGTGATCATTACCGGCCGGATACGCTGGATTCCCGCGTCCGGAAGTGCCTGCTCCAAGGGCTCTCCTTTCGCATGCATTTCCTCGATGAAATCGAAGAGTACGATGACGTGGCTAACGATCACGCCGATCAAGCTGGCGATGCCCAGAAAGGCCATAAATCCAAACGGCGTATGCATTACCGAGAGGGCGATCAGAGAGCCGATCACACCATAGGGAGCAGCAGCGAATACCAGAAGTGGTTTCACAGCGTTATTGAACTGAACGAGCAGTGCCAGGTAAATGCCCAGTAAAGAGATCAACAGAACGAGCTTGAGATTGTCGAACCCTTCGATTTGTTTGGCCCGTTCGCCACCGATGCGGAGCTGATAACCTGGCGGGAGATTTTTCTGAAATTCCTGTATTTTTGGAAGGATCTGGTTAAGCACCTCAGAGGCGAGAACTCCAGGCTGGGGATAACAAAGGATGGAAATGGTGCGAAAATGCTCACGCCGCCGGACTCGACCGGTTTCCAATGAATTTCCAATCGTGGCGATCGACAGCAGAGGAACTCGGTTGTTCGTCTGTGAAGAGTAAACATACAAGTTCTTGATATCCGCGAGTTGCGCGCGCTCCTCCATACGTAGGCGCGCGACAATCGGGATGTTCTTGTCGCCTTCCTTGAAAATGCCCACTGGGGTGCCGCTCATCGCGGTCGCCGACGCATCTGCCACGTCGGCGTTGGTAATGGCCGCCACATTGGCGCGGTCTGGATCGATCTGAATCCTCTGCTGAACACTGTCAGGGAACCAATCATCACGAAGGACGGCGATGCCCTGGGCTTGCCGAACGATGTCCTGGGCCTGCGCGGCAATCTGCCGGAGGGTGCGAATATCGCTAGCTTCATTTCTCGCGTCAACGTCCTCCTGCCCGGAGATCAACAACTCGACAGGGTTGTCCACAGGATTCGTTTGCAGTTGACGAACCGTAACCCACGCCCCTGGCACTTCCTTATCCAGTGCATCCTGGATCGGACGAGCTAACTTCGGTGAAGCCTCTTTATCCGTGATCTCAACAATCATTTGCGCGTAATTGGTCTGCGGCATTTCCGGGGACACCGAAAACCAGAAGCGTGGTCCCCCACCACCGTCAAAGGTTGTCAGCGACTTCAGAAGATGACCATGATGTTCCTTCGTAGTGACCTCCGGGAAATTTTCAATCACTTGCCGAACGACTCTTTCGGCCCGTACGGCCGCATCGTTGGTGACCCCCAAGGGGGTGTCATTCGGCAGCCACATATCCAAATAAAACCAATACTGCACGTCTTCGGGAAAGAATTGGGTCTTAAGTCGAGAACCGAAAAACCCGCCCCCGATCAGGAAAACCAATGACCCGGCGAAGACAGCCCAACGGTGCTTTATGGCTTTGCCCACAAGCCGGTTATAGAAGCCGTAGAAACCCCGCTGGCGTCTCTCCTCGATAGTCGTTTCTCGTTTTGCCGGAGCGCGCAAGATGTAGTAGCCGAGGAACGGAACAAACGTCATGGCAACAACGTACGCGCACAGCAGAGAAGCGGTCATCACCACCGGGAGGCTCTTTAGGAACTCGCCAGTATTGCCCGTGAGCATCAAAAATGGCAGGTAGGCGATAACATTCGTGATGGTCGCGTAGAAAATCGCCGTTGCCAGTTTTGTAGGGCCAAGCCAGCAGGCAATGCTGCGCGGAAACCCTTCCGCCAAGTGGCGTTTGATGCCGTCGCCGGAGACCACCGGCACGTCCACGAGAAGACCCAGTGCGATAATCAGCGATGCGATGGAGACTTGTTGAAGATCGATTCCCAACATATACACAATACCGAAGGTCATCGCCAGTGTGATGGGTATGGCCAGCGCCATAATCAGCGCCAGGCGCCACTCCCAAAATCCGATCAGCGAAACGATGACCACGAGTAGGATGGCTTCCAGAAGTGCCCGCATGAATAGGTGGATGTTCTCGTAGACTTGGAGCGGCTGGTCGGAGGTATGCGCCAGAATCAGGTCGGCGGGAAGAATTTGTCGGAGTTCCGACAGCTTCAAATTCACGGATTTTCCAAAGCGCGCGATCTGTTTTCTATCGCGCATGTAGATCGCCAAGGTGATCGCGCGGCTGCGCTGCCAGTGCCCACCTGCGTCTCGCCAAGTGTAGTAATTGAGATACTGGGCAGGAGCTTGATAGCCTCGGCTGATTTGGACGAGATCCCGCAAATATACGGGGGTACCCTCGGAGGTGGTCGATACGGCCACATCGCCTATGCTTCTAGGGGTATCGAATTGTC
>Ga0335080_10003749_pt1 | contig 15418 bp, 15 predicted proteins | sample Lox_Sample_34_FD_206720 | JGI IMG/M metagenome (GOLD analysis project Ga0335080, IMG submission 206720) | Soil microbial communities from Loxahatchee National Wildlife Refuge, Florida, United States - Lox_Sample_3.4 | ecosystem: Environmental > Terrestrial > Soil > Wetlands | place: USA... | reverse complement strand
AGAGGTGGACTCTGGCCACCTTTGACTAGCGGGTTCGCAAACTGAGGCGTGGGAGGAGCGTTCTGATTCCCGGCCCGCGGCGAGAGCGCCTTCGGATCATTCGGCCACCGCGTCGTCGCTCTCCCCCAACTCCTCCACCAGACTAAGGAACACCTGGTGCACCCGTTTGTCCGCGGACAGCTCGGGGTGGAAAGTCGCCGCCATGGCCCTTCCTTGGCGCACAACGACCGGGTCGCTGCCCTCGGTGGCGAGCACTTCAACTTCAGGACCGATGCGTTCGATCTTGGGGGCACGGATGAAAACCATTTCAAGGGGAGAAGAGCCGAACCGGCCTTGGCGAATGGAGCTATCGATCTGGCGACCGTAGGCATTGCGGCGAATGCGAATGTCGAGCGCACCCAACCCCGTTTGTTTCGGGTTTTCGATCTCATTGGCCAACAGAATCGCGCCGGCGCAAGTTCCAAATGTGGGCTTCTCGCGGGAAAACTGCTTTAGCTTCTCGAATCCATGGTCACCGAGCAGCTTGAGAAAGGTGCTGGATTCCCCACCCGGGATCACCAGACCGTCGATTCCCTCGAGTTGTTCCGGGTTTTTCACCAGCACAACTTCCGTGCCTAGTTCTTCGAGTCGCTTGCGATGGGCCTCAAAATCGCCCTGCAGCGCCAAAACTCCGATTTTCATGGCAGTCGTCTTTCCTTCCCACCTACCTTACCGGGAGAGCAGGCACTCCCGTTCGTCTTCGGGGGCACCGTCTTCTGCGGGCTGGAGCCGCAGGCCGCGGTTTCCTTCACCACCCTCGGGTTTGCAGCATCTGCGCTTCTTCGAGTGCGGCCACGGCCAGGCCTTTCATCGCCCCGGTGAGATTCTCACTGACCTCCAGTAACACTTTCGGATCGTTGTAGTGGGTGGCCGCCTGCACGATGGCGCGGGCCCGCTTCGCCGCTTCCCCGGGATCGGCAAAATGGACCGAATCCTTCATGAAGATTCCCGAGCCGACGAACACTGCCTCGGCGCCCAGTTGCATGACCAGCGAGGCGTCGGCCGGAGTGGCAATTCCCCCCGCCGAGAAGTTCGGCACCGGTAGTTTTCCATCCCTGGCCACCAGCTTGACCAGCTCGTAGGGAGCCTGGAGTTCTTTGGCCTTGCCGTACAGTTCGTCGTCCCTGAGCACGGTCAGAATTCGCATCTCTTCGACGATTTGCCGGATGTGCTTTACCGCGTGCACCACGTCCCCGGTACCGGCCTCCCCTTTGGTCCGGATCATGGCGGCACCTTCGCCGATTCGCCGCAGCGCCTCGCCCAAGTTGCGGGCCCCGCAAACAAAGGGAACGTTAAAGGCATGCTTGTCGACGTGATACGCCTCGTCGGCGGGAGTCAGCACTTCGGACTCGTCGATGTAGTCGACGCCCAATTCTTCGAGAATCTGCGCCTCGGCAAAGTGGCCGATACGGCACTTGGCCATCACCGGAATGGAAACCGCGGCCATGATCTCGCGAATCTTCTTGGGCGAAGCCATGCGGGCAACCCCGCCCTCGGCTCGAATCTGGGCGGGCACGCGCTCGAGCGCCATCACCGCGACAGCTCCCGCCTTCTCCGCAATCTCGGCTTGTTCGGCGTTGGTGACGTCCATAATCACCCCGCCTTTGAGCATTTCTGCCAGGCCAGTCTTGAGACGAAGGCTGGTCGAATTCCCACGATTCTCTGACATAAGTCCTCTCCTCTGCGGAACTCTGAATACTCTAGCGCAAAAGTGGATAGCCGCATATGTCCATTTTGCTGTATTCTGTACATACCACTTGTGAGCTGCAGGGCACCCCGGCGTGGGCCGGCTCCACCAGAAGTCTGCGCAAGCCGCTATCGGAAAGCCAGCCTATGGCCAAGCGACCGAGCACGCTGCCGTTGAACCTGCACGAACCACGCGCCGGCACACCCTTGTATCGCTGGTTTTACGAGGAGCTGCGCGCGGCGATTCTCGCCGGGCGTCTGCGTCCCGGGGGACGACTGCCGGCCACCCGCGAACTGGCAGCCGAATACGGACTCTCCCGTCCGACCCTGGTTGCCGCCTTTGAGCAGCTGCGGTCGGAAGGGTACGTGGAGGGCAAGATCGGATCGGGAACCTACGTCAGCCAGACCCTCCCCGAAGAGCTGCTGCAGGCGCCCCCGACCAATCCGATTGCCAAACCGCGACGGTCGAAGCTTCCGCTTTCCTCCTACGCCCGCCGATTACGTCCTCTGCCGGGGGCCGAGTCTCGGACGGCGCGGGCCTTTCGCGCCGGCCAGCCCGCGCTCGATCGGTTCCCCATGGGCTTATGGGCGCAAGTAGCCGCCCGGCGGTTGCGGCGGGTCTCGGCCAATCTGCTCGCCGGAGGCGAGGCACTCGGGTATCGGCCGCTGCGCCAAGCCGTCGCGGATTATCTGAACACCTCGCGTGGCGTGCGCTGCTCGGCCGATCAGGTGCTGATTATCTCCGGCGTGCAAGAGGCCCTGGATCGCACGGCTCATCTCTTGCTCGATCCGGGAGATCCGGTATGGATGGAAGTACCGGGATACCCGGGCGCGGTCTCCACCTTTCGCGCCGTAGGCGCCCGGATCTGTCCAGTGCCGGTCGACGCCGAAGGATTGGACCTCGAGGCCGGCCGGCGACGATGGCCGAACCCTCGCCTCGTGTACCTCACTCCGGCCAATCAATTTCCTCTGGGCGTGACCATGAGCTTACGGCGGCGGTTATCTCTGCTCGAGTGGGCGCGCCGATCGCGAAGCTTCGTCTTTGAGGATGACTATGACAGCGAATACCGTTATCGCGGCCGGCCGATCCCGGCGCTCGAAGGCCTGGACCGGGCAGGAGTGGTGATCTTTGCCGGCAGTTTCACCGACGCCCTGTTCCCTGCCTTGCGACTTGGCTATCTGGTGGTCCCCGCCGACATGGTCGAGATCTTCGCGGCAGCCGGGTCCGTAAGCACGCATCACCCGCCGCTCATTGACCAGGCGATTCTCTGCGACTTCCTCCGCGAAGGACATTTTGCCCGGCATGTTCGCCGCATGCGCGAGCTCTATGCCGAACGCTTGGCGGTGCTGGTCGAGGCCGCTAAGGAACGGCTCGCCGGATTGCTCGATGTCCCGAACGTAGAAGCGGGGTTGCGAACCGTGGGGTGGTTGCAGCAGGGAATTTCAGCCGAGCGGGCTGCCCGAGCCGCCGCCGAACAAGGGATTGAGGTCGTGCCTCTGAACCGCTACGCCTATGGCCGGAGCTACAGAAACGGTCTGGTGCTAGGTTTTGCTGCCGTGGACGGCCGCGAACTGAAGCGTGGCGTCGAGCGGCTTGCCCAAGCGCTCAACCAATGCCTGCGAGCTCGATCTTGAGTTCGGGCTGTCGGAACCGCGGCCTGCCAGTCCCTGTTTTGGCGGGTTTCGCCCGCCCGGCACTAACGGCGCCACCCCATGCTAGCGATTGACGAACTTGGCAAACCTGCGCTCCGGATCGATGGCCACGAATACGCCTTGGCTGTGCGCCAGAATCTGACCTTTCGCGTCTAGGATCTCGGCGGCGTTGGTGTGATAGCGTCCCCGAACCCGAAGCTCCCGCGACTCGACGCGCAGAGGCTGGTTGAGCGGCACCGGCTTCAGATAATCCACGGTGATGGTGGAGGTCAGCGCGATGACGTGCCTGAGCTTATTGACTTTTCCCATCGCCTCGTCAAGAACAGTGGCGATGATGCCGCCATGGGCGTGCCCCGGGGGCCCGGTATAGCGCTTGCCCAACCGAAAACGGCAAACGAATCGGGCCCGCTTCTGATCGTAAGCGAACCGCAAGCGCATGCCTTCGGGGTTATCCCTGCCGCAGGCAAAGCAGAAATTTCTCTGCATGCGTACGTACCGCGTATCGTGGCCGTGGCCTTTCTGGGTGCTCATGAGTGGCGTCCAGAAAATATCCTATACGAACTCCGTGGGAGACCAACGACGCTTTCGAAGCTTCGCCGGCGTACGGCCTCAGCCGACCACTTCCGGATCCCTCACTACCTCCCGCCTCTTTTGCTGCATGCGATAGAGGTGATGAATCGGACCGGTGCCGCGCCCTAAGGGGTGCGCATTACTGATCGACGCCGCCACGTATGCTTTGGCGAGCAGAACGCTGTCGGGCAATCCTCGTGCGAGGGCCAAATGGCACGCCAGCGAACTGGCAAAGGCACAGCCCGTGCCATGAGTGGAGTTCGACCGCAAGCGCGCAGATTTAAAAACCTCCTGGTCGATTCCGCGCTCGCTCGTGAAACTCAACAGGTCAATCGCTTGCTGCAAGTGGCCACCGGTGATAACCACGGCGGGAGAGCCCATGTCATGGAGCTTGCGGGCTGCCGCCCGCATCTGCTCCAGATTTTCGACGGCAAGACCGGTCAGGGCGGAGGCCTCGTCCAGGTTGGGAGTCACAACGCTAGCAAGCGGGATCAGTTTTTCTCGCAGCAGGCGGGCACCATCTCGATCGAGCAGGTCGGCTCCGGAAGAACTCTTGAGGATCGGGTCAAGCACAACATTTCTGGTCGCTTGTTGTTCGAGGAATTTGGCTACCGCCCAGACGACTTGTCCTGCTCCCAGCATCCCGATGTGTATCGCGGCAATCGGCACATCGGAGACAAGCTCATCCAAAGTTTCTGTCACCAGTTCAGCTGAGATAGGCTCAACACGACGAACTCCGGCGGTCGATTGGACAGTAAGCGCCGTGATGCAACTGACCCCGTAACATCCGTGGGCGGCGATCGTCTTGATGTCAGCCGTAACCCCCGCGCCTGAGGACGGATCAAAGCCGGCGATGGTGAGAACAACAGGAGGGCAAAACGACATATTCGAAACCCTTCCGCAGCACGCTGGCTGCTACACGGGTGACACGGATATCATCCTAACCTAATGAAAACATTGGCTGAGAAAATCTTACCCACGTTGAGTGAAATGGGTATTTACTAGTTGATAACCATGCAAGTAGTTGCAAGAAAAGCTGAAAAAGCATTATCTCCCAAGCTGCACAGTAAGTTACGTGCGATATTCGATAACTTGCAGGTTACTTTTTGGCATTGACAGAGTATTTGGTCGGTTTTAGGATTGGCCGACTAGACATGGCTCTTAGTTTGAAGTGTGGTTTTGGCTTTCTCTTCTGGAGGTGGCTGAATGAAAGAGCGAATGGCTCGCGGACTGGTGAGCGTCCTAGTGGTAGTCGGTGTAGGAGCAGCTCAGCGTCCAAGTAAACCTAGCTCGAAGGAGATGCAAGTAGTGCGATCTCCACATGCTCAGCACAAAACCAAGTATCAGCCCTATCAGGTTGGAACGGCTTCCTGGTACGGCAGTTACTTTGAGGGTCGTCTTACCGCTAGCGGAGAACCCTTCAACATGGACGATCTGACGGCGGCTCACCCAACCTTGCCTCTTGGCAGTTTAGTGCGGGTGACCAACCTGCAAAATGGCCGGAGGACGTACGTGCGGATCAATGATCGAGGACCAGTGGTCGAGGGCCGGATTATTGACCTCTCTCGCCGCGCTGCCGAAATCCTGCAGTTCAAGGGTCAAGGCTTGCAACAAGTCCGCCTTGAGCTCATTACCACGGAAACTGAGCCGGATGAGATCGCGATGTTACATTCGGCATACTAGCTGAGAGAAAAGTTCTCTCGAGCGCGAACGATGCATAATCGGTGCCCCAGACTGATCGTCGCCCTCGACGTATCGTCGGCAACCCAAGCGCAAAACATCGTTGCAGCCGTCGCTGACTCTGCCTTCTGCTATAAGGTCGGGATGCAGCTTTACACCGCCGAAGGCCCGCAAGTAGTTCGCGATTTGGTGGCTGCCGGACGCCGGGTCTTCCTCGATCTCAAATATCATGACATTCCCAACACGGTTGCCGCAGCCGTGGCTGAGGCAGCACGGCTGGGTGTGTCGATGCTAACGGTACACGCCGCCGGCGGAGGCAAAATGCTGCGAGCCGCCGCCGCTGCCGCGTCGGCCCAACCTGGCTTAATCGTCCTAGGTGTCACCGTGCTCACCAGCCTTACCGACCATGACCTTTACCAGCTTGGTGTCGTGGACGAGGTCGAAGATCAGGTGTTGCGCTTAGCAGCACTTGCCCTGGCAAACGGATGTAGCGGTGTAGTCGCAGCTGCCCGAGAAGCTTCCCTCTTGCGCGCTAAGCTTCCCGGTGACTTTGCGATTGTGACCCCGGGAGTCCGCCCGGCCGGCAGCGCAGCGGGCGATCAGGCGAGAGTGGTTACGCCGGCCGAAGCGATCGCCGCCGGCGCGACCCATATCGTAGTCGGTCGGCCCATCACCGAGGCTCGAGACCCGGGTGCGGAGGCACGCGCGATCCTCGCCGAGATCAGTTCCCCGTCGCCAGAAACCCGTCTGCCAACGGCCGGCTAGCCCTCCCCAGCCTGCCGGAAGCAACGGCATCGAGCCGCAGCGTATTCGCGAAAATATCCTGCAGCCCGCGGTCTTCGCGCCGATCCTCGATGGGACACGAAGAAAGGAACCTAGAAATCTATGGCTGTGGCAAATGCGCTGGGCCGAATGGGCTCGTTCGCGGCGAAACCACTTCTACCAGTCGTGAACGAGGCGATGCCCACCGATCTGCCGGTGAGGGACGCGGTTCCTCGACAAAGATCGTTTGTCAGGGGCAGGAAGGACGCTCCCAATTCAACCGGAATACGCCGCTTGTATCGTTGCCCCGGACGCTGCAACACGTGCTCAACATCGTCGCCGATAACATGCCTGATCCGGGTTCGGAAGGGTGCTGCTCAATACCGGCAGAACCGCAGCCACAGAAGTGATTAATCCCTATGTAGTTAAAGCTTTTCGTAAAATTCGCAGACGGAGCAGGAAATAAAGATTCCCCCCGGGACTCCGCGCTCGCGATCTTTGACTCGCTTTACAATGCGGGTGGGCTTTCCGCATTTCGGGCAGTCTGTACTCTTGCTTGTGTCCATTACTTTCTTGCGATCCGCGGTTTTTGCAATTTTCGCCATCACGTTCTCCTAGACAAGACCCCTCCCTTGGTTCGGGCATGGTCCTTGCGATTTCGGGAAATGCCGGGAAGGATACGACTGCTCCAAGCTCATCCGAGCGCCGATCGAATTCTCAATCCCAGGGTTGATTCTATATGAAGGCGGTGGGCGTCGCACCACATGCAGCGATTGGTCAAACTAGGAGGGGAAAATGTTCGAGAGTCCCCGCCTCTCCTTTAGAACTAGCTCAACTGCGCCCCTTTACCTCGATACCGCGGCGAACAGATCCGAATGCAACAGCGATTGGAACTGTTTGTCATCCGCCTTGAAATGCATTTGCAAGTCAGAGCTGTCGGAGGTCACGGCAACATTCTCGAGTGCCGCTTTCTCGATCGGAGTAGCCGTCATTTTTCGATACAAGACTCCTGCCTTCACCAGCGACGAAAGCGTAGCCGCTGTCATCGAGTCGGAGGTCACGATCTCCAGGTCGAAGGTCACTCCGTTTTGAAAGCTCATGGTATAGCGCGAGCCGAGCACCCGCTTCTTGACCGTATCGAAATCGGCGAGCTTACCGGCATCGCCGAGCGCCGATAACAGCATATTTTGGGTTCCCTGCTGATCGAGCACGCTCCACACCGTGCCAGTCTCGACCGGTCCGATGAGATCCGCTACCTGGCTGTTCGAATCCAGGCTGCTGCTGTAGCCATCACGGGCGTCGAGTGCACCCTTCAAGGCGTCGGCGTCGCCAAACAGCAAAACGTTGTCATCGAGGAAGGTCATGTCCATGCCGCCCGACATCGGGTAGATATCGGTATCGTGGTACTTGAGCGCTTTCACCTTATTCAGGCGCATCTTTTTGAGCACGATCTTGCTCGAGAAGGATCCCTGCGCCGCTCCCACAACCTTGGTGCCCTGCGTGGCGCTGCGATAGGAGGCAAATGTGAGCTCATCGACGTCTTTGTCGGGGTTGATTCCGACGCTCCTGAGCTGGTCCTCGAAGGTTTTCACGCTCGGCGGCAACACTTGCTGTTTGAGAGCCATCGCCGTACTCGAATTCTTGAGTGTCCGATAGTCTACGGTGATGATCTGCTGCGCCTCCGCGGGAATGGCGGTTCGCGCCGAACTGGGGATAGGCGCGGCCCAGGCGCAAGAGAGTGAGAGCAATAGAGCGGACAAGACACACTTCCGTGGTTTCATAAAACCGCCTCTGAACTGGCTATTAGGTACTTGGATGCAGACCCCATCGTTCCTGCTGTATTGCTTCTAATTGTATGCGAACCCACCCGGGCCGCGGAAAACCGAAGTGCAATCACCCTGCGGGCCGCGGCTCCGGGGACCATCAAACCCGCACCAGACTTGCCCGCTTCCGCACCTCCGACACGAAGGCTGCGTCCTTCAGGGATTCCAGATTGATGTCTACATTGGCCAGCGCGCCCGTGATCGCCGCTTCCGCCAGTGCCACCGCCGTGGTCAGATCGGATTTCATGTTGGGATTAGTAATGGGACCCAGCTTCTCGGCGATGTCGGCCACTTCCCTCGCCTTCTCCGCCACGCCCAAGGGCACGCTGGTCGCCTGCACCAGGGCGGCGGCGATGATCTGATCGCCGTTCGAGGCCTCCTTCGCCTGCTTGTACGCCTTCAGGACCGCGTCAAAGGATTCGGCGTCTCGATCGATGGCGGCCTTCAATTCCTCGCGCATTTCGGCCAGCCGGGCGATGGCTTCGCTCAGCTCTCGCTCATAGGCGACATAAGCCTTTCTCCCCCGCGACCGCGAAGCCACCATCGTGGCCAATGCAGCCGCCATGGCGGCGCTGGCGGCCGAGGCGCTTCCCCCTCCGGGAGCCGGCGTCGGCGCCGCCAGCTGCTCGATAAAGGGCTCAATCCCCGCCCGCAACCCCCCGACTGCCATCTTACCGCCCATCACGGCAGCCAGGCGATTCTCGAGGATGAGGGAAGAATCAAAGTTTTCAACTTGTAAGAACCACTCCGCGGCCTGCTCCAAGGCTTTCTTGGGGATTAGTCCCACGATCTCGCTGCTAACCGGCATTACTCCGTAGCGCGCCGCCTCCCGCTTTACCATGGCGAAGACCCGATGAATTGGCGTCTGCTCAAAGTCGGTCAGGTTCATGGAGACCTGGGCCAGACCGCGAACCAGAAAGCCGGCTGCCTTCACAAATCGCATCCCACCGCTGGAAAAGCGCACCGCCTTGGCGACTTTCTTGGCGATTTCAACATCGGGCGTATTCAGAAAGACGTTGTAGGCGATGAGAAACTTCCGCGCTCCCACGACCGTGGCACCCGCCGTGGGGTGCAAGCGCGGTTCCCCGAAATCGGGTTTGCGCGCCGGGTTGGTCGCAATCTCCGCGCGCAGGCCCTCGAACTGTCCGCGGCGGATGTTCTCCAGGTTCTGCCGCTCGGGGGTCGTAGCAGCGGCTTCGTACAGGTACACCGGAATCTGATATCGCTTCCAGATTTCCCCACCCACATGGCGCGCCATGGCCACGCAATCCTCGAGATCGATGCCCTCAATCGGAATGAAGGGCACGACGTCGGCGGCGCCCATGCGCGGATGGGCCCCCTGATGACGGTTGAGGTCGATGAGCTCCGCCGCTTTGCCTACGCCCCGGATGGCCGCCTCCTCGACTGCTTCCCGTTCGCCCACAATGGTAATGACCGACCGGTTATGGTCGGAGTCCATTTCCCGGTCGAGCAGATACACGCCATTGCCCTTGAGGGCTTCGACGATGGCGTCTACTTTGACTTTGTCGCGGCCTTCGGAGAAATTGGGAACGCATTCAACCAGGGTTGACATAAGTTACAGAAGAATATCCGGCAGCCTCGGCCGGCTGCAACCACCGAGGGCCACAAGACCGCGAAGCGGTCGATCATCGTGGCTGCGGCGCTATGGGTGCCAGAATTTTCCTACCCCCACGCGCACCTGGACGGTGTTGATCCCTGGATTCGGTGTTGCCAAGCCCGCGTTCGAGATATGCATGTAGCGGGCTTCCAGACTCCAGGCGTATTTCTCTCCGAACAAGTGCATACCGAAAGCCGCTGCCGAGGTAAAGTTCACGGCCGAGGTTCCGATGGGTACATTCTTATCGGTAAACAAGATCCCCCCGTTCAGCTCCAGATAGGGTTCGATCACGCCGCGGGAGGCAAAATCCCATTTCAGCCCCAAGGGGCTAAACCCTCCACCATAGGCAGTGTTGTATTTTTGCCAAAGTATAAATAAAGGAGTCGCGTCGAGCACGTACTCGAACCGTCCTTTGAGGATTCCGGGTCCGTGCGGCCGGGTCAGGACCCAGCCGAAACGGACACCGGCATTCCACACCGAAGTATCGGACGTGCCGCCCGGCACCGAATGGCCGCCGCCTGTCCATACCTGAAACTCATGTCCGCCATCTTCCGGCTTGGCCTGAGCCAGAACCGGCATCGTGCTAACCGACAGGATACCCAACCAAACCAGAATCTTCATCTTGCCTCTTATGGGCGTAGGACGAAGCTGTCTGTTCGCTTCGAAGCCACAACCGAGGATCCGATGGTGTTTCTACAGCGCGATGATGCTTCTCTGAGTCTGGTGCGGAACGGCAGACGACCCTCAATGCCAGTTCGGAGGCGATAAGCTCAGGTTCCTTCTCCCGAGTTCTGTCCCTCAATGGGATTCGAATGAGAACGGGTTCAGGCGTTTGTACCTCAAACCGCACCTCTTGCCACAAACCAGTCCATCAACGCTCCCCACCTGGATGCGATTGCTCCCGAAAAGCTCAAGGTGGCAAAGGGCGTTTCAGCCGTGATAGCCAAGGAAGGACCGATTGTAACATGCGAAATGCAGGGCTACGGTCAGAGAACGCTCAAAGATCCAGGCCGCCGTCCACAAGCAAAATCTGACCAGTGATGAAGTGGGGCGCCGTCGTAAAGAACAAAATAGCGGCACTGATGTCATCGGCCGTGCCGTTGCGGCGCATGGGAGTCTCCTTGGTCATGGCTTTCATGAAAGCTGCGGCCGCTTTCTCGCCTAGGTCAATCACTCCCGGCGCGACGCAGTTTACCGCAATCTCGGGCGCCAGCGCTTTGGCCATCACTTTGGTCAGCATGTGAACGGCGGCCTTCGAGGAGCAGTAATGGGCATGCGTCGCCCAGGGCCGCACACCGCCGAGCGATCCCAGGTTGATGATTTTTCCCCGCCGTTCGCGCAGCGACCGGAGAGCTTCGCGGGCGACCAGAAACGGCCCCCGCGTATTGCTGGCGAACATCGCGTCCCACTGACGCAGGGTCAGCTTGTCGAATTCCACGGTTTCATAGTTCGCCGCATTATTCACCAGAACGTCGATACCGCCTAATTCCCTGACCGTTTGTCGGACGGCGTCCCTTACGGATTTTTCTTCGGTTACATCGCAAGGCAGGGCCAACGCGCGGACGTCCAAACGGCGCAGGTCACGGACCGTGCGCTCGGCCTCTCGGGCGGAGTGCAAAAATGTAATCGCCACATCCGCACCGGCTCGAGCCAAAGCCAAAGCGCTCGCTCGGCCCAAGCGCCGCGCTCCGCCCGTGATCAGAACGGCTTTGCCCGCAAGCGAGCTGCCATGGTTTCGAGACATATCTGGGATTGTACCTTGCCCACGGGGCCGCATGGACGGGTGAGCGAGTCTTCCGCCGAGCAGAGTTTTGGCTGATGTTAAGAATGCTTTCTCCGTGACGGCTGATCCGATCCTCAGTCCAGTAGATTCCGGCAATGAGAGCGGTGGCATCTGGTACACTCTGCACATGTCCGCGCTGCGCCACGTCATTGTTTATTCGCGCAAGGGTTGTCACCTGTGCGAGATCGTGAAGGAAACCGTCGCTAAGCTGCATCGTCGCGGAGGATTTACCTGGAAGGAAGTCGACGTCGATTCTGACGAGCAACTCCGCCGTCAGTTCACCGACGAAGTTCCTGTGGTGTTTATCGATGGCCGTAAGGCATTTAAATACCGAATAAATGAGCGGGAATTCCTGCGCAAGCTAGCCGGCTGACTTTCGCATCGCTCCAACGAGCATCTTGTTCGCTTATGCCCGCAAACTGTGCTCGAAGCTGGAAGAACGCCAGCACCCTGCGGGGTTCCCCTACAATCTAGAGCTGCATGCTACGTACTGAGCTGTACCGAGACCCGCGCGGTCGCTCTGTTCACGACCTCATTCTCGAAAGCTGCCATCGGTTCCCGCAAAAGACCGCGATTGTGGATACGTCCTCGGGTCGCCGCATAAGCTATGCGGAATACGGAGAACTGGTTGAATCGCTCGCCCGGGGATGGATCGCTGCCGGCCTAAGGCCGGGAGAAGTGGTGGCTATTTACCTGCCCAACAGTTGGCAATTCTGCGCTTCCTATCATGCCGCCACGCTAGCGGGTGCGATCCCAACCTTTCTCAATCCTAGCTTCCGCGAGCGCGAGGTTCGCTATCAGCTCGCCAATAGCGGCGCGGCCATGTTGCTCAGCGAGGGAGGAAACATCAGTGGGATGGACCTCTCCGGCTTGCCCAACCTGCGCCGCGTTTATGCCCTTCGCCAAATCGTCTCCGGAACCCAACCCTTCGCCGACCTGCTGCAGCCAGCCAAGGTGCCCCTGCCCGAAGCCGCCCGGAATTCGAGCGAAACCATCGGAGCGCTTCCTTACTCGAGTGGCACGACGGGATTGCCCAAAGGTGTCATGCTCAGCCACTTCAACCTGGTCGCCAATATCTTCCAATACCTCGGGCCACATACCTCTGCGCTCACCCACGACAGTCGGGTACTGTGTTTCTTGCCGCTCTATCACATCTACGGCCTGAATGTCATGCTGAACCCGGTATTGAGCTTGGGCGCCACGCTGGTTCTCCTGCCGCGTTTTCAGGTCACCCAGGTGACTTCCCTCCTCCTCGAAGAAAACATCACCATCATGCCGACCGTGCCGCCCGCGCTGGTTGCTCTCAGCCAGGCCGCCGAAGCCGGACAGTTTCCCAAGAATCATCAGCTCGGCTGGGTGAAGTCGGGGGCTGCTCCACTGTCTCGGGGACTGGCCCGCCGTTTTACCTCACTGACGGGAATTCCGGTCTGTCAGGGGTATGGCATGACCGAGGCGTCGCCCGTGACTCACCTGGGCTATCTCGAGGATGAGCTGTATCGACCCGAATCCATCGGGCAGCCCCTAGTACAGACGGAGTGTCGCGTGGTCGACGAAAAGGGAGGCAATGTTGCCCTCGGCAATGCCGGCGAACTCGTCATGCGCGGGCCGCAATTCATGCTGGGATACTGGGGAGACCCCGCGGCCACAGCCGCCGTCATGCGCGATGGATGGTACTGGTCCGGAGACATTGTCAGTTGCGACGCCGCCAACTTCTTCTACGTCCTCGATCGGCGGAAGGAGATGATCAAATACAAGGGATTTCCCATCGCTCCGGCGGAAGTTGAGAGCGTGCTGCTCGAACATCCGGAGGTTTCCGAATGTGGGGTGGTGGGGCGTAAAGATTCTTCGGCCGGCGAAATCCCTGTGGCCTTTGTCGTTCTTCGCCACGGTTCCGTGGCGTCAGAGCAAACCAAAGAAGCGCTCTGTGGATTCGTTGCCGACCGCCTCACCCACTACAAGCAGCCTCGGGAAATCCTATTCGTCGAGGCGATTCCCAAGACTGCTTCCGGAAAGATCCTGCGCAAGGAATTGAGAAAGTCGCTGGGTTGAAGCCCGACTCGCCCCATCAGACAGGACCCCGCTGAAGGCGGAAAATTCCCTTGCAATCTTCACCCCCCGCCTCGAACGATGCGGTTGGCAACCCATTCTCCAGCTTCCCGGGTTCCTAGGTTTCCACCGACGTCCGAGGTTGTCTTTTCTTGCCGCACGGCATCGAGGACCGCGGCCTCGATCTTGTTCGCTTCGCCGGCCAACCCCAGATGATCGAGCATCAGGGCAGCGGTTAAGATGGCGCCGAAGGGGTTCGCGACGTTCTTTCCTGCAATCTGAGGGGCCGAGCCGTGGACGGGCTCGAACATAGAAGTCTTTCCCGGGTGAATATTGGCGCTCGCTGCCATGCCCAGTCCGCCCGCGAGGCCAGCGGCCAGATCGGTGATGATGTCTCCGAACAGGTTGTTGGTCACGATCACGTCGAATTGGCGTGGATCACGCACCATCTGCATACAGAGCGCATCGACGTACATGTGTTCGGCCTGAAGCTCGGGATACTCACGGCTGACGGCTCGAAACACGCGCTGCCACAAGCCGCCCGCGTACGTCATCGCGTTCGATTTGTCGCACATGAGAACGCGCCGGCGCTGACTGCCATTGGCTTTGGGGTGGCGACGGCAGTATTCAAAAGCATAGCGAAGGATGCGCTCTACACCTTTGCGGGTGTTGATGTCTTCCTGCACCGCGATTTCGTCCGCCGTGTCTTGCTTGAATACTCCCCCTGCGTCGGTGTAAACCCCCTCGGTGTTCTCGCGAATGACTACAAAATCCACGTCCTTCGGTTCCACTCCCTTCAGCGGACACAAGCCCGAATCCAGTAGGCGTGTGGGGCGGACATTCGCATAGAGGTCCATCTGGAAGCGCATGCCGAGCAGGATCTGTTTGGCGTGGAGGTTGCTTGGAACCCGGGGATCGCCAAAGGCGCCGACCAGGATTGCGTCGAAATCGCGCTCGAGCCGGGCGAAGCCGCCCGGCGGCACGGCGACGCCGTCGGCAAGGTAGCGGTCGGCTCCCCAGTCGAAGGGCGAGGCCTCCACCTCCGCGCCGGCGGCGGAGACAACCTTCATGGCCTCAGGAATCACTTCTTTGCCGATCCCGTCGCCGGGAATGACGGCGATCCGCCTTTTCTCACTCACGGCTGGAAAGGTAACACAAGCGCCGCCTAAACGGGTGCTCGGGGTAGGGGCAGCATCTCCCCAACTACCTTGTATAATCAAAGGTTATCGTATGAGTGATTACGCGGCCATTCATGACCGTCCTGCCTTGACGAGTGCGGAATCGGAAAGCGCGAGGCCGGAGTTCGATGCCTTGCTTTCCGGTTGCGGCCTCTTCCGCCTGAGCAACCGGGCCAAGATCAGCCTTTCCGGCAAAGATCGCATGCGCTGGCTCAACGGGATGATCAGCAATAAAGTTCGGGACCTTGCCCCGGGGCAGGGGGTTTATGCTTTCGTGCTGAACCCGCAAGGACACATTCTGGGAGACCTCTACGCCTACAATCGGGGCGAATCCTTGCTGGTTGATAGCGAGCAATCGCAAGCCGAGAAGTTGCTCGAGACTTTCCGCCGTCACATCATTATGGACCCGGTTCAACTGGCAAATGTGAGCGCTCAGTCGACGGCCATCGGGATCGCCGGACCCAAGGCCGGTGAGGTACTCAGGGCTGCCGGACTCAGCTTCGGGGAATTAAGCCCTCTTCAATTTGTCGATCGGAGCTGGCGCGAGGTCCCTTTGAGCGTCGCCCGAAATGACAATCCG
>Ga0335080_10003748_pt1 | contig 15418 bp, 18 predicted proteins | sample Lox_Sample_34_FD_206720 | JGI IMG/M metagenome (GOLD analysis project Ga0335080, IMG submission 206720) | Soil microbial communities from Loxahatchee National Wildlife Refuge, Florida, United States - Lox_Sample_3.4 | ecosystem: Environmental > Terrestrial > Soil > Wetlands | place: USA... | reverse complement strand
ATCGTGACCATCGGCACCGTCGAACAGTGCGCGCACGCGGTTGGGCGGGCACTCGTTCGCAGCGAACTGTCTCACCGTGTCCTGCAGCAGCTCCTGCTCTTCGGAGAGATCGAAGTTCACCGCGCGCTCCCCCGGGCCGCCTCGTCGCGCGGCAGGCCGAGGCCGCGCTCGCCGATCACGTTGCGCTGGATGTTGGCCGTGCCGCCCGCCACCGCGCTGCCGAGCGACCACATGAACTGACCGACCCACTGCGCGTTCGTGCGCGGGCCGCCCAGCACGCGGTCACCCGGCTCGTACAGTCCGTCGTCGCCCAAGAGGTCGAGCGCGAGCTTGGCGATCTCGTGCCCGATGTTGGTCGACGTGAGCTTGTTCATGAGCTGCACGCGGCCCGGGTCCTGGCCCTTGGCGGCCTTGCTGAGCTGGCGGTAGCCCGAGTACTGGTGCGCGCGCACGTAGCCTTCGAGCTGCACCAGTCGCTGGCGGATCGCCGGGTCCTGGGTCGCGCGCTTGCCGTCGCGCAGCGTGCGCTGCGCGAGTGACACGAGCGCGCGGAAGGTGGCGAGCGCGTTCGCGGCGTCGCCGATCATGTTGCGCTCGTGCTTCAGCGTGGTGCGAGACACCAGCCAGCCCTCGCCGCGCTTGCCCACGATCCAGTCCTTGGGCGTGCGCGCGTCCGTGAAGAACACCTCGTTGAAGTCGGCCGCGCCGGTCATCTGGCGCAGCGGCCGCACCTCGATGCCGGGCTGCTTCATCGACAGCAAGAGATACGAGATGCCGCCGTGCTTCTGCGCCTCGGGCTCGGTGCGACACAGGCAGAACATGTAGTCGGCGCGGTGCGCGCCGCTGGTCCAGATCTTCTGGCCGTTGATCACCCACTCGTCGCCGACCAGCACGGCCCTGGTCTGAAGCGACGCCAGGTCGCTGCCCGAGCCGGGCTCGCTGTAGCCCTGACACCAGATGATGTCACCGCGCAGCGTGGGCGCGATGAACTTCTCTTTCTGCCACTCACTGCCCTTCTCGAGCAGCGTCGGCACGAGCATGCTCGGGCCGATGCCCGCCATCTCGCCCGGCGCGCGCGCCCGCGCGAACTCCTCGCGAATGAGCTGGGCCTTGAGCACGTCGGCCGACTGCTCCGAGCCGCCGTAGCGCCTGGGGATCGAGCGGGCGAGATAGCCCGCGGCGATCGCGCGCTCGCGGAACAGCGACGCCTGCTTGTCGGGCGCGAGCCGCGCCTCGTCGCCGCGCAGCGGCCAGCTCGCGGCCAGGAAGGCTTTGACCTCGCCGCGGAACGCCTCGTACTCCGCGCTGTAGCCGAGCTCCATCGCACTCCCTCGCCGGCGGCGGCCGTTGGTGATCGGACCGGCGGGCAGCTTATCATGGGGGCCAAAGGAGCCGTCGATGCGCTACCCGGTCATCTCCGCCGATTCGCACGTCACCGAGCCGCCCAACACCTATCTGGATTTCATCGATCACGCCTTCAAGGCGCGCGCGCCGCGCATGGAGGAAGTGGGCGAGATGGGCGACGTGTTCGTCGTCGACGGCATGGCGCGGCCGGTCGTGGTCGGGCTCGCGGCGGCGGCCGGCAAGCCGCCGGAGGAGATCCGGATCAAGGGCACCAAGTTCGCCGAGCTGCACCGCGGCGGCTGGGATCCCGAGGCGCGCATGGCCGACCAGGAGCGCGACGGCGTGTCGGCGGAAGTCATCTACCCGACCGTCGGCATGGTGCTCTGCAATCACTCCGACTTCGACTACAAGAAGGCCTGCTTCGACGCCTACAACCGCTGGATCGCGCAGTTCTGCTCGGCGCACCCGGACCGGCTGCTGGGCGTGGGTCAGACCGCGATGCGCTCACCCGCCGAGGGCATCGAGGACCTGCGCGCGATCAAGAGACTCGGGCTGCGCGGAGTCATGATGCCCGGCAACCCGGCGCTCGAGGACTACGACTCGAAGGTCTACGACGAGTTCTGGGAGGCGGCGGTCGAGCTCGGGCTGCCGCTCTCGTTCCACATCCTGACCGTGCGCGAGACCGCGCCCACGCGCGGCCCGAAGATGAACAGCTTCCTGTCGATCATCCGCGGCTGTCAGGACATCATGGGCACGCTGATCCTGGGCGGCGTGTTCGAGAGACACCCGAAGCTCAAGGTGGTGTGCGTCGAGGCCGACGCCGGCTGGGTGCCGCACTACATGTACCGCATGGACCACGCCTACAAGCGCCACCGCTACTGGCTGCCGGCCGGACAGCAGCTGTCGAAGCTCCCGTCCGAGTATTTCGCCGAGCACATCTACACCACGTTCCAGGACGACTGGGTCGCGTTCAAGTGCGCCGACCAGATGAACTGGCGCCGGCTGATGTGGGCGAACGACTTCCCGCACAGTGACTCGACCTGGCCGTGGTCGCAGGACATGCTGAAGCAGCACGCCTCCGAGCTCAGCGACGAGCAGCGCCAGGCGATCCTGTCGCAGAACGTGGCCGACTTGTATCAGATCGATCTGGCGCCATTGCAGTAGGCGGAGAGCTGCTCGAGTCTTTCGATCCGGACGTCGCCGGCCAGGCGCAGGCCGACGAAGCGCACCCGCGCGGCGGCCGCGGCCTGGCGGTCGAAGCGCGAGTCGCCGACCACCAGCGCCTCGCCCGGAGTCACTGCGAGCCGCTTGCAGGCCTCGAGCACCATGTCGGGCGCGGGCTTGCCGCGCGCCACGTCGGTGCCGCCGACCACGGCATCGAGCGCCAGCCCGGCGTGGCGCAGGATGTCCTGCGCCAGCGGCCCGGGCGTGTTGGTGACGAGCGCCTGCGCGAGCCCGTGCGCGCGCAGCTCGCGAGTCACGTGGCCCGCCGCGGGATCGACGCGCAGGTGCGCGGCGTGGTCCATGAAGTGCGCGTGGTAGAAGGCCTCGACCTCGGCGATCGTGCGCTTCGGGAAGAAGCGCTCGACGTCGGCCTCGATGCCCTGGCCCCAGCTCGCCTCGAAGGTGGCGCGCGAGATCTCGGCCGCGCCGAACGCGCGCGCGGTGTGATTCAGCAGGTGGAACCAGACCTCGTAGCTGTCGACCAGCACGCCGTCGAGGTCCCAGAGCACGGCGCGCAGCGGCTCGTGACTCACGAAGTCACTGGCCGTCGTCGCAGCTGCCCGATTCGGCGCCCTTCCGCTTCACGACCGAAGTGTCGTTGCGCAGCGTGACTCCGCCGAAGTCGACGCACAACCGGTGCGCGCCGGCCAGGAGCTGCACCGCCAGGTCGCCCTTCACCGGCAGCGGAATGCGCTCGTGCTGGCTCCGGAGGCTGCAGCGCAGGCGCAAGCTGGTCTGCGACAGCTGCACCGACTTGCACGGGTCGAGATCGGAGCCGTCGCCGTGGTAGCGGAAGGCCCGCGGATCGCCGGCCTTGCCCACGCGCTTCCAGCCCGCCTTGGGCAGGCCGAACGAGAGCTGCTCGCTCGCGCCGACGTCGGTGACCACCAAGGTGGCGCCGTTCTGGGTCGGATCGAAGTCGGGCACGCTGAAGTCGAGCGGGTCGGCCGAGTCGGCGTTGATCCGGAGCTGGTGCTCGGCCTTGAGGAAGAGCGCGCCGTCCTCGAGCGAGTGGTCGAAGAGCGGGGTGCGCGCGATCACGACCGGAGTCACGATCACGTTGTTGTCCTCGTTGCTCTCGCTGATCTGCTGCAGCGGGTCGACGGTGACTCGCAGCTGATACAGACCATCGGGCACGTCGGTCACGTCGACGTACTGACAGCCGAGCCAGGATGGATAAGTGTCCGAGCAGTTGGGGTTGATGCCCTGGTCCTCGCAGGTGTGGACGGCGTGCGCGCCCTTGCCGCAGTCGGTGTCCTCGAGACAGAACCCGCGCTTCCCGCCGGTGGCGCTGACGATGCCGTTCGGGTCGACCACCTCGTAGCGCAGGAAGTTCTGGTAGTGCGCATGGTTGTGGCCCCCGGCGGGGCTGCACTCGAACAGCGGGTTGCCGCAGACCACGCTCGGGTTGAACTCGCAATCGGGACACATCGGATTGCCGAGCTCCACCGGCCCCGCGCCCAGGTTTTCGGTGGTGAGACTGAGCCGCAACAGATCGCGGTGGGTGGTGGCGGCGGCGCAGCCCTCGGCCACGTCGCCCTCGTCGACGTCGGCGTCGAACTCGACGCTGATGTCGGAGACCGCGGGCACGAGGTCGGGCAGCGCGACCCCGCCGGCGCGCGCGCCGGCCGCGAAGCCGAACAGCGCCAGCGCGATCGCGAGCGCCGCCTTCCCCTCGCGCGCGATCCGCAGCGCCGCGAAGATCGAGGGCACGTTCGTGCGGCGCTCGTGCAAGACCGCGGTGATCGCGATCTCCTCGATCGCCTCGACCAACAGGAACAGCACCGCGGCGCGGAAGAAGATCGGCACGCCGAAGCCCAGGAACAGGATCAGGCCTGCGCCCATCACGATCGCCACGGCCTTGGCCAGGCGCGTGTGGTAGCTCGAGATGCGCCGGAACTTGGCCAGCGCCACGAGCGTGGGAGACACGAAGCCGACGAGCGCCGCGATCACGAACATCCCCTCCGAGACCACCTTCTCCCGAAACAGCCACCACGCGCACAGCGGAAACGCCAGATAGGTCGCGAAATCGCCCCAGCTGTCGAGCTTCGCGCCGAGCTCCGTGCCGGCGCGGAAGCGCCGGGCAAAGTAGCCGTCGAGTAAGTCGGTCGAGAGCGAGAACGCGAAGCAGAGCAGGAACGCCGTCGGGTGACCGGTCCAGGCCAGCCACAGCAGCACCGGCACCAGCGCGATGCGCAGGGCCGAGAGCGCGTTCGGGGCGTCTTTCCGCAGATCCATCGCGCGATTCTACCCTGAGCCCGCTTCGCCGAGATAGGCGCGTCGCACGCGCGGGTCGCGCGCGAGCTCGTCCGCCGGGCCGGACAGCACGAGTGACCCGGTCTCGAGCACGTAGGCGCGTCCCGCGATGCGCAGCGCCTGGTGCGCGTTCTGCTCGACCAGCACCACGGTGGTGCCCTGCGCGTGGATCTCGCGCACGATCTCGAAGATCTGGCGCACCAGCAGCGGCGCGAGCCCGAGCGAAGGCTCGTCGAGCAGCAGCACGGCGGGCGCGGCCATCAGCGCGCGTCCGATCGCGAGCATCTGCTGCTCGCCGCCCGAGAGCGTGCCGCCGGCCTGAGTCAGGCGTTCCTTCAGCCGCGGGAACAGCGTGAGCACGCGCTCGATCCCGGCGGCCTCGGGCGCGCGCCCCGGCCACGCGCCCATCTGCAGGTTCTCGAGCACGGTCAGGTTCGCGAAGATGCGCCGGCCCTCGGGCACGTGCGAGCAGCCCAGCGCCACGATCGCCTCGGGCGCCGCGCGAGTCACGTCCGCGCCGCGCAGGCGGATCCTGCCCCCACTCGGGCGCAAGAGGCCCGAGATCGCGCGCAACAGCGTCGACTTGCCCGCGCCGTTCGAGCCGATCAGGCTCACGATCTCGCCTGCCTTGGCCTCGAACGAGACCTGGCGCAGCGCGTGGATCGCGCCGTAGTGCACGTCGAGCGACTCGACCGCGAGCAGCGTCTCGCTCACGCCTGCGCCTCGCCGTCGGCGCCGAGATAGGCCTCGATCACGCGCGGATCGCGGCGCACGTCTTGCGGGGGGCCGTCGGCGATCTTCTCGCCGTGATCGAGCACCGCCACGCGCTCCGACAGGTTCATCACGAACGAGACGTCGTGGTCGATCAGCACGATCGTGAGCCGGTGCGCGCGGCGCAGCTCGGCGACCAGCTCGCGCAGCTCCTGCTTCTCGGCCGGATTCATGCCGGCCGCCGGCTCGTCGAGCAGGAGCAGCCGGGGCTTCGTAGCCAGCGCGCGCGCGATCTCGAGCCGGCGTTGCGCGCCGTAGGGGAGTGAGTCGGCGCGCGCCTCGGCCTGGTCGGCGAGCCCGAGCTCGGCGAGCAGCCCGCGCGCCTCCGCCTCGGCGGCGTCTTCGCCGCGGCGCCAGCCGGGACCGCGCAGCACGTCTGCGGCGGGGTGGCGGTGCGAGCCCTGCAGCGCGGCGCGCACGTTGTCGAGCGCGCTGAGTCCGCGGAACAGGCGGATGTTCTGGAAGGTGCGCGCGATGCCGGCGGCACAGATCCGGTGCGGGCTCGCGCCGCCGATCTCGCGCCCGGCGAAGCGGACGCTGCCCGTGGTGGGCGCATACACGCCGGTGATCACGTTGAAGGCGGTGGTCTTGCCCGCGCCGTTGGGCCCGATCAGCGCGACGAGCGACCCCTCCTCGACGGTGAGCTCGAGGTGAGACACGGCGGTGAGTCCGCCGAAGCGGACGCACAAGTCACGAACTTCGAGGAGCGCCATGCTTGCGTCCGATCGGCCACAGCTCGCGCTGGCCGAGCAGCCCCTGGGGCCGCAGGATCATCGTCGCGATCAAGAGCATCGCGTACAGCACCATCCGCCACTCCCCCAGCCCGCGCAGGAGCTCCGGCGCCGCGGTCAGCGTCGCGGCGGCGATCACCGCGCCGGACAACGAGCCCAGCCCGCCCAGCACCACGAACGCCACCAGCTCGAACGAGCGCACGAAGCTGAAGCTGTTGGTGTGGATGTAGCCCTCACTGTGCGCGAACAGCGCACCGGCGACGCCGGCGAAGAAGCTCGCGACCAGGAATGCCTCGACCTTGACGCGCGTGGTGGCGATCCCGAGTGACTCGGCCGCGGTCTCGTCCTCTCTGACGGCGCGAAAGGCCAGCCCGCCGCCCGAGTAGAGCAGGCGCGCGATCGCCAATATCGTGAGCGCCGCCACGCCGTACACGCCGGCCAGGCTGTCGAAGCGCAGGTCGACCGCGGGGTAGCTGCTCGACGCGAGCGAGAAGCCGCGCGCGCCGCCCACGGCGTCGACGTTCAGGATCGCGATCCGGATGATCTCGCCCGCGCCCAGGGTCGCGATCGCGAGATAGTCGCCGCGCAGGCGCAGCGCCGGCACCGCCACCACCAGCCCGGCGGCCGCCGCCACCAGCCCGCCACAGACCAGCGGAAACGGGAAATACAACACGCGCGCCAGCGGCCCGTCTCCCAGTGAGTCGAGGATGCCCGCGCCCCAGTACACCGAGAACGCGGCCGAGGCGTACGCGCCCAGCGCCATGAAGCCGGCGTGGCCGATCGAGAACTGGCCGGTGAAGCCGTTCACGAGCTGGAGACTCACCGCGGCCACGATCGCGATCCCGATCCGCGCCAGGATCGTGACGTAGTACGCGTTCAGGAACAGCGGCGCGAGCCAATGCAGCCCGGCGAGCGCGAGCAGCGCCCCCGCGAGCGGCAGCCAGCGCCCGGCCTTCAACTCACACCTTCTCGGTCTGGGGCGCGCCGAACAGCCCGGTCGGCCGGTAGAGCAGGATCAGCACCAGGATCACGAACGCGATCGCGTCGCGATAGGTGCTCGACAGGTAGCCGGTCACGAGTGTCTCGATGACTCCCAGCAGCAGCCCGCCGATCATCGCGCCGGGCACGCTGCCGATCCCGCCCAAGACCGCGGCCACGAACGCCTTCAGCCCGGGCATCAGGCCCATCAGCGGCTCGATCTTGGGATTCGAGAGACCGACCAGGATCCCGGCCGCGGCGGCCAGCATCGAGCCCAGCACGAAGGTGCCGGAGATGACGCGGTCGACCGGCACGCCCATCAGCGCCGCCGCGGGCGCGTCGTAGGCGACGGCGCGCATGGCGCGGCCGAAGCGCGTGCGCTGCACGATGAACTCGAGCGCGCCCATCAACAGCAGCGCGGTCACCAGCACCGTGAGCTGGATGTTCGAGACCGCGACCTGACCGGCGCGAAACACTTCGCGCGAACGCAGCAGCTGCGGGAAGAACTTCGGGTCGGCGCCGAACACGAGCTGCCCGGCGTTCTGCAGGAAGAGTGACACGCCGATCGCCGTGATCAGCGGCGCCAGCCGGCCCGCGCTGCGCAGCGGGCGGTAGGCGACCCGCTCGATCGTGGCGCCGAGCAGCCCGCAGATGACCATCGAGGCCCCCAGCACCAGTACGAGCCCGCCGACGCTCGGCTCGCTGCCCAGCCCGAGCGCGCGCGCGACGTAGAAGCCGCTCATCGCGCCGATCATGTAGACCTCGCCGTGCGCGAAGTTGATCAGCCGCAGCACGCCGTACACCATCGTGTAGCCCAGCGCGATCAGGGCGTAGATCGAGCCCCAGGTGACTCCGTTCAAGAGCTGCTGGAGCAGGTTGTCCACGAGTGCCGGCGGGCCGCTACTCCGCGGAGACCGTGCGGTAGAAGCGGAACTTGCCGCCCTCGATCTTCAGCACCACCGCATCCTTGCGCGCGTTGTGGTGCTCGTCGATCGAGATCTTGCCGGTCACTCCGTCGAAGTTCTTGGTCGCGGCGATCGCGTCTCGAAGCTTCTCGCCGTCGGTCGTGCCGGCGCGCCCGAGCGCGTCGGCCAGGATGCCCGCGGTGTCGTAGCCGAGCGCGGCCATCGCGTCGGGCGAGTCGCCGTACTTGGTCTTGAAGCGGCTCACGAACTCCTGCACGCGCGGATCGCTGGAGTCCGCGGCGTAGTGAGTCGAGAAGTAGTAGCCCTCGACCGCCTCGCCGCCGATCTCGGTGGTCTTCTCCGAATCCCAGCCGTCGCCGCCGAGCAGCGGCACGTTGATGCCGAGCTCGCGGGCCTGCTTCGCGATCAGGCCCACCTCGGTGTAGTAGCCGGGCACGAAGATGGCGTCGGGGTTCGCCGCGCGGATGGTCGTGAGCTGGGCGCGGAACTCGATGTCCCCGCTGGTGTAGCGCTCATCGGCCACGATCTCGGCGCCGAGCTTCTTGGCGGTCTCGCGGAAGAAGTCGGCCAGCCCGACCGAGTAGTCCTGCTTGAAGTCGAACAGGATCGCCAGCCGCTTGGCGTGCAGCTCGCTGGCCGCGAACTTCGCCATCACCGCGCCCTGGAACGGATCGATGAAGCAGGCGCGGAACACGTACTCCTTGCCCTCGGTCACTTTGGGATTGGTGGAGCCGGGAGAGATCATCGGCACCTTGGCGCGCTCGGCCTCGGGAGCGGCGGCGAGCGAGCGCGACGAAGCCACTTCACCCAGGAGCGCGATCACGCGGTCGCGCTGCAAGAGCTTCTGCGCCGCGGTGCGCGCTTCCTCGGTCACGGAGCGATCGTCCTCGGTCACGAGCTCGAGCTTCTTGCCGAGCACGCCGCCCTTGGCGTTCAGCTCCTCGATCGCCATGCGCATGCCCTGGTCGGCGCTGCGGCCGAAGGTCGCGGTGTCTCCGGTCATCGAAGCCACGTGACCCACCACGATCGAGTCGCCGCTCTTGCCGCTGCAGCCGGCCAGGGCCAGCGCCAGCGACAGACTCGCGCGCAGCAGCACCCCCCGCATGCTCGCCCTCCTCGCCCGCGTCACGCGCGGACGCGCCTTGGGTACACGGATGGGCAGCGCAGCGCAACTACCCACGGTCCATCGTTTGCAGTGTGATGCCGATCGTTGAACCGTTCGGCCGAGCGCGGTAGCAAGTCGGCCGGGAGGTGAGGAATGTTCCGCAGGGCTGTCGCCGTGCTCATTGTCACGTTCATGGCCGTTGCCGCCGCGCCCGCCGCTCGGGCCGAAGGCTGTGGTCCGCGCTCGTCTCAGGGCGCGATGTGGTGGTCGATTCTGCATCCCGGTGTGGGCGAGTGGTATCTGCGCGGCTTCGGTCCTTTGCGCAAAGCGCCCCAGCGCAAGTTCTGGCTGGGCTTCATTCCCGTCTATGGCTGGCCGGGGTATCTGCAGGTGAAGAGCGCGATCGACGCGCAGAAATGTCGGACCAACGACGACCTGACCTTCAACGGCGAGTGATTGCGCGCAGGAAGTCGCGCAGCGACTCACGCGCGAAGCGCGACGGCTCCCAGGGCTGGGACGACAGCCTGCCCAGCTCGGTTTCGGCCACCACGTAGACCTGGGCCGCGACGTCCGCTCCGCGGGCGGTCCGGACCCGGAGCGTGCGGCGCTCGTAGAGCGCGCCCTCGAAGCGGTCGAGGCGCGCGCTCGAGGCGGCGTCGACCCCGTGCCACAGCACGCCCGGGGTGGAGCCGCCCAACCGTGCGCGCAAGCCCGGGTAGGGCCGGCCGCGGAAGTGGAGCCGCACCCAGCCCGCGAGGCGCGCCGGCTCGTGCGCGAACGAGCGACCGGTGACTGCGCGCATCACCTCCGGGAACACCAGCGTCCCGTAGCAGAACAAGGTCACGTGCCACCTCCTGCGAGTCGGCCGCGCGCACGGTACCCTGGATCGCCGTCGATGCGCTTCTGGACTGCGCTCGCGCTCGCATTGTGTCTCGCCGGCTCGGCTGAAGCACGCGAGGTGCGCGTGCCGATCCGGCTCGACTACGCCTTCCTGCGCGAGCTCCTGATTGCGAACGCCTTCAGCGACCCAGAGCAGACCGCCGCCGTCTACAGCGACGGCGTGGGCTGCAGCCACGTCACATTGTCGCATCCCGAGCTGCACGGCGGCGACGGCGCGGCGCTGGTGGTGGCCGACGTCGACACCCAGTTCGGCACGCTGTTCGTGGGCATCTGCCTGTTCGCGGTGCACTGGAACGGCCGGATCGAGTCACACCTGGAGCCGGTGCTCGACCGGCCGGCCTCGCGCGTCCACTTCCACGTCCGTGACTCTCGCCTGCTCGAGGCCGACGGCAGCGAGCGCGGCACCACCGCCACGGTCTGGGACTGGGTCGAGCGCTACGTCCGGCCGCGGCTCGAGAAGCTCACGATCGACCTGTCGGCGCCGATGGCCGACCTGCGCGCGACCCTGCCGCTGTTCCTGTCCGCCGACAGCGCGCCGCGCGCGCAGGCGCTGGTCGACTCACTCGAGCTCGAGTCGGTCTCGGTGTCGCTCGAGGCCGTGACCCTGGGCGTCCGGCTCGACGCGCCGAGCAGCCCGCCGCCGCTCGCGCCCGCGGGGCCGCAGCCCGAGCTCACGCCCGAAGAGGCCGAGCGTTTCGAGGCGGCGCTCTCGCGCTGGGATGGCTTCATCACTTACGTGATCAAGAACGCGGGGGAAGAGACGGCCGATCCCGCGCTGCGCGAGGAGCTGCTCGAGGTGCTGATCGACGCGCGCGAAGAGCTCGTCGACTCACTCGGCCAGCCCACGCGCGGCAGCGATCCGGTGCGGCCGCTGTTCGTGGCGAGCTGGAAACGGCTGGGCGCGGTGCTGCGCGAGCTCGGGCCGAAGCTCGGCAGCCGCGGCGTGCTGCGCTATCTGGGCTTCATCGCCGCGGGCGACGCGCTGGCTGCGCTCGACGCGCTGGGCCCGGAGTTCGGCTTCGAGCTCACCAGCGACGGGCTGCGCCGCATGGCGCGCGTGATCGCGCCCGCGGACAAGAGCGACCCGCTCGAGGCGCCCGAGGGCGTCGACCCCGAGCTGCGACGCGCGCTCGATTTCGGAGCTCCGCTGACTCCGCCCGCGGATTTCGACGAGTCCGCGCCTCCGCCCGATGCCACACCGCCCGCTCCGAGCCCGGATCCGAACCAGACGCTGTGGCGGTCCGCGCTGCGCCGCTTCGCGGCCTGGCTCGTGCCGGCGGCGCACGCCGCCGAGCGCCCGAGCGCGGTGCCGCGACTCACCAAAGAGGAGGAGAAGCGGCTGCGCGGCTGGGCCCCGGCGCGCAGCGAGCTGAACGACTATCTGCCGTTGATGCAGAGGCTCTTGCGCGGAGCGGCGGAAGACGCGGTGAGTCCCAAGCAGGTCGAGCCGACGGTGCGCCGCGGCTATCTCGACCTGCAGCTCGCGACCGCCTGGCAGGAGACCTGCTGGCGCCAATACGTGCGGGTGCGCGGCGAGGTGCGGGCGATTCGCTCCCACGCCGGCGCGGTCGGGCTCATGCAGGTGAACTCGCGCGTCTGGCGCGGCTTCTACGATCCGCGCTTCCTGCTCGCCGATCCCTCGTACAACGCGCGCGCGGGCAGCGAGATCCTGCTCCGCTACTACCTCGACCTGGCCTACGCCAAGGGCGAGCACAAGCGGCCCGGCGGGATCGACGACCTGGTGCGCGCGACTTACTCCGCCTACAACGGCGGCCCCGGCGCGCTGACGCGCTACCGCAGTGACAAGGTGAGCAGGCTGGCGAAGCGGATCGACCTGGGGTTCTTCAACAAATACGAGAAGGTGCGCGCCGGGCGGGAGCTCGAAGTGATGCGCTGCTTCGGCTGACCCTCACCGGGCGACTTAGCCGAGCGCGGGCGCGGGCTCCGTGTCTTCCAGCTTCAGGAAGGCGCCGCACGAGGCGCAACGCTGAATGGCCGGCAGCACGTCGGGCGGCTTCAGGTCCTCGCTCTTGCCGCAGTCCGGGCAGGCGCCGCGCAGCGACACGATTTCGCGTAGCTGCCGGTAGCGCTTGCGCCCGAACACCACGCCGACCGTGGTCCACAACAAGAGCCAGACGATGTGCGGGGGGCAGAGCAACAGCACGCAGCCCGCGCCGAAGTACGGCAGGAACGCGCGCAGTCCGCGCTTCATGCGCTCGCCGCGGGTGAACTCGTGGATCCGCGCGGCGAGCGCCGTGGGCGTCTTCCCGTACGTGGACGCGCGGATGGTGGTATCGAGCGTCGTCACGGACCCCAGGGTAAAGGCCGCTGTGGCATTCCGCCGCGCAGCGCATTGCTGCGCTAGCGCGCGTCCCAGTCGTACATGCGCCGCCGGCGTTGCTCGCGGAAGTTGGTGATTTCCAGGCGGATTCCGTCGGGGTCCTCGAAGAACGTGGCGTAGTAGTCGGGCGCGTATTCGGGATGGCGGCGCGGCGCGCTCGGCTCGACGCCCAGCGCGCGCAGCTCTTCATAGGCGCGATCGACCGCGCGCTCGTCCAGCACGCGGAAGCAGAAGTGATGCAGCCCCGGGGCATAGGGGTCGTGACTCGTCCGGGTGCGGGCCGGGCGCAGCGAGAAGCCGAACTGGCGGTTGTAGTAGTGGACGTGGGGATCGCCTGCGATCTCGGATTCGGCCTGCGCGTAGCCGAGCACGCGCATGACGCCGTCGTAGAAGCGCTTCGAGCGCGCGAGGTCGGTCACCGCGAGATACACGTGGTCGATGCCGATCACTTCGACGGGCACGACTCAGCGACCAGAAGCCCGCATCCGGCCTGGTGCGGACTCGCGCCGGCCCGTGGCCGGCACGGCCGAGAACGCGCGCGCCAGCCCGAAGCGGGGCATGTTGTTGTACACGCACTCGAAGTCGCCGGGGCGGACGCGGTAGGTCTCGTGCCAGATGCCCACGTCGCCGTTCGAGCCGACGTCGCGGTTGAACGCGGCCCAGGCCGGCAAGTGAGACAGGTCGCGGGCGGTCGCGTAGGCCTCGAGCTGCTCGAAGCTGCGCCAGTACTGGACCATGATCGAAGGGTTGCCGAACCACTGCTCGACGCCCAGGAAGCCCGAGTCCGAGAGCCCTTCCAGCTCCTTCAGCATCGCGCGCATGGCCCGGACGACCGGCAGCCAGCGGTGCACCTTCCACGGCTTGTTGATGCGCGCGCCGATCAGGAAGATACAGAACTCGCCCGCCGCCTCGGCGGTCATGCGCGCTTTCACGATCTCGGCCATGCTCAGTGCTCCAGCGCCCAGGCGTGACTGCGGTGGTGGAGCTGCGAGCCGGCGATCTCGGGCTCGAGCCAGGTGAGCTCGTACTCGGCGGGGCCGTCCGGCGGACCCAGGAAGCGCGCTTCGAAGAACACGTGGCGGCCCTCGAAGGCCCCTTCCAGGGTCTCGAAGAACTCGAGCGCCATGCCGATCTGGCGGTCGATCGCGACCGGCCGCGCGCACTCTTCGCGCAGCTCGCGCTTGAGACAGTCGAGCAGCGTCTCGCCGCGCTCGAGCCCGCCGCCGGGCAAGAGCAGCCCGAGGCTGGTCTTCACGGCGGCGATCCGGCCCTGTGGGTCTCGGATCACGGCATAGACCGCGGCGCGCGGCTTGTGCTCGCGGCCCTCGAGCGGCGCGCCGAAGCTGGGAACCGAGTCAATCATGCTTCGTTCCGCCGCCGAGCGTAGCGCGGCAGGTCGGCGAGCGCGTCGCTCCACGGCAACGACTCACTCACCCAGGTATGGTCGGCCGGCGCGAGCTCCGCGGCGCGGTCGAGGCTGGCGGTCGTCACATCGAGTGTCTCCGGCTCGTCGTCTCGTTCGTAGCTGATCGGCGTCCCGCAGCGGCCGCAGAAGCTGCGCACCGCCGGCGCCGAGGATCGGTAGCGCACCGGCGCCGCGCCCGTAAAGGCAAAGCCCGAGCGCGCGAACGTGACCCAGGCGACGGCGGGCGCTCCGGATGCGCGCCGGCAAGACGTGCAGTGACACAGCGTGGAGTTGCTGGCGCGTCCGGTCGCCCGGTAGCGCACCGCCCCGCACAGACAGCCGCCTTCGTACGCGCTCAATTCTTCCGACCGGTCCGGAGCTTCGTGCCCACCTCGCGCAGCACGCGCGCGGCGAGCTTGGCGCGCTGTGCGCCGACGAATCTCTCCACCGCTGCGGGATCGCGCTCGGCCAGCGCGCGCAGCGCCCACGACAGCGCCTTCACCACCAGGTCGGCGCGATCGCCCAGCAGCGCGCGGCAGATGCGCAGCGTGCGGCGCGCATCGCCGGCTCCGCCCTGGGCGCGCACGTTCAGGGGCACCGTGCTGACCAGCGCGGCGCGACGCCAGAACGGATCGCGAGAGCGCGCCCAGCGCAGGATTTCGGCCTCGGGGATGCGGCCGTCGCGAAAAGCCTGGCCCGCGATGGCGCAGGCGAACACGTCCACGTCGGCCCAGCTCGCGAGCTTGCCCGCGAGTCTCTTCGCATCGCGGACCCGTAGCTTGCCCAGCGCCTCGGGGTGATGGAGCACCAGCTCGCTGCCCAGCACCCGCTCGCGCATCCCGCCCGTGGCGACGAGAGACTGGCCGAGCTCGAGCACCAGCCGCCCGGGCGCTCGCACGAGCCGCCGCGAAGTCTCGCGCCGCAGCCGGCGCAGCCCGGCCAGGCCCGCGTGCTCGGGCGCGCGCAGGCGCTCTGCGAGCGCACCGGCGAGTGACTCGCCGAGACTGCCGAGCGCGGCGGGCCAGGCGAAGTCTCTCCCGCGGCGCCCAAGCGTCCCCACCCCGCGCAGCGCACGCAGCGCGAGCGGCCCGTGCACGTGGGGGAACTTCTCGGCCGTGGCCAGGTGCGCGCGGCCCGCGCCCGGCAGCGGCGCGGGCGCCTCGAACACGCAGGCTGCGTCCAGCCGCGCGGTGTCGAGCGCCAGCACCAAGAGCGGGTCGGCCGCAGCCGCGAAGTAGTCGCGCGCGACCGCCAGCGCGCTGGCCTCGTCGGCGCAGCAGTGCACGAAGCCGTCCTCCGCGAAACGCGCCGGGGTGTAGTGATTCGCGGCGAGCCCCGAGAGCAGCTCGGGCGCGGTCACCAGGTGGTAGATCCGGGCCATGCCCGGGCCAGCGTAGACGGGTCACTTTCGCGCTGCAAACGTGCTGAGCGAGCTCG
>Ga0335080_10003746_pt1 | contig 15422 bp, 10 predicted proteins | sample Lox_Sample_34_FD_206720 | JGI IMG/M metagenome (GOLD analysis project Ga0335080, IMG submission 206720) | Soil microbial communities from Loxahatchee National Wildlife Refuge, Florida, United States - Lox_Sample_3.4 | ecosystem: Environmental > Terrestrial > Soil > Wetlands | place: USA... | reverse complement strand
CACCTGGCGGATGGTGTTGAGCTGCTGCGCGATGCCGTCGGTCGTCACCGGGACCACGAAGTACTCCGGCATGTTCTTCGACTCGACGAGGATGAGGGTGCCCGAGCGGAACTTGCGGGGGAGGACCATGCCGAGGAGGAGGGCGAGGGTGACGATCGTCACGAAGGGCACCCACACGTGCCGCGGATAGCGGAAGGGGATCTCGAGGTACTCGAGGACGTCCCGCCCCGGTCGCTCGTCGTACTCGTCGTACTCCGGCCCCTTCATCGCTCCCTGCCCCCCGCCCGCCGCACGTCGACGGCCTCCCCCACCTGCACCTCGGCTCCCTGGGCCCAGCACGGCTGGGCCAGGTCGTCGACGTGGGCCAGCACGAACTCCACCTCGTCGCCACGGCCCGCGCGGCGAAGCGCCGCCGCGCTGTTGCCCCAGCCGGCGAGAGCGGGCGAGATCCCCGACCAGCGGCGGATGGCCTCGGCAGTGCGACGGTCCGCCGCCTCGAAGCCCTGCTCGACCAGCCGCTGCGCGATCCAGGCCGCCGCCATCTGGTCCTCGCACGAGAGCTCCTCGTGCCAGCCGGCGGCCAGGAGGGCCACCCGGGGCTGCGGCGCGAGGGCCGCGGCGGTGGCCGTGAGGTTGCGGAAGCAGGCGAGGAGGACGGGCCCCGGGCGGGCGGCGTTCACGACGAGGTCGGTCCCCGGCGGCGAGGCCAGAACGAGGGGTCGGCTCGTCTCGCCCCGCTGCAAGAGCGCTCCGGGGCCGTCCGCGGCCTCGAACGTGCCGGGAGGGGCCCCGGCGAGCTCGCCCGCCACAATCGCGCCCTCGAGGCCGGCGGCGAGCGCCCGCACCTCCTCGAGGCTCGCGGCGACTCGCGTCGTCCGCCCCTGAGCGGCCGCCGTCACCAGCGTCGTCGTGGCCAGCATGACGTCGACGCAGGCCAGGGCGGCGTGCTCCCGGTGGCGGAAGGCGCTGTCCGGGAAGGCGTCGATGAGGACCGTCCGCGGCGGGGCCATCAGGGGACGATGAGGGTGTCGCCGGCCTCGACCGGGATGTTCTGCTCCAGGTTGACGCCGGCCTCCAGGTCCCGGAAGCTGAACAGGATCGCCTTGCGCTCGCCCCGGTGCTCCCGGATCACGACGATCTTCTCGCGCTTCGCGAACTCGCGGAAGCCTCCGGCGAGCGCGAGCGCCTGGAGGACGGTGATGCGTCCGGTGAGCGGGAAGGCCCCCGAGACGGTCACCTCGCCGATCACGTAGAAGCGGGCGCTCACCGCCTGGGTGACCGTGATCGTCACCTGGGGCACCTCGAGGTAGGCGCGCAGCTTCGTCCGAACCTCGGTCGCGATCTGCTCGGTCGTCTTGCCCGCCGCCTTCACGTCGCCCACGATGGGCACCGTGATCATCCCGTCGAGGCGGACGAAGACGTCGGTGCTGAGCTCGGGCTCCTTCCAGACCGAGATCCGCAGGACGTCGCCGGGCGCGACGGAGTACGAGACGACCTCTTCGGTCGCCGCGGGCGCGGTGTCCGACGGCGGTGCCTGCGCCGCGAGCACGGAGGCGGGGCCGCCGAGCGACACCCCGACCCAGACGCACGACAACAACACGTTTCGCACTCGACTACCCCCCGACCCGGGCCCGTCGGAGCCGGCTGCCATCCGATCCCTCGACGCGCCCTCTACCGCCGTCTCGATCTCCGCTTAACTTCCTCTCCTGGGTGAGCTTAGTTAGTCTCCGCGATGGCGCCCCCGGTGTCAAGGACCGCCCGCCCGCCCGCTGACGGCGAGGCCAAGGGCCGCGCGGCTCGGGGATCCTGCCGTCCCCGGCCTGGCGTCCCTGGCCGTTGGTATCTCAGAGGACGCCGCCCGGCCGCAGCTCGAGGAGCGGCTCCCGGCTCGGGAGCTGCCGCTCGTGGAGCCGTCGATACCGGCCCTCCCGCGCCATGAGGCTCTCGTGCGTGCCGCGCTCGACGATCCGGCCCGCGTCCAGCACCAGGATCTGGTCGGCGCTGCGCACCGTCGAGAGACGATGGGCGATCACGAACGTCGTCCGCCCGCTCCGCAGCCTCCGGAGCCCGTCCTGGACGAGGGCCTCGCTCTCGCTGTCGAGGCTCGACGTGGCTTCGTCGAGGATCAGGAGGCGGGGGTCGGCCAGGATCGCGCGGGCGATCGCCACCCGCTGCCGCTGCCCTCCGGAGAGCTTCACCCCCCGCTCTCCGACCACCGTCTCGTACCCGTGCTCGAGCCCGGCCACGAACTCGTCGCAGTGGGCCGACCGGGCGGCCCGGACGACCTCCTCGCGGCTCGCCTCGGGCCGGGAGTAGGCGATGTTCTCCGCGATCGTGCCGTCGAAGAGGAAGCTCTCCTGCAGGACGACGCCGAGGTGGGAGCGGAAGTCGCGGGCGCGCAGGGAGGCGAGATCCCGCCCGTCCACGAGGATCCGGCCCGAGGTGGGCCGGTAGAGGGCCATCAGGAGGCCGATCACGGTGCTCTTTCCGGCGCCGCTCGGGCCCACGAGGGCCGTGGTCGTCCCCTCCCGGGCGTGGAAGGAGACGTCGCTGAGCACCGGCGTCCCCGGCGAGTACTCGAAGCCGACGTTCTCGAAGGCCACCTCGCCCGCGAGGCGGGGGCAGGGCTCGCGCCGCTCGTCGCCCTCCTCCTCGGTGGGTCGGTCGCGCAGCTCGCGGATGCGGTCGAGGCCGGCGAAGACTTCGCCGAGCTGGCTCGCCGTCTCCGCGACCCGGACGAGGGGGGCGACGAGCAGGCCGATGAAGAACACGTACATCACGAAGCCGCCCAGGGTCATCGTCCCGTCGAGGATCTGACGGCCCCCGAAGTAGACGAGGACGGCGGAGATGCACCCGAAGAGGACGAGAGCGAACGCCCCCACCGCGGCGCTCGCCTTCACCTCCCGGGCGACGCTCGCGAAGAGGCGCTCGAGGTCGGCCCCGAAGCTGCGCGCCTCCCGCTCCTCGGCGCGGTAGGCCTTCACGACGCGGATGCCGCCCAGCGTCTCCGTGAGCCGGCCCACCACCTGGGAGGAGATCTCCGCCCGCTGCCGGAAGAGGGGCCGGACGAGCCGGAAGGAGTAGACGACGAGGGCGACGAAGGCGCTCAAGAGCAGCAGGGTCATGACGGTGAGGCGCCAGTTCAGCCACAGCAGCACGGCGAGGGCGAAGACCGCGGTCAGCAGGCTCCCCGCGAGCTGGACGAGGCCCGTGCCCATGAGGTTCCGCAGCGCCTCCGGGTCGGTCATGATCCGGGTGACCAGCGTCCCGCTCCGGGTCGAGTCGAAGTAGGCGACCGGCAGGCGGAGCACCTTGCGCTGGAGGTCGCGCCGGATCTCCGTGATCGCCCGCTGGGCGGCGACCCCCAGCACCCGCGAGAGGGCGAGGGAGGTGAGCGCCTGGACGAGCGTCGCGGCGACGATGGCGCCAGCCAGCGGTCCGAGCAGGGAGACGCGGTGTCGGGTGATGACCTCGTCGACGAGGAACCGGCTCGAGGCCGGGAGGGCCAGGGCGGCGACCCGGCTCACCAGGAGCAGCAGCAGCCCGAGGGCGAGCCGTCCCCGCTGGCCACGGAGGAGGTCCTTGGCGTCGCGCCACGCTCGGCGAGACGACTGGCTCGAGTCAGCCCCGATCCCGAGCATGGATCCCGATACCTTAACCCAGATTTGACCTCGAGCGGCGCTGCCCGCTACTCTCCAGGCAGGGTTCCGCCCCGGAGGGCTTCTGAAGGGTCTCGTCGTCGGCCGGTCTCTCGTCCTCTCCGTCGTCGTCCTCGGCCTCTGGCCGGCCCCCTCCACCGCCCAGGTCGAAGCCGAGCGCTGGGTCGTCTCCGGCACCGTCTCCGAGACGCTGACCGACAACCTGTTCCTCGTATCGGATGGTCCCGGCGAGTCCATCACGGGGGGGACGGTCAGCCTGGCCTGGAGCAAGGTGGACGACGCGACGACCCTGTCGGCGCTCGGCTGGGCGAACGGATCGATCTACCGGCGGTACGGCGCCTACAACGGGGTCCAGTTCGGCCTCGGGCTCTCCGGGCGCCACTCGTTCACGCGACGCTTCGCGGGTCGAGCCTCCCTCTCCTACGCCGACGGCCTGAACCTCGAGGCCCTCTACTCGGGCCGCGTCGGGCTGCCCCAGATCGACGTCAAGACCGGCGTGGCCACGGCCGGGATCACCTTCACCGCGTCCCCGAGCACCAGCCTGAACGCCGGCGTCGACGCGACCGGCATCCGGTACCACACGGACGTGCTCGTGAGCACCGCTCAGCTCCCGGCCGACTCCCTCACCCCGCCCGAAGTGCTCGGCAACCTCCGGCGCGACCCCACGGATCTCGCCCCCGCACCCGACGCCTCGCTCGAGGCGCTCGGCACCCTCGCCACCCAGGCGCTGAGCGTCAGCAGCCTCGACTTCTGGACGTGGCACGTGAGCGGCGGTCTCGCGCACACGTTCTCTCCCCGGACGAGCGTCAACCTCACCCTCGGGTACCGCGAGACGGGGCAGGAGCCGCGGACGTACGCCGTCGGCGATCAGATCGAGCTCTCGGCCGGCCTCCGTCAGGCCCTCGACTCGGGCGCGAACCTCAACCTGACGTACGCCTACCAGGACAACCGGTTCAACCCGCAGGTACAGACCCACTCGTTCGGCGGCGGCGCCGACAAGGAGTTCAACTCCAAGGTGAAGGGGGACGTGTCCTTCGGCGCGAGCTACATCGACAGCCCCGTGCCTTCGGTGTCCGGCTGGACTTACGTCGGCGGCGCGGGGGTGGCGGTGCGGCTGAAGCGTACGTTCTTCGCGGCGCGCTACTCGCGCTCCCGCTACCAGGCCCTCGTCCTCGGCCGCAACCAGGTCGTCGACCTCGCCTACGGGAGCCTCGGCCGGACCGTGAGCCGCCGCGTCTATCTCGCCGCCTTCGCCTACTACCTCAATGCGCGGGACCCCGCCTTCGACCTCTACTCGTACGAGACGTCCGTGGCGGGCGTGTCCGTCTCGACCCGCATCAAGAAGCGCGGCAGCGCCGGCTTCTCCTACAACTTCCGTCACTACCAGCCCACGGGCCTGATCGCCTCCGACCGCTCGAGCATCAGCGTCTTCGCGAGCTACTCCCGCGCCTACAAGTGAGGCCGCCTCAGCGGGGCGGCGGGCGCAGGTCCACCACGTACGTGTCGACCGTCGCGCCGTTCATCCAGTCGCTCCCGAACAGGATCCTCGAGCCGGTCGGGCTCAGGACGGGGTGGGTCTCGCTCCAGTAGCCCCAGTGGCCTTCGGACGTCGTCCCCGCGAACGTTCGGGCGTGGGCGACCCGGCAGACCTCGCCGGAGTCGACGTTGGCGAGGGCGATCTCGTTGTCGAGCACGCCCTGGCCGGTGTGGGTGCCGACCATGCCCAGCGCCACCCAGCCGGGCGCCTTCTGGCCGACCGCCGACAGGTGGGTCGAGGACGGCGGGTACGGGTACCCGGTGGCCGGGCCGATGACGACCCGGTGCTCGCCCGTGTCCAGGCGGTGGGCGACGAGGGCGCCGACCTCGTCGCCGTCGAAGGCCACCGCGCTCAGGACGTCATAGCCCTTCGCCGAGCGGCCGAGGCTCGAGTGCTCGAAGCGGTTCGCCATCGCGAGCTTCCGCAGCGGCTTGAAGAGCAGGTCGATGACGTACCCGTCGAGGTAGACGGCCTTCTCCGAGGGCGAGGCGATCGGCGCGTTGGCCGACGAGTCGTGTCCGACCGCGACCACGGCCCTCTCGGCGATGCTGTAGAGGAACTTCGTGTCGCCGCACTGCAGGCCCAGCAGCTTGCGCGGGCCCCAGCCCATCCACTGCGGGTCCGATCCCAGGCGCAGGAGCTTCCCCCAGTCGACCGGGCAGTTCGTGGGCGGGCGGCCGAAGTCGTGGAGCACGCGCCAGGAATCGGCGGGCCTGACCCGGTGCTCGATCAGCAGGGGCTTCGCCTCGTAGTTCGAGGGGTAGTAGAGGAGCGAGGGGTCGATCGGGTCCCACAGCAGCTGCTCGATGTCGGTCGGCGAGTGCGGGGCGAGCGCGCGGAGGAAGCGGTAGGGAGCGTCTCCCTGGTAGAGCTCGTGCCCCCGGCCGCGGTGCCAGAGCAGGAGGAGGGTCTCGTCCGCGTTCCAGGCCGGCATCGTGGAGTACATCGGCTTGATGACCGCGTTCTCGCCCTCGGACGGGCTCGCGGCCGTGATCCGCGTGACCGCGGTCCCGAACGCGGGGTCGCGGTACGTCGCGCCGGGCCGCGGCTTGGGGAGGGCGACCATTTGATGGGGGGCCTTGTCGACCACGCGGCCCGCGCAGGGGTCGCGCGGGCCAGGGCGAGCCGCGGCGCCGACCAGGAGCGTGGCGAGAGTCGCCGCGGCCAGCGCCCCGCCGATCGTTCCCGGCCCGCCTTTGCGGCCCCGCGAGCGCCGGGTCATGGCGTCACCCGAGCGGAATGCGCTCCTTGTTGTCGGCCAGCCACTGCGCGAACGTCTGGAGCCGCGGGTTCAGGGAGCGCGAGAACGCGAGGTCGCGCGCGGAGCAGAACTCCCGCTCGAACTCGGCGTTGATCTGGAACATGTTGCCGAGGTCGTCGGCCCCGGGGAAGGCGAACGTGCGGTAGACCTCGGGCGGCACGGCCCGGTGCACGACCTCCTGCCCGAGGGCCCGCGAGAGCGCCGCCGCCATCTGGGCGCCGGTGAGGTGCTCGCCCGCGATTCCGACGCTCTTGCCGACGAGCTCGCTCCCCCGCTGGAAGATGCCGTAGGCGCAGCGGCCGATGTCCTCGGCCGCGATGCCGGGCAGCTTCTTGTCGCCCATCGGCAGGACGAAGCCGAGCTTCCCGTCCTCGCCCCTCCTCGGCCCCATGCCGAAGTGGATCAGGTTGTCCCAGTAGAAGGACGTGTGGAGGAACGTCGTGGGCACGCCGAGCGCCGAGAAGGCGCCGTTCGCCTCGCCCTTGGCGTCGAAGTGCGGCACCTTGTAGCGTCCGCGCAGCGTGGGCACGTGCGGGTCATCGAGAGGCACCCACCGCCGGGTGTCTTCGAGGGTGGACCAGACGGCGTGCTTCAGGCCCGCGTCCTTCGCGGCCTGGGCCATGGCCCGCGCCTGGGCCAGCTCCCTCTCCGCCGAAAGGTGCTCCCAGAAGGCGGTCACGCAGAACGCCCCGTGGGCGCCGTCGAACGCCTTCCGCAGGCTCGCCGTGTCGTCCACGTCGGCCGCCACCACCTCGACGCCGAGCGCGGCGAGGGCGCGGGCCTTCTCCGCTCCCGGCTTCCGCGTGAGCGCGCGGGCGACGAACCCTCCGCCCGGATCGGCCACGATGGCCCGGACGAGCCCCCCACCCTGCGCCCCGGTCGCACCCACGACGGCGATCGTCTTCTTGCTCAAGGTCACGCTCCCGGGGCATCACGGACCACACCGGACGAGGTGGCGGTCGATGCTCCCTTCCGCTCGATGGTCTTTCGGTCGATGCTATCGGACGAGGCGGCGGCCGGCAAGCAACGCGTCGGACGGAGCCTCTGTTGGGGCTGCTACGAGCGCGGCGGCGGACCCACGACCACGGTCCACGGGCGGATTCGCCAGGCCGTGACGACGCCGCCCGCCACGTAGGGGTCGCGGCGGACGAAGTCCTCGACGACCGACGGGTCGTCCGCGCGGAAGAGCAACGCGCCCCCGTCCACCGGGTCGGCGAAGGCGCCGCCCATGAGCAGCTCGCCACGCCCGAGCGACTCTCGGGCGAGGCGCAGGTGGTCGTCGCGGAAGGGAGCCCGGCGTTCGACGGCGTTCTCGACGTAGTCGTAGAGGAGCAGGTAGTACATCGGCGTCCCCGGGAGCGACGCACCGATCGTACGCGATTCCCGGACCATCGGGGCGGCCGAGGTCGCGGCGGGCGTAGAATCCCGCGATCGTGAGCGACGCCCCGAAGCCCGGCGAGGGAGGGCACGACCCGTCGGCGCGTCGGAGATCCCGGCTGCTCTCCGCGCTCCTCCTGATCCTGATCGCCGTGTTCGGGATGGTCGACCTCGCCCGGTCAGTCCTCGTGCCCGGCTGGGTCCCTCCCTGGCACGGCTACGCCTTCCTCCTCGGTGCGTGGATGCTCAACCGCCTCGGTCGCTACACCGCCGCCGCCGCCCTGACCCTGGCCATGTTCCCGATCGTGCTCCTCGGCATGGTGGTGGCCGGGGTGGCCCGGCCGGAGCTGCACCTCATCTACCTCGCGCCCGGTGTCCTCCTCGCGAGCATCCTCTTCTCCGCCCGAGGGACGGTCCTCTTCGCCGCGGCCGCCGCGGTCACGGTGCTCGTGACGCCGTTCCTGGCCACGGCACCCCCGGCCACCTACCGCGACGTGGGACCCCCGTTGTCGCTCGTCGTGGCCATGGCCGGCCTGGCCCTGGTGTCGATCGTGCACCGCGATCGGCTGGAGCGCGACCGACAGGCCGAGATCCGTGACAGCGAGGCGCGTCTTCGGGGGGCCCTCGAGGCGGCGCACATGGCGACCTGGGAGTGGGACCCGCGCACCGACGTGGTGCGCTGGTCCGAGGGCGCGGAAGGAGTCCTCGGCGTGCCGGCGGGGAGCGCCCCCGCGACGACCGCGGCCTTCCTGGATGCCGTCGACGCCGAGGACAGGGCCAGGGTGAGGGAGACGATCGAAGCCGCCCTGGCGGGCGAGTCGGATCTCTCCTCGATACGGCACCGCGTGCGGGACCGCGATGGGAGGATCCGCTGGCTCGAGCTCCACGGCCGCGTCGATCGCGACCCGCAGGGCCGCCCGGTGAGGACGCGGGGCACGGTCCTCGACGTCACCGACCGCCAGCGCTTCGAGGCCGAGCGGGAGTCGCTCATCCGCGAGCTGCAGGCCAAGAACGACGAGCTCGAGCGGTTCACCTACACCGTCTCGCACGACCTGAAGAGCCCCCTCATCACGATCCGCGGCTTTCTCGGGCTCGTCGAGAAGGACGTCGCCGAGGGCCGGCGGGACCGCCTCCGCGAGGACGTCGGCCGCATGACGAGCGCCACCGACACGATGCAGCACCTGCTCGACGAGCTCCTGCGCCTCTCCCGGATCGGCCGGATCGTGAACCCCTCCGAGCGGGTCTCGTTCGCGGCGATCGTCGGCGAGGCGGCCGACCTCGTCCGCGCGCACCTGGACGAGCGGGGCGTGCGGCTCCAGGTCGACGGAGACCTGCCGGAGGTCCACGGCGACCGCCTGCGCCTCGTCGAGGTCGTCCAGAACCTCCTCGAGAACGCGGCCAGGTTCGCGGGCGACGAGCCCTCGCCCGTCGTCACCGTCGGCTGCCGTCCCGCCCCGGCCGGCTCCATGCCCGTGCTCTTCGTGCGGGACGAAGGGATCGGCATCGACCCCCGCTTCCACGAGAAGGTCTTCGGCCTCTTCGAGAAGCTCGACCCGCGGGCCGAGGGCAGCGGCGTCGGACTCGCTCTCGTCAAGCGGGTCGTCGAGGTGCACGGCGGGCGGGTCTGGATCGAGTCGGAGGGCCGAGGCCGCGGAACGACGGTCTGCTTCACCCTTCCTTCTCCATCCCCCGGGTAGGCGGCCGCCGCCAGCCGTCGTCAAGGAGCCCGCGATGCGCATCCTGAAGAAGGTCGTCAAGGCCCTCGGGCTGCTCGCGGTCGCCCTGGTCGCGATCGCCTCTTTCCTGCTCTGGTGGACGCAGCCCAAGCGCCCGGTGAGCGGCGTCTTCGTACGCCAGGCGGGTCCGGGCATCTTCAAGTTCACCGACATCCCGAAGGGCCGCGTCCTCTCCGCCGACGACGTGGACGCCTACGCCCGGAGGCTCATCGTCGAGATGACGCTCGAGCAGAAGGTCCTCCAGATGTCGGGGGACAGCTCGCTGTGGGACCTCGTCAAGCTCGTCACGATCGAGAAGGGGAAGTACAACGACGTCCCGATCACGGCCGGCGCCGACACGCGGCTCGCCATTCCTCCGATCGCCTTCTCCGACGGCCCGCGCGGAGTGGTGCTGAACCACTCGACCGCCTTCCCGGTGGCCATGGCCCGGGGCGCGACGTGGGACCGCGGCCTCCAGAGGCGAGTCGGCGACGCGGTTGCGAAGGAGATCCGGGCCCAGGGCGGCAACCTCTGGGGCGGCGTGTGCGTGAACCTCCTCCGCCACCCGTCGTGGGGGCGCGCGCAGGAGACCCTCGGCGAGGACCCCTACCTCCTCGGCGAGCTCGCCCTTCCCGAGGTCGAGGCGGTGCAGGCCCACAACGTGATGGCCTGCGCGAAGCACTTCGCGCTCAACTCGATCGAGGAGACGCGCAACAAGGTGGACGCCCGCGTGGACGAGAGGACGCTGCGCGAGGTGTACCTGCCGCACTTCCGGCGGCTGGCCGAGGCGGACGTCGCCGCCTTCATGAGCGCCTACAACCGGGTGAACGGCGACTACTGCGGGGAGAGCCGGCACCTGCTCCGCGAGATCCTGAAGGACGAGTGGCGCTACCGGGGTTTCGTGATGTCCGACTTCTTCGCCGGCGTCTACGACGGGAAGAAGGGCGCCCTCGCCGGGCTCGACCTCGAGATGCCGTGGACGATGGCCTACGGGAAGACGCTCGTCGCCGCGGTCGAGAAGGGCGAGGTGCCATTGGCCGTGGTCGACGAGGCCGTGCTGCGCATCCTGCGGCGGAAGATCGAGTACGCGACGCGCCCGGATCCGATGGCCTATCCGCCCGCGCTCGTCGGGGCGGCCGAGCACAGGGCCCTCGCTCGCGAGATCGCGGAGAAGGGGACGGTCCTGCTGAAGAACGCGGGGGGCCTGCTGCCGCTCGACGAGGGCTCGCTCCGCTCCGTCGCCGTCGTGGGCCGCCTGGCCGACGCCCCCAACCTCGGCGACTACGGCAGCAGCCGCGTCTACCCGCCGCACACCGTGACGATCGTCGAGGGGCTCCGGGAAGCCCTGGGCGCGGCGCGCGTCGTCCACGAGCCGGGGACCGACCTCGCGGGGGCCCGGGCGGCGGCCGCGGCGGCCGACGCGGTGGTGGTCGTCGCCGGGTTCGACCAGTCGGACGAGGGCGAGTACATCCCGCAGAAGCCGAACAAGGACGAGTGGGGAGGGGACCGCAAGGACCTCGCCCTGAAGGCGGCGGATCGCGAGCTGATCCTGGCCGTCGCGGAGGCGAACCCGCGGACGATCGTCGTCCTGATCGGAGGGGCGGCGATCACCGTCGAGGAATGGCGCGAGAAAGCGGCGGCGATCCTCATGGCCTTCTACCCCGGCGAGCAGGGCGGGACGGCGCTCGCCCGCCTCCTCCTCGGCCGGGCCAACCCCAGCGGAAGGCTGCCGTTCACGGTGCCGAAGGACTCCACGCAGCTGCCGCCCTTCGACAACACGTCTCTCTCGGTCGAGTACGGGTACTACCACGGCTACACGCTCGTCGAGAAGAAGGGCGGGCAGCCCCGGTATCCCTTCGGCTACGGCATCGGCTACACGACCTTCGCCTACGCGCGTCCGGCGCTCGACGCGAAGGAGGTGAAGGCGGACGGAAGGCTGCGCGCCTCGGTCGACGTGACCAACACCGGCCCGCGCGCCGGCGAGGAGGTCGTCCAGCTCTACGTGGGCTTCCCGGGATCGAAGGTGGACCGACCGGTGAAGCTCCTCCGCGGGTTCGAGAAGGTGGCGCTCGCCCCGGGGGAAACGAAGCGGGTGACGATCGAGATGCCGGCGAAGGACCTGGCCTACTACGACGCCGCCCAGAAGGCGTGGGTCGTCGAGCGCGTCGCCTACACGGCTCTCATGGGGCGGTCGTCTCGATCGGCCGACCTCTCGTCGCTGCCTTTCCGGGTCAAAGACTGAAGCGGCGCGCCACCGGGCGAGGCTCGGCTCGGCGGCGGAGGCGCTGGAGCCTCAACGGTAGAGCCGGTGGAGGATGGGCGCGAGAAGAGCGCCTCCGAGCAGGGCCACGAGAGCCACCGGCCGCAAGGCCGGGAAGGCGATCAGGAAGACGGCCATCGTCCCGAGGGCGAAGATGAGCCCTCCTCCCTCCTCGGCCGGAATACGATCGATCCGGATCCCCGGATGCGGGTTGGCCATGGCTCTCCTCCCCCGTCCAGCGCGTTGAACGCGCCTCGCCCCTTGCCCCTTCGCGTCTTTCTCTTGGGATGACTACGTGGGGAGGAGTCCGCGGGTTCCGCAGCATCCTGAAGTCGCCCCGATTGCCGGCGAGGATCTTCTGTCGACGAGCCTGAACCGCCCGGCCGACCCGCGCTCCTGAAGCGTCCGATCAGTGGCGAAGCTGCCCGCTCGAGGGCCGACTCGCGGCCGTGAGTGTTCGTTGGAGCGCGACGGCGCCGACGTCGTCGGGATCCGTCTCCAGCGCCGAGGCGAGAGCGGCACGGGCGTCGGCTTCCCGCCCGAGGCCGAGAAGACCGAGGGCCCGGACGAAGAGATCCTCGCTCCTGCCCTCGCGCGCGCCCATGCGCACCTCGAGCGGGCGAGCCGCGTCGACGGCGCGCGGCTTCGCCGCCGCGAGGCGCTCGAAGCGGAGCCGGGCCTCCGCCGGCCGGCCCAGCTTCTCGAGGGAGCGGCCGATCCAGTAGTCGCACTCGAGGGCGACGGCCGGAGAAGCGGCCGACTCGCGATAGGCGGCCGCCGCCTCGTCCGTCCGCCCGAGCTTCTCGAAGGCGAGGCCCAGGTGGTGGTGGACCGCGGCGAGGTGCGCGCCCACCCCGTGGCCGACCTCGATGTTCGCCGGGATCGCGACGGCGCCGCGGAACTCCTCGAGGGCGGCGGCGGCCTTCCCTTCCGCGAGCAGCCTCCGCCCGCGCTCGAGGCGCGCGGACACGTACACCGAGTGGATGCCGCTCTCGCCCTCCCACACGTGGAAGCGGGTGCGCGAGAGCGTCTCGAGGGCCGCGTCGTCCTGGCCCAGGAGCGCCTGCACCCGGGCGAGGCGGCCGGCCGTGATCTCGCGGCTCGCGACCGTCTGGGGGCTCTCGCTCAGGCGTCGGAGACGGGTGGCGAGGGGCGTCTTCGTCCAGGCGAGGTACTGGTCGAGCTCGTAGTAGAGCCTCGGCTCGCCCTTCTCGAGGGAGACCGCGGTCTCCTGGCTGGCCACCGCTTTCGGCAGGGCGCCCTCGGCGCGCGCGTAGGCGAAGGCCAGGTTGCGGTGCACGCGGGGGAACGACGGGTCGAGCTCGCGGGAGGTTTCCCACTCGCGAATCGCCCGGTCCGGCTGCAGGTCGTAGAGCAGGTTGCCGAGGTAGTAGGGCGCGCGCGGGTCCTTCGGAACAGCGGCCATCGCGCGCTCCAGGACCTCGATCTCTTCGACCCGGAACGGAAAGCAGTAGTCGGGCGGGAGCGCGCGCCCGCGCGCGTACCCGCGGGCGGCCTCGCCGGCGTCGCCTTTCCTTTCGTGCAGGAAGCCCAGGGTGTAGGCGACCATCGGGTCGGCCCTCGCGTCGTCGGACGGCAGGCGCGCTCGGAGCACCGCGATCCCGTCGTCCAGGAGGCCGGCCCGCGCATACTCGTGCGCGGCCTCGAGAGCGTAGGCGTCCTCGTCGAGGGCCTTCGCCGCACCCCTCTCCGCTGCGTCCAGGGCGGTGTCCCCGGCCGGGTGCGCCCCGGCGTCGCGGGCGAGGCGGCGCTCGCGGGCGGCGAGGGGGTCGAGCGGGTCGACCGCGAGGGCCGCAGAGGCACGGGCGAAGGCGGCGTCGACCCGGCCGTTGCGGCGCAGCAAGGCGGCGGAGAGCACGAGCGCCGTGGTGTCGCGCGCGTCGGCGTCGAGCGCCCGGTCGAGGAGAGTGACGGCGCGCGAGGCGTCGCCCCGCGCCGACTCCAGCCGCGCCTCCTCGAGGGCGGCCGCCGCCGTGAACGCGGAGTCCCAGCCGGCCGCCGCGAACGCCTCGCGGGCGGCATCGCCCTTCCCGCGCGCGGCGAGGGCGAGGCCGAGGGCGTACTGCGCCTCGCCGCTTCTCGCTCGGGTGTGGTTCGCGGTGAGCCGGGAGACGGCGGCGGCGAGGCGCTCCTCCGCCTCCTCGAAGCGGCCGCGGCGGAGGGCGAGGATGCCGAGGGCCGTGTTCGCCCGGCTGTCCCCCGCGTCGCGCCGCAGGGCCTCGCGGTAGTACGCCTCGGGGTCGCGGTGGGGGTCGTGGAACTGCTCGAGCCGCTGGCCGGCCAGGACCAGCTCTTCCACCGTCCGAACCTGCGCCGGGGCCGGCGGCGGCGCGTAGCGGGAGGGCTCGGGAGTCTTCGGGCGCGGGAGGTTCTGGTACGCCACGAGCTCCTCGCCATCTGCCGACAGAAGAGCGAGGCGCAGCGTCTCCTCACGGGCGCCGGCCGGAAGCGCGACCTCGCGCGCGAACGGCGCATCGGGTGCGACGTCGGCCGTCGTTTCGAAGAGCACCGCGTCGCCGGCGGTCAGGCGGACCCGGGCGCCGGGCCGGGACGACGTCGAGTTGACCGCGATCCGGACCACGCCGGCCTTCACCTCGAGGTTCAGCGCTCCCTCGAGGGTCGCCGCCTTCACGCCCCCCAGCTCTCGCACCGGGTACCAGCGATGAGTGACGGTGCGCGTCACGCCCGGCTGGATCCACGAGTAGTCCGGCTGGTTGTCGGAGTACCCACCGGTCATGAGCTCGATGTACGGTCCGTCCTCGTCGGTCAGGATCCGGTCCCACATCCGCCCGTCGGGCCCGTTGCCCCACGTCCAGAACTTCTTCCCGGGCATCGTGTCGCGGTCGGCCACGTGCACGACGCCCGCCCCCCGGCGGTGGTCGTACCCGGCGAGGAAGTCCTCCTCCGACCGGTAGACGAAGAACGAGATGGGGTACGGATGGTTCTTCCAGAGGCCGAGGTCGGTGCCGGGCGGGAACTCGCGGCCGACGAACCGCCCGCGGGCGAAGGGCCAGGGAGAGAAGTCGCTCTTGGCGTGGAAGGTCGCCCAGTCCACGTCGGGAGGGAAGACGACCTCGTAGCTCTCGTTCGCGTGGACGGCGGGGTTCGCGAAGTAGAGCATCGAGTGGGGGAGAGGGGTGCGGTTCGTCATCCGCACCTCGGCTTCGACGCAGGAGCGGCCCGGGCGGAGGGTCAGGCCGACGACCCAGCGCATCCTCTGGCGCCACTCGGTCTCGCCCACCCAGACGGTGCGGCTGCCGTCGGCGTTCTCGACGATCGCCGACTGCACGGGCATGAACGTCGTCGCCCGATGGTGGTGGAAGACGTTCCACTCGACGCCGCCCGAGATCCACGCCCCGAGCATCCCGATGAGGGCGGGCTTGACGACGTGCTGGCGATAGAAGAAGTCGTAGCCGTCCGTCTTGTCCTCGGCGCTGAAGACCCGTCCGCCGATCTCGGGCAGGACCGAGAGCCTCACGTACTCGTTCTCGAGCCAGAGGGCGCGGTAGGTCCGGTCTTCGCGACGGTCGAGGAGGCGGTCGAGGAGCGGGTAGGGGTAGACGGGGCCCTGCGCCCCCTGGTACTCGCGGCC
>Ga0335080_10003745_pt1 | contig 15422 bp, 8 predicted proteins | sample Lox_Sample_34_FD_206720 | JGI IMG/M metagenome (GOLD analysis project Ga0335080, IMG submission 206720) | Soil microbial communities from Loxahatchee National Wildlife Refuge, Florida, United States - Lox_Sample_3.4 | ecosystem: Environmental > Terrestrial > Soil > Wetlands | place: USA: Florida... | reverse complement strand
GCGTGATGGAACGTGGTGTAGACCACGCCTGGCTGCATGCGCTCGGAGATGCGCGCGGGCAGCGTGATGTCTCCGGCGCGGCTGGCGAGGGAAACCAGGTCGCCATCCTTGATGCCGCGCTGCTCCGCGTCGAACGGGTGGATTTCGAGAACGTCCATATCGTGCCAGACGTTGTTATCCGTGCGGCGCGTCTGCGCGCCCACGTTGTATTGCGAAAGGATGCGGCCGGTGGTCAGGATCAGCGGGAACTTGGACGACGTGCGCTCGTCCGTCGGGATGAATTCCGTGATCATGAACTTGCCCTTGCCGCGGACGAATCCGCCGATGTGCATCACGGGCGTGCCCTCGGGCGCCTTGTCGTTGCACGGCCACTGGATGCTGCCGAGCCGCTCGATCTTCGCGAAGCTCACGCCGGCGAAGGTCGGCGTCAGGCGCGCGATCTCGTCCATGATTTCCGACGGGTGGTTGTAGTGCATCGGGTAACCGAGCGCGTTGGAAAGCGCCATGGTGGCTTCCCAATCGGCCAGACCCGCCATGGGCTCGATCGCTTTGCGGACCAGGCTGATGCGCCGCTCGGCGTTCGTGAAGGTGCCGTCCTTTTCCAGGAACGACGAGCCGGGCAGGAAGACGTGCGCGTAGCTCGCGGTCTCGTTGATGAAGAGGTCCTGGACCACCACGCATTCCATCGCGGCGAGACCGGCCGAGACGTGCTGCGTATTCGGGTCGGACTGGACGATGTCCTCGCCCTGGATGTAGATGCCCTTGAAGGTGCCGTCGACGGCGGCGTCGAGCATGTTGGGGATGCGCAGGCCGGGCTCGGCTTGCAACGGCACGTGCCACGCGTCCTCAAACTGCTTGCGAACGGCCGGATCCGAAACGTGGCGGTAGCCCGGATATTCGTGCGGGAAAGACCCCATATCGCACGAGCCCTGCACGTTGTTCTGGCCGCGCAGCGGATTGACGCCCACGCCGTTGCGGCCGATGTTGCCGGTGGCCATGGCGAGGTTGGCCATTCCCATCACCATCGTGGAGCCCTGGCTATGCTCGGTGACGCCGAGGCCGTAGTAGATCGCGCCATTGCCGCCCGTGGCATAGAGGCGCGCCGCCGCGCGGACGTCCGCTGCGGGAACGCCGGTGTGCCGTTCCATTGCTTCGGGTGAGTTGCGCTCCTCGGCGACGAACTTGCGCCATTGCTCGAACGCGGGCAGCTCGCAGCGCTCCTTGATGTAGTCCTCGGCGAGCAGGCCTTCGGTGACGATCACGTGGGCGAGCGAGTTGATCATCGCCACGTTCGTGCCGGGGAGAAGCGGCAGATGATAGTCCGCCTTGATGTGCGGCGTTTTCACCAGATCGATGCGCCGCGGATCGACGATGATCAGCCGCGCGCCCTCGCGCAGGCGGCGCTTCATGTGCGACGCGAACACCGGGTGAGCGTCGGTCGGGTTCGCGCCGATGATCATGACCACGTCGGCTTGATCGACCGAGTCGAAATCCTGGGTGCCGGCGGACGTGCCGAAGGTCGTCTTCAGGCCGTAGCCCGTCGGCGAATGGCAGACGCGCGCGCAGGTGTCGGTGTTGTTGTTGCCGAACGCCGCGCGGATCATCTTCTGCACGAGGTACGTCTCCTCGTTCGTGCAGCGCGACGACGTGATGCCGCCGATGGAATCCTTGCCGTACTTCGCCTGGATGCGCTTGAACTCGCTGGCGGTGTAGTTGATCGCCTCTTCCCAGCTGACTTCACGCCACGGATCGGTGATCTTGGCGCGGATCATGGGCTTCAGGATGCGGTCGCGGTGCGTCGCGTAGCCCCATGCGAAGCGGCCCTTCACGCAGGAGTGGCCGTGATTCGCTTTGCCTTCCTTGTTGGGAATCATGCGGACGACCTGTTCGTCCTTCAACTCGGCGTTGAACGAGCAGCCGACGCCGCAGTAGGCGCACGTCGTCACGACGCTGCGGTCGGGCTCGCCCGCGCTGACGTACGATTTTTCCACCAGGCTGTTCGTCGGGCACGCCTGCACGCACGCGCCGCAGGAAACGCACTCGGATTCGATGAAGGGCTTGTCGCCCGAAGAAACGAACGACGCGAACCCGCGGCCATCGATCGTCAGCGCCAGCGTTCCCTGCACCTCGTCGCAAGCGCGCACGCAGCGCGAGCAGACGATGCATTTGGCCGGGTCGAAGCTGAAGTAGGGATTCGATTCGTCCTTCTCGGCGTGCTGGTGATTCTTGCCGTTGCGGCCGTAGCGGACATCCTTCAAGCCGACTGCGGTGATCATGCGCTGGAATTCGGTCTCGCCGCTCGCCGCGTTTTCAAACATGTCGCGCGGGTAGTCGGAGGCGTACAGCTCCATCACGCCGAGCCGCAACTTGGAAAGCTTCGGCGACTGCGTGCGCACTTTCATTCCCTGCTCGACGGGCGTGGTGCAGGATGCGGGCGTGCCGCGGCGGCCTTCGACTTCAACCAGACAGAGCCGGCACGAGCCGAAGGGCTCAAGATTGTCGCTGGCGCAGAGCTTCGGCACCATCACGCCGGCTTCGGCGGCGGCGCGCATCACGGACGTGCCCGCGGGCACGCTGACAGGCTTGCCGTCGACCTCCAGCTGCACGAGCGTATCGGACACTTTCTTCGGAGTGCCGTAATCAATCTCTCGAATCAGCGCCATGACTGTGTCTCCCGATTCTGAAGGGCGCCGCGCCCAGGTGGCGGCGGAGCCGGTTTATCGAAATCTTCCGGAAAATGGCGGATCGCGCTCTGCACCGGAAAGGGAATCAGTCCGCCCAGCGCGCACAGCGAGCCATCCGTCAGCACTTCGCACAAATCGCTCAGCAAGACCATGTTCTTCGCGCGGTCTTCGTTGGCGATGATCCTGTCGATCACTTCCACGCCGCGCGTCGATCCCACGCGGCAGGGCGTGCACTTGCCGCAGCTTTCCACGGCGCAGAATTCCATCGCGAAACGAGCCTGCTTCGCCAGATCGACGGTGTCATCGAACACGACGATGCCGCCATGGCCGAGCATGCCCTTGCGTTCGGCGAACGCCTCGTAGTCCAGCGGCGTGTCCAGCAGCGACTCCGGGAAATAAGCTCCCAGCGGTCCGCCCACCTGCACCGCGCGCAAGGGACGGCCGGAGGCCGTGCCGCCGCCGAAATTATAGATCGCATCGCGCAGGCTGAGGCCAAATGCTTTTTCGACCAGGCCGCCGTGCTTGATGTTGCCGGCCAGCTGAATCGTCAGCGTGCCGCGCGACTTGCCCATGCCGAAGTCGCGGTAGTATTCGCCGCCCTTGTCCAAGATGATCGGCACGGTGGCCAGCGAAATCACGTTGTTGACGACGGTCGGCTTGCCGAAGAGCCCCTTGATCGCGGGCAGGGGCGGCTTGAAGCGGATCTGGCCGCGCTTGCCTTCGAGGCTCTCCAGCAGCGACGTTTCTTCGCCGCAGATATAGGCCCCCGCCCCGAGCCGCACCTCGAGATCGAATCGCTTGCCGCTGCCGGCGACGTTCGCGCCGAGATAGCCTTTGTCGTAGCCGATCGCGATCGCGCGCTGAAGCGTGCGAAACGCGTGCGGGTATTCGGAGCGCAGGTAGATATAGCCGCCCGTCGCGCCCACGGCGATCGCCGCGATGGTCATGCCTTCGATCAGGACGAAGGGATCGCCCTCCATGATCATGCGGTCGGCGTAGGTGCCGCTGTCACCCTCATCGGCATTGCATACAATGTACTTTTTGTCGGACGGCGCTTGCAGCACCGTCCGCCACTTGATTCCGGTGGGAAACCCGGCGCCGCCGCGTCCGCGCAAACCGGACTTGATCACTTCCTCGACGATCGCCTCGGGCGTCATCTTAAGCGCGCGTTCGAGGCCGCGGTATCCGCCGTGGCCCACGTAATCGGAAAGCGAAAGAGGATCGGTGACGCCGCAGCGCGCAAAGGTCAGCCGCTCCTGCCGCTTCAAGAACGGGATCTCCTCGGTGGGGCCGAGATACAGCTCGTGAGACTTTCCTTCCAGCATTCCGGCATCGAGCAGTCCCGCGAGCGCGGCCACCGGCACGGGTCCGTAGGCGACGCGTCCGCGCGGCGTCTCCACTTCGACGAGCGGCTCAAGCCAGAACATTCCGCGCGAACCGTTGCGGACCAACTCGACATCGAGATGCCGCCGCGTAATCTCCTTGTTCATCGCCATCGCCAGGGCATCGGCGCCGACCGATACGGCCGCCGCGTCGCACGGGATGTAGACCTTCACGCTCATGCGTGCCTCTGCGCGTTGTCGATCAGGGAATCGGCCACGTCGGCCGAAACGCGGCCGTAAAGCTTGCCGTCGAGCATCACCGCCGGAGAGAGCGCGCAATTTCCCAGGCAGTACACCGGTTCGAGCGTGAACAACTGATCTTCCGTCGTTCCGCCGAGCTTCGCACCCAAACGGTTTTCGACGTGCCGGATCGTATTTTCGCAGCCCATCGACTGGCAGGCTTCGGCGCGGCACATCTTCAGGACGTGCTTGCCGTGCGGAGTGTAGCGAAAATCGTGATAGAAGCTGATTACGCCGTGAACTTCAGCGTGCGATAGATTCAGGGCGTCGGCGATGAGGGGAACTGCCGTCTTGTCGATGTATCCAAACTCATCCTGCAATGCATGCAGAATCGGCAGCAGGGCACCGGGGAGTTGCGCCAGTTCGTGGATGCGGGTTCGCGCGCGTTCAGCGTCCCATTCCTGCGTCTTGCTCATCCGATCCCACCTCTAACTTCCTCGGAATCAGCCACATCCAGTCCGGCGGCTGCGGCACCGACGGAACTCAGCCAAATATTTTAGCACACAGATGCGGCCCAGGGGACCAGTTTTTCGGACCGGGCCGGCGCCGCGGCGCCGGGGGGCTTCCCCGCGCAACACGGTTGCTTCAGGAACGAAACGAGCCGCAACATGGACCTGCTAAACAATCCGAACGCGGGCAGCTATCGATCCGGTTCCGCGCATCGAATTGTTCATGCGCGCGGCGCAGACACGCAACGCACACGGTCAACCTGGCACCCCAGCCCGATGGCGACCCATAGGTAACTCGTTCTCTCTCATTATTGAATTTTGAATAGACACTTTGGCCTGCTCTCGTTCAAATTAGTGGTGCGGGTCAGAGCAGCGAAAGCACTGGGGGATAGGCGATGAGACACACCGCAGTTCTGCTTGGGGCCATCCTTGTTGTCGCTTGGGGATCTCGCGCGCAGGTCAATCCTAACTACTCGCTGCCGGAGGTGTCTTCGGCTCAAAGCGCGGCTCCGGCCTCCGCGCAAGAGGTTTCGCCGACTTTTGCCCTCGCGACGCCGCCGGCGTTTGGCGCGGCGGAAGCGCCGCGCGCCGCTGCCTCTTCATCGAGCGACTCAGATTCCGCGCAGCAGGTGCCGAGCGTTTACGGCGTCTTTCAGAATTACAACTGGCAGCTCTACGGCGGCTACTCCTTCATTCGGCTCTATATTTCGAAGAAGCCCAGCTACGTGGAAAACATGAACGGCCTCGATATCGGGTTGGTCTACTACCCGAAGGGCTGGTGGATCGGCCTCGACGGCGACTTCGTGGGTGAATTCGGCACGCTGATTGGAGACAGTTCCCGATACGCTCTGGGTTTGGGCGGACCGCGTTTCCGCTGGTCGGCGCCCCGCGGACTTGAGATTTGGGGCCACGGCATGGTCGGCGGCGCCCATTTGACGCCGCGAACGGCGCTCGGGAACATGGACGCGTTCGCCTACGAGGTTGGCGGCGGAGTAGACGTCGGCGCGCACCATCGGCGCATTTCATACCGGCTCGAAGCCGATATGGTGGGATCGCGCTTTTTCGGCACTTACCAGTACAGCCCGAGAGTCACGGCGGGCGTCGTCTTCAAATACTAGCGAGCCCGCTCCCCCTCGCCACGCACGCGCCCGCGCGTCTACTTGCGCAATGCGGATCGCGCGATGAACCTTCCCAGTTGCATGTGCGCTTCGGTCAGTCCCATCAGCCAGGTGGCGGCGAAATAGGCCAGCCCATAGGGAACCAGCACCAAAATCGCGACCAGCACGTGCGAGTGCCGGCCGACGTAGTGATCGATCGCCCAGCCGATTCCCGATCCGATCAGGGCCGCACTCCACAGCTTCAGCAAGTATTGTTTCGAAAGGCCTGTGCGGCCGATGCGCCGATTCAGCGTCACGCGCAGCAGCGTGAACTCCACCCACGACGCGATTCCGGCGGAAATCGTCAGACCGGCCACGCCCCATCGCGCATCGACGCCGAGCAGCCGCGGCAGAGGCAGCGCGGAGACGTAGCCGAGGATCGTGGTCAGCGCGACGCGTATGATCGCGAACCACAGCGGCGTGCGCGTGTCGCGCAGCGCGTAGTAGGTGGAAGAATAAAGTCGGCCGAGCGTCGAGGCGAGCAATCCGACCGTCGCGCCGGCGAGCACCCCCCACACGTAGGTCGTATCGGCGCTCTGGAATTTTCCCGTCTGATAGATCGCGCCGACGACGACGTTGCCGAGAAACAGAAACGCCGCCGCAGACGGCACAACGAAGAACGCAATCTGGCGCAGGCCCGCGTCCAGCCGACTGCGCAGCGCCTCCGCGATCTCGCTTTCGCTGCCGATTTCGCCGGACATCTGCGGCAGTTCCGCCGCGGAGACCGACATCCCGAACAAGCTGACAGGCAGCAGATAGAGCGTCTGCGCGTTCGCGAGGGCCGCGAGGCCGCCGACGGGAAGGAAGCTGGCGAGGAATGCGTCCACGAACGCGCTGATCTGCACCACGCCGCGGCTGACGAACACGGGGAAAAAGTTGGTTACGACGGTCCGCACGTTCGGCGCGTGCAATCCGAGCGAAACGCGCAGACCGCCGAGCAGCCGCAGCACCACCGGCAGCTGCGCGCCCACTTGCAATGCGCTTCCCACGACCGATCCCCACGCCAGAATGATGGACAGGTCGTACTGCGTCGACCGGCCGCCCCAGATCCACATCGTGGCGATCATGGCCGCGTTCCAGATCACGCCCGCCGAATAGGAGAGAAAGAATTTACGATGGCTGTTCAGGATTCCGAGGCACCACGCCGAAAGAACCAGCAGCCCGACGCCGGGGAAGAGAATCCGCACCAGCCGGATCGCCAGCGCGCGCCGCTCTCCCTCGAGGCCCGCCGCAATCACGTCGATCAGATACGGCGTGGCGAAGACGCCGATCAGGACGATGACGGCGGTGCTCAGCGTCAGCAGCGCGGCCACGGCTCCGGCCGTGCGGCGCGCCTCTTCCTCATCCTTGCGCGCCAGCAGATTGGCGTAGACGGGGATGAACGACGCGGAGAGCACGCCTTCGCCGAACAGGTTTTGCAGGAAATTCGGAATGCGCAGTGCCACTCGAAATGCGTCCGCCACCGCCGAGAGGCCGAAATAGTGGGCGAAGACGCGGTCGCGGACGAGGCCCGCGATGCGGCTGGCCAGGATTCCCGCCGCCACCAGGAACGCGAACCGCCCGGTCCTGTCCCGCGGCGGATTGTTCGTGCTGGATTCGGTCACAGCAAAAGTGAGAGCGCGGCGCGCATGAATGTGGAGCAATTCATTACAGAATCTGCGGCAGGAGATGTCAACTTCGATTCGCGGCGCTGTGCTCTTCGCGGTGCGGAGCTAGGGTGACGGTTCGAGGATGGGGTGCAAGGTGAGCTGGCCATCGCGCAGCACGTCCAGATCGCGCTGCCAGTCTTTCCTGCCGGGAAACTTCATTTCGATGCGGTGGCTGCCGGTCGCAAGCTGGAGCGTCGCAGGCGTCTGTCCCACGAACTTGCCGTCGATGTAGATCTCCGCGCCCGCCGGCTCGGATTCGATCTTCACGCTTCCGGAGGACGTTTCGCCCGCCGTCTCGTTGCGACGCAGCAGGGTGGTCGAGGCGGGCCGCAGGGGCCCTGCGTTTCCGCTCGTGCCGGCGGCATGGCCCGCGCCGGATGAAACCGGCTCGAGCGTGATGCTGAAATGATCGGAGCGAAGCAGAAAGTAATTCCCGCGGCGGCGGCCCGTGATCGCGACCCATTCGAACGGACCGTCGGTGAGCGTGACGTGTTGCGTCCAATAGCCGTCCATGGAGATTTTCAGAATCATGGCATGGGCCAGACGCTCGCCGAACGCGGTGTGCGTTTTGTGAAAGTACCCGCCGGGATAGTGGGTTTCGTACGGAGTGACGCCTGCTACGGATCCGTCGATTTCGACGGCGGCGCCGGCGGGAGTGCTGGTGATGGTCAGAGTTTCAGCGTGCGCTCGCGGAACCGCCGGCAACAGCGCCAGCAGCGCGAGCGATGCCCATAGACAGGTGCGCCTCGACGGCTGCATCGGAGCCCTCCGAGGAAGTTAGAGCGCGAACGATCACACGTGCGGCTGGGGCTGTCAATCCGATGAAATACGGAGCAGCCGGCGCTACAGATATCTGGCCAGCCAATCGAGAAACGTCTTGTACCAGAATTCGCTGTTCTGCGGCTTCAGGACCCAGTGGCCCTCGTCAGGGAAGACGACCAGCTTCGAAGGCACCCCCTGCCGCTGCAGCGCCGAAAAGAATTCCAGGCTCTGCGTGTACGGCACGCGGTAGTCGAGCTCGCCCGTGATCACCAGCGTCGGGGTCTTGTACTTTGCCAGCGCGCTCGCGTATTGATCGGGCGACCACTTCCTGTAAAGCTCCGGCTTCGCCCAGGGCGGCCCGCCGAACTCCCAGTCCGCGAACCAAAGCTCCTCGGTGGCGTAGCTGCTGACCTCGTCCCAGTCGCTCGCGTGGCTGATCAGGCATTTGAAGCGGCCCGTGTGCGTGGCGAACCAGTTGACCATGTAGCCGCCGAACGATCCGCCCGCGGCCGCCATGCGCGTGCCGTCGATGAATGGATATTTGGCCAGCGCCGCGTCCACGCCATTCATCAGGTCGACGTACGCCTTGCCGCCCCAATCGCCGCTGATTTCGCGCACGAATTTCGTGCCGTATCCGGGCGAACCGCGCGGGTTGATCATCAGCGCCACGTAGCCGGGCGCGATCATCACCTGCGGATTCCAGCGATAGCCCCACGAATCCTCCCACGGCACTTGCGGGCCGCCATGAACGATCAGCAGCAACGGATACTTCTTCGTGGGATCGAAATGCGGCGGGCGCAGCAACATTCCCTGCACTTGCGTGCCGCCCGCTCCCGCGAACCACAGCGATTCCGGCTGCGGCAGATCGAGCTGCGCCAGCAGCGCGCTGTTTTGATGCGTGATCTGCCGGACGTTCGTGCCGTCCGAATTCGCGGCGAACACTTCGGCGGGCATCGCCAGGCTCGTGCGCGTGAACACCAGCGTGCGGCCGTCGGCACTCACGCCGAAATCGCCGTTCGAGCTGTTGGTGAGCACGGGCTTCGGCGCGGTGCCTGGAGCGACGGCGACCGCGTACATTGGGTCCTCGAACTTTTCTTCCGTCTCGAAATAGATCGTGCCGCTGTCGGGCGACCAGGCAAACGTCTCGACGTTGGCGTCGAAATCCTCGGTGCGGTTGGCGATGCGGCCGGTCTTGCGGTCGTAGAGCATCAGCCGCCAGCGGTCGCTTTCATATCCCGGCTGGAATTGCGCGCGGTACGCGATCCACTTTCCGTCGGGCGAGTAGATCGGCCCCCAGTCGTTGCCCGGATTCGTGGTGATGCGCTTGGGCGCGGCGGCGCCGCCGACGGGAACGAGGAAGACGTCGCCGTTTGTGCTCGTCGCTTCGTCCTTGTCCGTATTCGCGGTGAAGGCAAGCTCCGCGCTATCGGGCGAAAACGAGATCGCCTCGGGATCGCCCAGGCTGAAGGGAGGCACATCGTAATCCGCGCCCGGCGTCAGATCGCGCGCCGCGCCGCCCTCCGCCGCGACGACGAAAAGGTGGCTTCGCCTGCCGTCCGACCAGGCGTTCCAATGGCGGTAGAGCAATTTTTCGGCGACGTGCGCTTTCACTTTGCTTTTTTCCGCCGCGGCGTCGCGCGCCGAGTTGCAGGCGTCGTCCGCGCAGTCCGGATAGACGGCGGACACGAACGCGATCCATTTTCCGTCCGGCGACCACAGCTGATTGTCCGCGCCGGTCGAAAGCGACGTGACGCGCGCGGGCTCGCCTCCTGCTACCGGAACGGCGTAGACCTGCGCCTCGCCATCGCGCGAGGAAAGAACCGCGACGCGCTTGCCGTCCGGCGACCAGCGCGGCCGGTCCGATTTGCCGTCGTGCGTCAGTTGGCGCGCGTCGCCGCCTGAAATCGAGACGATCCAGATATCGCGCGTCAAATGATTCGCGTCGTAATCCGGCGTCGCGACGGCATATGCGACCCACTGGCCGTCGGGCGAAATCTGCGGGTCGGATATCCGGTGCATCGAAACCAGGTCCTTGAACGTGATGGCGCGCTTCTGATTCGTTTGCGCGCCTGCCGCGAACGCCAGCGCCAGTCCGGCGATCCCAGTGGCAACACTGCGAAGAGTGATTTTCATGCGGCCTCCCTCCGACGCCCGCTAGGGCCTGCGCGTGCCGAGCAGTACGAATCCCGCTCCCGCGATCATCACCACGGCGCTCAGAATTCCAGGAATTTGCACGATTCGCTGCGTTTCGATTTCGAATGTGTGGCCGAGCGTCTCGACGTCCGTCCGGTGCGCCGGCATCTTCACGCTGGGATGGATCAGAGCGGCCAGCCCGAGCAGAACGAGAACGGCTCCGATCAGCGTGACCGGATTCTTCATGTGCGAAGCCTCGTCACGGCGCCTGTGACTTCAGGATCTCGCTCAGGAAATCGGGATGATTTTCGTCGCGGACCAGATGCGGATAGCGCAGGCCGCCGTGATAATCCACCCCATAGGTCTGCACCTGCGGGCCGTTCGCGACGATCAATTCTATCGGCGCGCTCTCGGTCTTGGCGGCTTCGATCGCGTCCTTGATTACCTCGGGCGAGAACTGCAGTCCATTGACCGCCGTGACCTTCATCTCCGGACCGATCCCGGCATTGAACGCGGGTCCGCCGTAGCGCACGTCGATCACGCGGCCCGATTGGTCGAGCGTCAGGCCGACGGAAGACATCAGATAGACGCGGCTCCGAATCCCTTCGCGAACGTCGACGATTTCGTTCGGCCGGTCGTTGTAGACGACCTTCCAGCCGCTGTCTTCGATCGCCTCGTCCGGCGTCTTGGCGGACACGGAATCGAGGCGCTTTCGCAGGAAAGCCGCCCAATCGTACGGCGCAACGCGATTCAGCCCCGCCACTACGTCATCGAACGTGTACGTTTTCAAATCCGGCTGGCCGCTTGTGCCGCCATAAAACAGGCGGCAGAAATCGTTCATCGACTTCTGATCGTTCGTCAGCCGGCGCAGCGTCGCATCCACATCGAGCCAGATGAACTCGCTTTCCTCGTAGAAGTCGACGGGGCGGCGCCAGTTTTCCCACGTGTCGTCCGCGTCGTAGAGAAAGACGGCTGCATCGGCGGTATCCTGCAGCGGCCGCCATTCGCGTCCGGGTTCATCGTCGAGCGTTTCGGCCAGGCGCGCAATTTCTTCGCGCGATTGCTGCGGGTTGCGCAATCCGCTGCGTCCGGTGAGCACCTCGCCCAGGTACTCCGTCAAGCCTTCGTAGACCCACAGCAGATCGTCCTTCATAGGCTGGTGGTAATCGGGGCTGATCAGGCCTTCGGGGCGGCGATATTTTCCGTTCCAGGAATGGACGTATTCGTGCGGCAGCAGTCCCGAAAACGAGATGCGTCCCGACTCGTCGATCAGGCTCCGCTCTCTCGCGCGATCGTCGCTCGACTCGTGGTGTTCGAGCCCGAAATGCGCCACTTCGTCGCTCAGCGTGACGAGAAAGTGGTAGTCGCGATAGTGGCGCGACCCGAAGAGCGCTCCCGCCTCGGCCACCAGCTGGCGAAAGTGCGCCTGCATTTCCGGCGTCATCGCCAGGGCCGCCTGGCTGTCGGCCGCGATATCCATTTCGTGATCGGGCGTCTTGCCCGGCGTCAGGTCGATCGCGCGGAAATAGCGGCCGGTGAGCACGGGCGAATCGATCAGCGTTTCAAGCGACACGTCGCCGAAGTACACCGTCTCGCCGCTCTGTTTCGCCACCGGCAGCGCCGTGCCGAACTTCCAGTGGGCGGGCAGGCGCAGCGTCGGGACACACGTCAGATTGGCGGCGTCGTAGCCCTTCGGGTAGAGCACCATCTGATTCCAGCTGACAAGATTCAGATAGGCCGTTGCGGACGCTCCGGCCGAATAGCCGGATGCCGGCGCCGAGAGAAGAAAATCGAAATCGATGTCGAGCGTGCTCGCTCCCTGCGGGATGTCCAGATGAAAGGCGAACATGTCCAGCAGGTCGCGCCGCCAGGCGATCGGCTTGCCTCCGATGGTGAATTTCAGCCCGGCCATATTGGCGATCGGGCCGTCGGGCATGTGTTCGCCAGGAATCCATTCCGGGTAATAGAGGACGAGCGGACCCGGCTGCACGGGCATTTGCAGGTGCGTGTGCACGATTTTCTGCGGGGCGCGCGTTTCGTCCACATCCACGTGAATGGGGCCCGGCGCGGCCTCCGCCGAAACCTGAGCGCCCGCCGCCAGAATCGCCGCTGCGAGCAGCGCCAGCTGGATCACACGCCTGCCGAGTGTCTTTCTCATCTGCTCCTCTGGGTTGGATCGGTTGGGAGCCTGCCGGTTTTCGGTGCGAATTGCACTGGACGGCGCCACCCGCCGAAGAGTTCACCGCGTCTATCTTACGGATACCGGAGCCGGAGTGCAAAGAGCCTCGCCACCGTCGCTTGCGTCCTGCCTGCCCGCGGCTCTGCACGGCGGGAGCACTTTGGGCCTCCCATCCGTCCGATGCCACGCTTTGCTGAAGACGCCTGCGGCCCCCCCAAGGGTACACGAACAGGAGGGTTTTGCGCGGCTTGCGCTGCGGGTGGTAGAATGAAGTATCCATCGGGGGCGACACGGTTTCGACGGAAGCTGTCGCGGCTCGAAGGCATGCCGGGGCTCACTCGCCCGCAACAGGGTGAAACTAATCAACTGGCAACTCCCAGTTGGCTCTCGCTGCCTAACCAAAAGTAGGTAGCGCGTCTCCCCAAGCGTCGCCTGCGCGCTTGGGATGAGGCGTCACACAGTAGGCTGGCCGTCGCGCTTCGGTCCGGAGCGCGCCGGCGAGATCAATCGGACTAGCCGGCGGCGCGTCTTGCCCGCTCTGAGTTCCGTCGGCGAAACCATTGGAACGGGATAAGCATGTAGTCTTCGGGTGGCAAGGCTTCTCGGACGGGGGTTCGACTCCCCCCGCCTCCATTGTAGTATTTCAGAAGCATAAGCTTGCGGACGTTCTGGGAATGAATTTCGGCCAGGCATGCTCTGGAGCAGCGGATCTTCTAACTGGCGTTGAGGCACACCTGACAAGTGTCGGCCTCGGGGAACACTCGAGTACAGAATGTTGCCGAGCGTCGCGGAACACCGTTGATCGGCCCTGGTGTTTTTGATCCCCCTCAAGAGTTATTCTCCGGCAAAATCTAGTACCTCAGAAAAGGAGATTCACGCCATACAGACGGGTATTGGCCGAAGCCCGAACTGAAAAAGCGCCGGACTCGGAATGGTGACGATGATGCTAACGCGGGCCGGCCTCATCCTCCGTCCCCAGCGTGCAACTTCATCCTCTCATTGTTTTTCGATCGTGGTGATTTTGGCCGGAATCTCGCCCACCGTATCGCCTTCGTCAAAGAAGAAGATACGGTTCCCGTTCGTAATGGCCACTGTATTGGAGCCCACAGTGCCCCTGCCATCCGCATTGAAGCTGAAGGCGGCTCCGCCGAAATTCTGGCTCTCGGAAAGCCCTGCCGGAGATTCACCGTTCGGCGGGTTGTTTTCATAGAACGTGCCGGCCAGGCTTCCCGACGAAGAAGCGGCAATAACCCCCACTCGATACCCCACGGTTGCGTCTCCAGGATCTTCACCGGCGAAAAAGTAATTTCCGGCCAGTCCCGCGGTTGTGAACGTCCCACTGGACGCCTCGGCGAAACCGAAACTTCCACTCGGATCCGTACCCACGACGAAGGCCGAAATTGGTTCCGTCGTGGCGGTCGGTGCGGCAAGGTAAAGGATTGGGGGATGGTTTCCCAATCCTGCTCCGGCGAGAGTCACGCGCCCCGACGCCGACGCCACCGAGTACGTGCCGCTTCGAGCGTTGCCTGAGACGCTGGTGAGGCCTTCCTCATACTCGTAGTCATTCCCGGTAATCGTTCCCGCCGAGAAGTCGTAAAGTCCCAGAAGGACTCCAGCCTTCCCGCTGTCGATTCCCGTTTCATGCACGACGAAATTGCCGCTTAGCGACGAGTCTGAAAAAGATCCGGGCGCGCCTGTGGCGACCATTCGCCCGATGACGTCCAGGTCCATTGACGCAACCAGGTCAGTGGAGATGAAGAGATACTCACTGGGGTTGACCTGGTACGCTGCGTAGTGCAACGTGACGGTCGCGCTGCCGACAGTGTAGTTTTCTATGACGGTCGAACGTCCCGCTATCGAATCGGGCGTGCTGAAGGAACCGTTGCTGCCCGATTTCCCCAAAACCGGCCCCGCAACTCCGAAATTCAGATTTCCGGCGTCGCTGAAGTCGGCGCTAAGGTTGCTGATGGCTCCCGTACTGCTGAGCGTAAGGTACCCAGCCTCGGAGGACGCCTTGAAACCCGTGTCGAATCCATTCGCTCCGAACGCCAAGTTCTGCGAGCCTGACCCAAATCCGAAGGGCGTGGTCTGAAGTAACATGATCCCGGCGTTGAACTCGCCCGCGGCCGGGTCGAACTCGATGACGCGACCGCTGGTGTAGATGCCGCTGCCATTTTTCTTACCAAGTGAGATGAGGTACGTTGTTTTGAAAGTCGTTCCGGCCAGCGCTAACGCATAGCAAGCTATGTCGCCGGAGCCGCTTGGATCTTTTCCAACAGTGTACAGGGTAGCGGCATTCTGATCGGTTGAGGCTAGGTTCGCAGTCCCAACATTGCCGGTGCCGCTATCGTTCACGTCTGCTTCTCCGGTGACGCCGCCGCCGAGGTCGGCGAGATGCCCGTGACCGTCGAAGTCCGCGGAAAATAGCACAGTGGCTGGAGTGATTCCCGGCCACTCTTGAGTGAGGAACGCGTAATGGCCATTGAGAGCCGATTCGTCTCCTGTGGGTTTGTCCGCACAGCCCGCCTGCGCGGTCTGGTTTACGATCACCACCGCCGAAACCTTGGGGCTCGGAGCGTCGTGCGCGGTCGCGGTGATGGTTACCGTACCGCCGGTCGGGACTGCGGAGGGCGCGGTAAAGGTCGTCGCGGCTCCGCTTGCGGTATGAGTGGAAGTGAACGACCCGCACTGCGTGCTTCCGCAAGTAACGGTCCAGTCCACGCCACCCGCGGGATTATTCGGATCTCCGGCGACAGTCGCCGCGACACTGAACGATCCGCTTTGGAC
>Ga0335080_10003743_pt1 | contig 15423 bp, 12 predicted proteins | sample Lox_Sample_34_FD_206720 | JGI IMG/M metagenome (GOLD analysis project Ga0335080, IMG submission 206720) | Soil microbial communities from Loxahatchee National Wildlife Refuge, Florida, United States - Lox_Sample_3.4 | ecosystem: Environmental > Terrestrial > Soil > Wetlands | place: USA... | reverse complement strand
TACTTCGCCGAGCTTTTCGAACCGCCGGCCTGGCGATCGAAGTGGGTGGAGCACGCAGCTTGACGCAGCGGGAGCAATGCAATCTGGCGGGATTTTGAGCGGTATCGCGATGTTACGCCAACGATCTGCCACAATCCCATTGACGGTTTTCAAGTATCACTTCTTATCAAACTGGAGAAACTCGACTGGGGCTCCATTCTCGACAATAAAAGCGACGGTCACGCCCGGTGAGGGTGAGTTGGGCGCGATCAGTATCTCTTTCCCGGCGATTTCAGCGGAGAGATCGTCCACTTGGAAGGCGACATGCGGAACAGTACGCACAAGTTCAGGGACCGGCGCTTCAGGTTCGAACGCATCCACTCGATTCCGTAGGCGCTCGGTTCATATCCAGACACGAAGGTGGCATAGTGCTCGATCCGGGCGTTCACCTTCTCGACGCTCGGCAGTGGACACCCGCGCGCGCGCAGCGGCTCAACGCTTCTGGTACGGGTGGAAGATGTAGTCCTTCGCCTTCACCGCCGTATGGCAGGCGTGTCCGCAGTCTGAGAGGCTCTCGGGATCAGCCGTGAACTTGTCCGATGCGGAATCGTAGTTGAACACCGCGTATCCCCACCCGCCGCTTTTCGGGAATCTCTTGCTGTCCTTTTCGATGACGAAAGCCTGCTTAAAGACGTCTGGCACCTCCACCACGAAAGGGGCCTCCGTGCTTTTCTTCGGCTTCCACTGGAGCTTTGCGATCATGGAGCCATCCGGGAAAGGCTGGCCGTTGCCGGGAATGCCGGCCTTGTACGCCTGGATCATGGTGGGATTGGCGACGATCACCTTGAGCACTTCGTCGGTCCGGGCAGAAGAGACCACTGCCCAGTCCTCGTATCCCCGGAAGTCAGAGAACGCGATTCCGCTGGGCGATTTCAGCGAGTACTTGTCGTTGTCTTGGCCTTGCGCGTAAAGGGCTGTGGCGACGAGGACGGCGAGCGCTGCCGTGGCTATGGCAATCGTGAGCTTGCTTTTGCGCTTCATGGCTGATCCTTCTCTTAACCAGGATTTCCGTTTTGGCTCTTGGATGGGGCAGAGAATATCACACGCCCCATCCTTGATCCTCCAAAGTGGAGTTTCTTCTCCGTATCCCACGTCGGCTCTCACGAATCCACATACCCCAATGGCCATGGACCGTCGGCCATGTCCGCGGGTTCGGGTTACTGTCCCTCGGCACTCTGATTCTAATGCGGTTCGAAGGGTCCTTAGTGACCTGTCCTAGCTCGGAAGCCAACGGTAGCCTGAACTGTTGACCGGTTTCTCCCAATAGCGCGGTCTTTTGCCCGGAGGGTGCGTGAGAACCAAGCTTATCTCGGCCAGCATTTTGTTCCTGCTATTGATGGCTTTGTTGGGATGTAATCTCAATTCAAGTCCCAGCAACACGGCCCAACATCCCCCCGGAGGGATGGATGGCGTTCCGCCCGGTAACGGTGGGGGCAATGGCGGCGGCGGTGGTGGCGGGAACGGAGGAGGTGGTGGGGGTGGTGGGGGTGGAAACGGTGGTGGAGGTGGAAACGGTGGTGGAGGTGGAAACGGTGGTGGGGGCGGGAATGACGGTGGCGGCGGCGGCAACGGCGGCGGGTGCGTAGCTGGTGTTGCTGATTTCTTCGTCGCGATCAACGGCAACGACAACTGGAGTGGGACGCTCGATACCCCCAATGGCAGCGATGGTCCCTTCGCTACGCTCGACCGCGCCCGCCGCGCCGTACAGTCGATGCCTGCGGGAAAACATACGGTCATGCTTCGCGCCGGAACCTACTTTCTGGATGCTCCAGTCATCTTCTCTGCTGTAGACTCCGGGTCCGCAGCCACGCCCATCGTTTACCAGAACTATCCCTGCGAAACGCCGATTATCAGCGGAGGAAAGCGGATCACGGGATGGACCAACAACGCCGGGGTGTGGACCGCAACGCTAAGCTCTGGCAGTTATCAGAATTTTGAAGGTCTCTTTTACAACGGCGTCCGCCGCTACCGGCCGCGGACCACGGTCGACGGATTTCTTTACAACGTAGGACCGGTATACGTCCCGGCAGAGTCGGACAACTGCAGCGTAGAAGTGAACGGGCAGTGGGAATGCTTTGATCGGTTCAGTTTCAACGGAAACGATATCGCGTCCAACTATCACAGCCTGGCGCTGGGCGACGTAGAGATTCTCGATTTCGAGAAATGGACGATGAGCCGCATGCGGCTGAAGTCACTCGACGCGGCGAATCACATCGCCTACCTCACTGGACCCACGGCGCAGAACTCCGACAATCGTGGTTTCCTGCCCGGCCATCGATACCTGATCGAGAACGTCATGGAATCGCTCAGCCAACCCGGACAGTGGTATCTGGATCGTTGCGCCAATGCCCCGGCTTGCACCGACAGCAATGGCGACTGGACGCTCTCTTATATTGCGCAAGCCGGTGAAAATCCCGAGACCGACGAAGTCATTGTCCCCCAACTTTCGCAGTTAATCGTTGCCTCGGGCCTGAAATACGTGACCTTCCAAGGGCTGGCCTTCTCCCACGACAACTGGCTGCCGCCGGCAGAAGGGTTAGGCGACAACCAGGGGATACCCGATGTCAGCGCAGCTCTCAGCTTCACCAACTCGAGTCATATCACCTTCGATTCCTGCATCATCAGTCACACTCAGGGATGGGGAATTGAATTTGTTGGCGACGACAAGGGAACCAGCACGAGCGACCAGGTGGTGAACTCAACGCTGTACGATTTGGGCAGCGGCGGCGTACGTGTCGGGGAATATCCCCACATCCACGACACCGAAGACAACATCCCGCAATACAACCTGGTCCAGAACAATCTCATAACCGGCGGTGGGCGGGTGCAGCCGAGCGGAATCGGCACCGGCGTATGGGTGGGAAATTCTCATCACAACACGGTAACGCACAACGAAATTTCCGACTTCTATAACGGCGCGATCAATGTCGGTTACGACCTGGGCATCAGCGATGGCGTAGCCAACGCCCACGACAACACGGTGTCTTACAACCTGCTCTACAACCTGGGCCAGGGCGTGACCAGCGACATGGGCGCCATCTACTTTGCTACATCGGCGACCACCGGCAACCAGGCGCTGAACAATGTGATCCACGATGTGGTCCATGACTGGCAGGATGCGGACGGCTACGGAGGCCACGGCATTTATTTCGACCAGGGTGCGTCGAACGTGGTCGCTCGCAATAATCTCATCTACCGGACTTCGACCGCGCCGATCTTCAACAATGTTTCGGACAAGGTCAACGACATCTATCCGATGAACAACGTTATCGACAACAACATTCTGGTGATGGGCGCGACCCGCACTCTGCAGCGCGGAGGGCAAGGTCCATCTACCTTCGCCTTCACCCACAACATCGTTTATTTCGACAATGGCCAGGTGCAGGGTGGAAACTGGTCCTGCTTTGACGTGGGTGGAAATGGCCTGCCGGTGCCCTGTTCTACACGCTTCTTCCTCGATTTCAATCTTTACTGGAGCCTAAGCCGCAAGGCACTCAACTTCATTACCACCGATCCCAACACAGGCACACCCACCCAGTACACGCTTAGCCAGTGGCAGGGACTGGGGGAAGATATGCACTCCTTGAATGAGGATCCTCTTTTCTCAGGACCAGGCTACCCCACGGACGACTACAGTCTGCCGCCTGGTTCTCCCGCAACGAAGGTGGGCTTTGCGCCTTTCGATTCTACCCAGGCAGGACGGCTTTCGGCTCCGCCCATAACCCCAGACCCCTTGCCGCCGGCTTTCCCGTTGCAACTGATGGATTACAGCGAGTTCTGAGGCGGGGAGCAGGGATGGCCGGGTGGACTTGCCGCATTTGTGCTGTACATAGAGCAATCAAGTGTCCGCCCACTGCGAAAGCAGGCGGGCTAGTCCTTAGGGTGGAGGCATTCTAGCAATCGCACGAGAGTACTGAAATACTTTCTTGGACTGACCCACCCGCTATCTCTCGTTCAGGTAAGAATAGGTTCTGACCGCGGGGCTGGCTGTCGGAGCGCAGACCATAGGTCTTGCCGCCTCAGGGTCTCCAACGATTCCGTCGGCAACCGCCAAGTCGTTTCCCCAGAGATATCCGCAAGGTCTTTCCCGAGCTTGCGCTTGCCCTCCGTCGCGAAGCCAACTCTGTAGTTGGGGTTCGCGCGCGGTCGTACATGTCCGGTGCGGCAGGTTAGGATGCGCGAGAGGACAGGGGCGGACAGGGTCCTTTGGCGCACGGTTATGTCCTGATTCCTCAAGGTTTCCACCCGGAGGCCGATGGCCAATGCATACGGCAGAGTTGTCCCCATGGAAGCCAGCCTGATTGCGGCCCAAAACTGCCAGGAATAAGAGTCTCTGTATGAGCAGTCTGAGGACTGACCTAGGCAACCGGGATTGCACCGCGGATCTGACGCCGCTCGCCGGCGGTGTGCTCACCTGCGGACTGACGGAAGCGACCAACGGCCAGCTGCGAATTCTGGTCATCGAGAACGAGCCCGCCGATGTCGAACTGGTCATGCATGCGCTGCAAGATGCCGGTTTTAGCCCGGAGGTCGACGTCGTCCAGACGATGGAGGAGTTCACCAGCCAGGTGCGGACGAACTGCTATGACGTCGTCCTTGCGGATTACAACCTGCCGCTGTGGAACGGGATGGAAAGCATCGAAGTGCTGCGCGGCGAAGGCCTGGATATTCCGGTGGTGATGGTATCGGGCTCGCTCGGAGAACTCATGGCGGTGGAATGCATCAAGCAAGGGGCCGCTGATTACGTCCTGAAAGACAACTTGGCACGCCTGCCGGAATCGGTGCGCCGCGCGCTGCGAGAGCGAAAGCTGCGGCAGGAGCACCGGGATTTTCAGGAAGAGCTGGCGCGCTCGAATCGCGACCTGGAGCAGTTCGCTTACGTTGCCTCCCATGACTTACAAGAGCCCTTGCGCATGGTCGCCACCTACACCCAGCTGCTGGCGGAACGGTATCAGGGAAAACTCGATGCCAGCGCCGACAAATACATTCACTACGCGGTCGATGGCGCCCTGCGCATGCAGACTCTGGTGCAGGATCTGCTGGCCTTCTCCCGGGTCGGAAGGCAGGGAAGGGAGCTGAAACCCACAGACTGCAACCAAATGGTCGAGAGCGCGCTGAAGAATCTGCAGACTGCGGTCGAAGAAACCGGCGCCCGTGTCGAGCACGGCCCGCTTCCGGTCGTGCTCGCGGATGGTTCGCAGTTGTTGCAACTGTTCCAGAACCTGCTCAGCAATGCGATCAAGTTCCGCGGTTCGGATCCGCCACACATTCAAGTGACCGCCCAGAGAAAGCCTGCAGAATGGATCTTTTCGGTTACGGACAACGGCATTGGAATCGCTCCAGAACATGCTGAAGTCATTTTCGTCATCTTTAAGCGGCTGCATACCCGGACGGAATATCCGGGCAGCGGTATCGGGCTGTCGATCTGCAAGAAGATCGTCGAACAGCATCGGGGCCGTATCTGGGTGGAATCCCAGGCCGGACGCGGCGCCACATTCAAGTTCACGCTGCCGGTCCAGGGAACACGAGGCCAGTACGATCAAAGCGATGAAAAACGGAACTGAGGTCCTGTTGGTCGACGACAATCCTGCCGATATCGACTTAACCAGTGAAGTCCTGGCCAAAAGCCGGTGCCATTTCCGGGTGAGCGCGGTCAACGACGGTGCGGAGGCGATCTGTTTTCTGCGCCGGGAGGGAAAATATGCGGAGGCGTGCAGTCCCGATCTCATCGTGCTGGACCTAAATCTTCCCCGCAAGGACGGCCGGGAGGTGCTCTCGGAAGTCAAATCCGACCCGGCCTTGGCCAAGATCCCGGTAGTGATCTTCACCACATCGCAAGCCGGTTCCGATGTCAATCGCAGCTATGAACTGGGAGCGAACTGCTACCTGCGCAAACCTGGCAACCTGCCGGACTTCGTCGCGGTGGTGCAATCCATGGCGGATTTCTGGCTCGGTTTTGCCAGCCTGCCTCACAAGGAGAAGCGATGAACGGTCAATCGACGCATGTCCTGCTGATCGAAGACAACCCAGGAGATGCGGACCTGATACGGTTGCGTTTGGTCGAGGGAAAGTCTCCGTTCGATGTGAGCTGCGTGGAGCGCCTGGCGGACGGCCTGCTTTCTCTGGTTCAGCAACCGCCCTCGGTGGTGCTGCTGGACCTGAACCTTCCGGACAGCCAGGGCGCGGAAACCTTTCGCAAGGTACTGGAGAAAGCGCCCGACGTGCCGGTGGTGATCCTCTCAGGACAGGACGATGAAGCTCTGGCCATGAAAGCGTTACACCAGGGAGTACAGGACTATCTGGTAAAGGGCTCGTTCGGAAGAGGCGAGCTGGATCGCGCCATGCGGCACGCGGTGGAGCGGCAGGCGCTGCTGCGGTCGCTGGAAATGAGCCGCAGGCAGCAACTGGAATTCAAGAACCAGTTTCTCTCCCACGTGTCTCACGAACTGCGCACGCCTCTCACTTGCATTCATCAGTACGTGACCATCCTGCTGGATGGACTGGCGGGCGCGGTCAGCGTGGAGCAAAAAGAGCATCTGCAAACCGTTTTGCGCAGCGTGAACCAGTTGGTCGCCATGGTGCACGACCTGCTCGAGGCCACCCGCGCCGAGTCGGGAAAGATTCGCGTGGAACGCCGTTGCGTCGCGATCGGCGACATCGTCCGTCTGGCGGCGAACATGCTGCAGGCCACGGCGGCCGAAAAGCGCGTGGGCATCGAAATCGGCGTGGATTGCAGCATTCCGTTCGTGCATGGGGATCCGGACCGCATTTTGGAAGTGCTCATCAACCTGATCGACAATGCCATCAAGTTCACGCCCTCCGAAGGCTCGATCACGGTGCAGGCCTGCCGGGTGCCGGCCGATCCCGACTTCATCTGCGTGTCCGTGGCCGACAGCGGTTGCGGTATCAAGCCTGAGGCTCGCGCCCTGATCTTCGAACGCCTCTACCAGGATCCCAATGCCGTCGATAACAGCCGCAAGGGCCTCGGTCTGGGATTGTTCATATCGAAGGAACTGGTGGAACTCCACGGCGGGCGCATCTGGGTGGCGAGCGAAGTCGGCCATGGCAGCACGTTCTCGTTCACCTTGCCACTGTATTCGCTGCGCAAGCTGCTTTCCCCAGTGATCACGCAGGAAGGCCGATTGCGGGATTCCCTGGTGCTGGTGCGGGTGGACTTGTGGCCTCGGGCCAAGCCAGCGCGGGGTAACTGGAAAGAGGTCTGCAGCCGCAGCCTGGAGTTGCTCGAACGTTGCGTCTACCTGGACAAAGACCTGGTCTTGCCGCCGATGGCCACGCCCGGTCCTGAGCAGACTTTTTTTGTAGTGGCCAGTACCGACGTGGAGCGATCCGAAATCATGATGGCGCGGATTCGCGAGCAGATGGACAAGCTGGCAGAACTGAACAACAGTGGCCAGTATGAGGTTTCGGCCTGCGCGATCCCCATGCCCGATCCGGCAGATGCCCCCTCCGTCGAGAAACAAGTGCAGGCGGTCGCGGATCGGGTCACCGAGATGGCGCAGTCGGCTCTGCAGCAGAAACCGGCCTCGACCCAGAAACGAAAGGCAAGCAAGAGCTAATTGCAAACCAAAGGAGAATTCATGGCAACCCAACCCAAGATACTCATCGTGGACGATGATCCCGATTTACGGCAGGCGCTGAAGCTGCGCCTGCGGGCCAACCATTACAACACGGTTCACGCAGTGGATGGCTATTCCGCCATCGCCCTGGCTTACAAAGAGCGTCCTGACCTGATCATTCTCGATCTGGGTCTGCCGGCGGGCGATGGCTTCGTGGTACTCGAACGTCTGCAAAAAGACGATAAGCTCTCCAGCATTCCGGTCGTAGTGTTGACCGCGCGCGACCCGCAGAGCAGCGAACAGCGGGCCCTGGAGGCGGGGGCGGCTGCGTTCTTCCAGAAGCCCGCCGATAATGCGGAATTGCTGGAAGTGATTCGGGGCACATTGCCCCATGCGCCGAGCGAAACTGCGTTGCCGTCCTGAGACTCAGCGCCAAACCGGCGGTGACGAGGCAGCGGTGGACCGAGCCGCCTGCAGAGAAGAGCGCCTGCACGGCTCTCACGGCGGACCGTCTGCAGATCGGTTCTCTTGGGGAGGTGTCAGATGAACAGCTTGAACAACCACTTTCTAACGGAGCCCGCCACTCGACCGGCTGACCCCTGCCCCGAACCGGCGTCACCCGGGATCGGGATAAGGACGGCGGTGCGGCGCTTTCCCCGGGCATTGTTCAGCGCACCGCTGACGCTGCGTGGCCTGGCGCCCGGCGGAATCCGCACCTCGCGCGGCATCAGCCTCGATATCAGTGAAGGCGGGCTGGGTGCCTTGGTACAGGGCGCGCTCCGCGTGGGAGAAACGGTGGAGATCGACCTTCCTTTGCCCGGGCACGTGCTGAACGCTGTGGCCATCGTCCGACATACTTCCACCATGCGCTCCGGATTCGAGTTCCTGGGGTTGACCCCGGAAGAGCGCGCGGAAATCACGAATGCAGTAGGCGGGAGCTAGGTGCGGCGAATGGGTGTCGGAGTTGCCGAGGCGGAGAGACGGAAGGTTCCACTTCGGGAAAGCCCAAACCGCTGGTGTGTGGGCCGTCACAAAGTGGCTGTCTTATCAGGTTCCATACTGAGTTGGCCGGTTTTTGCCGACCGTGAGAATGGTTTTATGGCGAGTCAAGGGGAGCTTCGTACTCCGGCAGGCGTCGCAGGAAACGCCCGGTTCTCCGCTTCAGCCGCAGGCACAGGCAGCGGGGCGTTTGCCATCCCAAAGCAGAAATCACGGGAGGACTGGAAGGCTTGACTCAGTATCCCAGTTCGCCGGCCCCGAAGTGGCCTGCCGTGTTTGCCCCTGCCGCCAGCTTGTTCTCTGTGGGGGTAGGCATTTCGGTCCTGTGTGGCTGGATATTTCGAATCAGCCTGCTGAAAAGCTGGCTGCCCGGCCAAGTGACGATGCGGGTGAACAGCGCGGTGTGTTTCGTCCTGCTCGGCTCCGCACTGTGGTTGTTGCGCAAGCAGAGAGGCCAGGCGGCGGTCAGCCGTCGTCAAGCGCTGGTGGCTCGCGCCCTGGCGGGAGTAGTCATAGCAATCGGCTTGCTTAGTTTGTCCGAGCACCTGCTCGGATGGGATCTCAGAATTGACCAGTGGCTTTACACCGTCCGTGCCGGCGAGGATGTGGGCGCGGTCCGCCTCGGGCTGATGTCGGCAATCTCGGCGCTCGACTTCTCGCTGGTCGGTGGTGCGATCATCCTCCTGGATTGGAAACTGCGGCGCTGGGGCTGGCCGGCGCAGTTTCTATGCCTGGCCGCGCTGTCAAGTGCGACCGTGGGTCTGCTCGACTTCGCTCTTCAATCCACGGTGTCGCACACCCATATCTCGTTCCCCTCCACGGTGGCGTTCTTTGTCCTCTCCTGGGGCGTCCTCTGCGCGCGGGCGAGTTGGGCGCTGGGAGGATTGCTCATCAGTCAGAGTTCGGGAGCGCGATGGATGCGCCGTGCCGCTCCCGGTGCTCTGCTAGTTTTGGCGGCATTTGGCTGGATGCTCTCAGGTTCCCTGCTTAGTTCACGCCAGTTCACCTGGTTCGAGGTGAGTGCCATCGCTGTGGGTGCGGGAATTCTGCTGATCTCACTCATTGCCTGGAGCGCGATCCTGCTCGATCGGGAGCGCAAGCGAGTGGAAGAGTCGCTGCAGTTGAGCTCCGAGAATCTCGACGAGTTGCTAAGCCGGCTGGAAGACTCTCCGGTGGAGCTCGGTATTCGGCGCTGGTCGGCGGTTGGCATCGCCACCGGCGTGCTCCTGGCGTGTCTGGGCGGCGTGCTCTCCTGGCGCAGCATACGCCAGGCGGCAGATGAAGCTGGTGGGGTCGTTCACACCTACGGTGTCAAGAACGCTCTCGAAACGACTCTCACCCACGCGGTTGAGATCGAGATGGGGGCCCGCGGCTTCGCAGCGACCGGCGACCGTCACTTCCTCGAGTCCTTCTGGAGAGGGCGCAGCGCCATCTTTTCCGATCTCGACGCACTGAGCGTTCTGATCCAAGACAATCCGCACCAGCGGGAGCGGATAGAACGCCTGCGCGTGCAAATCGCGGGGAAGCTGGCGGCGGCCACCGAAAGCATAGCGACGCGGGAGAAAACCGGCACCGTGCCGCCAAACGCGACCTTCACGGAGGGTAAGCGCTGGATGGAGGCAGTACGCGCTACTTTGGACGAAATGCAGGCCGAAGAGGGTCAGTTGCTGGACGAGCGTTTGAGACGGGCAGACGCGACGCGCACGCGGATGCGCACCGCCACCCTGGTCAGCACCCTTTTTGGCGTGGCCCTGCTGTGCCTGGCCGGAATCGTCACGGGGCGGGAAATCAGCCACAGTTCAAGAATACGCGCGCAAGTCCAGGCCTTGAACGCTGACCTGGAGCGGCGCGTCAACCTGCGCACCGAGGAACTCCAGCGCAGCGAAAATCGACTGCGCCTGGCGCTGGACGCCGCCAACTCCGCCACCTGGGAATGGGACCTGCGCACCAACGAAAACGTCTGGTCGGATGAAATATGGACGCTCTACGGGCTGGATCCGGGTTCTTGCCGGCCCTCCTGCGATGCGTGGCAGGCTATCGTGCACCCTGACGACCGCGAGAGGACCGCCAACGCAGTTACGGTTGCAGCCCAAAATGCCACTGAGCTCAATTGCGAATTCCGGATACAGCGTCGCGATGGCGCCATCCAATGGCTTCTGAGCCGGGGAGGTCCGCTGCGGGATGCCGCTGGGCAGCCCACCCGATTCATCGGCATCGTGATGGACATCACCGAACGCAAACTGGTGGAAGAAGCCTGGCGGGAAAGCGAGCTGCGGGTACGGGCCCTGCTGGATTCCACCGCGGAAGCCATCGTTGGGGAAGACACAGAAGGGCGGTGCACGTTCTGCAATGAGGCGGCGCTGCGCCTGCTCGGCTATGATGACGCGGCCGCGCTTCTGGGCAGGAATCTGCATGCGATCATGCACCAGCCTCGGACGGACGACTGCTGCCGTGAGGTAAAGGATTGTACACTGCAGGCGGCCATCCGGGCGTGCAAAGCCTTCCACGCCGACGACTTCGTGTTTTGGCGAAAGGACGGCACGCCCTTTCCGGCGGAATGTTGGTCGCACCCGGTGGCCAATGGGAGAGGGATTGGCTCCGTTGTGACCTTCTTCGACATCAGCGAGCGCCGGCAGGCGGAGCAACAGCTGGCCCTGCAAACGGAAGAACTTGCCCGTCAAGCGGCCGAACTGCTGCACTCCCGCGAGGCGATGGCGGCCCAGGCCCGCACCTTGAAATCCGTACTCGACAATATCAACGACGGAGTGATCGCCGCCAGCAAACAGGCCAAGTTATTGTGGAATCCGGCGGCCGAGAGAATTCTCGGTGTGCAGCACATGCTTGGCCTGGGGGAGGCGGTTGGTCACTCCCTGGACTCAGGCACACCAGACCTGGCCGGCGCCCAGGAGACCATCCGCCGTTCCGGTCTGTTCCTTCCCGACAAGACCACGCCCCTTCCCGCCGAGCAGCTTCCGCTGATGTGTGCCATACGGGGGCAGCAGGCTAATGCGGAAATATTCAAGCGCGGCGATGATCCGGATCGGGGAACCTGGCTGGAGGCTGCATCTTCGCCGCTGCGCGACGACTCGGGCGAGGTTTGCGGCGGAGTCGTGGCCTTCCGCGATGTTACCCAGCGGGTGCTGGCTGACCAGCAGATTCGCACGCTGAACTCTGATCTGGAGCGGAGGGTGGTCGAGCGCACCGAGCAACTGGAGGCCGCCAACAAGGAAATGGAGGCGTTCACCTACTCTGTTTCCCACGACTTGCGGGCTCCTTTGCGTCACATCAGCGGGTTCTCCAAGATCCTGGTGGAGGAGTTTGGCCCCAGCCTGGCGCCCGAAGCCCAACATTATCTGCGACGGATTGAGGACGCAACCCACCAAATGGGCCAGTTGGTCGATGAGTTACTTACCCTGGCCCGCGTCGGTCGCCGCGACGTGGTTCTGCAAGTGGCCGGCTTGAAATCGATCGTCGAGGAAGTGATCGCCCAGTTAGGCCCCGACTTTATCGGCCGGGAAGTCGAATGGAAGATCGGCAACTTGCCGTACGTCGAATGCGACACTACGCTAATGAAGCAGGTTTTCCAGAACCTGGTCGCGAATTCTCTCAAATTCACCCGGCCTCGTCCCACCGCAGAAATAGAAATCGGACAGCAGGACAAAAACGGCGAGCCGGTCATCTTTGTAAAAGATAACGGTGTGGGGTTCAGTATGAAGTATGCGGACAAGCTCTTTGGCGTATTTCAGCGCCTGCACCGCCAGGAAGACTTTGAAGGCACCGGCGTCGGCCTGGCGACGGTGCAGCGCATCGTCCAGAAGCATGGCGGCCGCATCTGGGCGGAGGCCGAACTAGACAAGGGCGCCACTTTTTATTTCACCCTGGGAAATTCCCCGGCGGGTGAACTCAGCGGCAAAGCTGCATCTGTGGGAGGCAAGACATGACGGAGTTGCAAGTGGAAATACTGCTGGTCGAGGATAATTCGGACGACTTGGAGTTGACCCTGCGCGCACTTCGCAAGGAGAATCTCGCGAACCGCATTCACATCGCCCGTGATGGGGAGGAGGCCTTGGACTTTCTGTTCTGCAACGGAGCGTTCGCTCAGCGGTCAACGGAACCCCCACTTAAGCTGGTCTTGCTGGACCTGAAACTGCCGAAAGTGGATGGGATGGAAGTGCTCAAGCGCATCAAGGGCGATCCGAAGACCAGGACAATTCCGGTTGTGATCCTGACCTCCTCGAGTGAGGAACGGGATCTCATCAATGGGTACGGACTGGGAGCCAACAGCTACATTCAAAAACCTGTCGACTTCGACCAGTTCCGGGAGACGGTGAAGACCGTCGGCCTCTACTGGCTCCTGATTAACCAACCCCCGGTGCCGGCAAGCACATCGCGGGCCGCCCGCTGAAAGCGCAACGCCGCTGTGCGGAGAGCGTGAAACCGAGTTGTGTCTGTCACAGGCCGGGAATCCAGTGCTTTGCGTTTTCGCGGAAAATTTTGCGCAGCACCGGCTCAGGCAGGTTCAACCCGTACACTTTTTTGCCCGCCTGCTCGAAGGTTTCGCCGGTTGCCAAGAACCTCCAGTCGCGCGCATAGGTGGACTCCCAGTCCTTCAATCCTTCCTCCACGTTGGCTGTGGCCAGCAAATCGAGATCCGTTCCGTACAGAACGCGATCCTGATACTTTATGAGAAACGTTCGGACCTGGTCGTGGGGCGCCATCATGAGATATTCCATCCGGGCGGCCGTATCGACCGCGAAATTCGGATATTGGTCCAGGTGCCGGGCAATGTTGTCGAGACTTTTTTCCATGCTGCCCAGATGCACGCCCACCACGCGCAACTTGGGATTGGCCGCCAGCACATGATCGCGTGCATCAAGGATCTGTTGCTTGGAAGGGAAGTTGGGCTTGTTGTACAGAAACCACTGCGGATTTTCCTGATAGTAGGACCACGAAGGATCGGAAGGGTCCGGGGGCCCCCAGGCAACATCGGGCTCGGCGTTATGCGCCATCATGGTTTTGCCGTGGTCGGCAATATCTTTGTAGATTGGGGCAAACTTCGGATTGTCGGGCATGATGAAATTGCCCTTTGTGTCTTTGATTTCCATGCCGATGTTCTTCCAGATCTTCACGGCGATGGCGCCCTGGGAAAAATCCTGATTGATCTGCTTGACGGAGTCGGCGCTGAAAGAGGCGTCGTTGAAGGTGTAAGGATCGAAGGTCGTGCACAGGGCAATGCGGCCGTGGCTGGATCGCACGAGCGCCAAAGCATCATCGACCTGGGGCTTCAGTTGTTTGCGGTAGGACAGGGTATCGTCCATTACCAGGATATTGAGCAGCTTCAGGTTCAGGCGCTCGAGCATGGACTGAAACGCCTGGTCGGACTTAAAGACATGCACGTGGACATCGATCGGTTGCATGGCGGCGAAGGCCATCAGGGCCTGTTGATCGCTAGAGGGTCCGGCGGCCAAAACCATGCTCGGGCGATTCTGTCGCCACGCCGCGAGGCCGGCAAGGATGAGAAGAACCGGAACGAAAGCGATGTAGACGCTGCGCTTCATATGAGACCTCCTGCCTGGCGCACGGGCGCCAGCGCGGAAAAATGATGACTTCTAGGGCAAAATTGTCTTGATGCCGGTTATGTCGCAAAAATCTACTAACGCGGGGAATAGATCCGCGCCGTATCCCAGGCAAGCGTATTCATTCGTCCAATGATGGAGAAGAGTGTCCATATTGCAATGGGCGGTAACAAAGCCGTGCGGCCAGAAGGGAATCCCGCATTCATGAAGCCGACGGTCCAGTTGATCGGCGGGCGGCTCGAAGACCGTTCCGCGCGTGATCACCATCTGGAATTCTCCGTTCACTCTTCCCAGCCGGGCCAGAACTCCCTCGCCGACCTTGCAGATCAGCTTGACCGATAGGCCGCCGGCTTCGCCTTCGGTAGGAATGCCGTGCTCTGCGAAACCGGCTGGCCCGAGTTTTCCCGCGAGCGATGGCGGGCAGGCCCCGTCGCCGATAATCTTGATTTCGTGGTTACGGGTGTCGAGGTGCTGAAGGTCGCCGTAATAGACGCGCTCCTTGCTGAGCTTGGTCAGAAGCAGCACGGTGAGCGCGGTATTGAAGTCGCCCAGGGTTGAGGTTCCGTGGCCGTCTTCCAGCATCATGCTTTGGGCGAAGCAGGTGGCTGAGTAATTGTCGCCAAGGCCGGGGAAGGATTGGATTGTGTAGAAATCGAACTTCTCCTTCTCCACGATTTTCTTCAAAGCCAGGTAGAGCCGGATGGAGCGCTCGTTAGCCACGGTCGCCTCGGGTGGCGTGCTGAATAGCTTTGCCAGGCGCAGCCGCGCAGCCTTAAGCTCTTGCTCGGAGACCTTCTCGGCAGTGTGGATGAGTTCGGTGGTATCCCGCGAATCAATATCCACGCCGAACATGCGCATCCATTGCGAAGGATCGGCCACCCCACAGGTCTGGCCCATGCCACGGCCGCCAAAAGTGCCGATGGTCGAGAGATTCAGCGAGTTTTTCAGATGAGAGGCGCGCGAGTAGCTGACGATTTTCGCAACGGTCTCGGCATCGCCGGCTGCTCCGTAGACGAACTTGTGAGGCACGCCAATCTCCAGCAGGCCGCCGTGCAACACCAATCCGCCGACCGGGCGCCAGCCCTGGGAACCCGGGTGAGTCCATAGCAGCACACCTTTTCCGGTCGCGGCGTAATCGCGAATCGCTCCCACCATGTGAGCGGCCCAAACCCAGGTGCCGGAAAATAGAATCACCGCATCGATCGATGGATCGTTTTTCATCTTCCGCAGTG
>Ga0335080_10003742_pt1 | contig 15424 bp, 8 predicted proteins | sample Lox_Sample_34_FD_206720 | JGI IMG/M metagenome (GOLD analysis project Ga0335080, IMG submission 206720) | Soil microbial communities from Loxahatchee National Wildlife Refuge, Florida, United States - Lox_Sample_3.4 | ecosystem: Environmental > Terrestrial > Soil > Wetlands | place: USA: Florida... | reverse complement strand
ACGCAGTCAGCTCGTCAGCGACGAGGATGTTCTGGAGTTTCACACCGCATGAGACGCCCCCGCTGCCGACCTCTCCAGCGGCCATCCCCTCACAATCGAATCTCTCGTGCGTGCATGCCGGAGCGGGATTATCCCTAGGGCGCAATGTTGTGCACCACCAGGTCTGCATAGATTTTCAACACACGGACATACTCCTCCCGGGCTTCGGTTTCGCGGAACAGGGCGAGCCGGCGCCGGAGTGCGACGTCGGGGGAAGCCTGGGCGCTATCTCCCTCGCGCAGAACGGCTTCCAGCAGGGCCACTGCCTTTTCGTAGGCGGCCCTCGCCTCATCGAGGCGGCCTTTCCAGAGGGTCCGCTGTACGGCGAGCAGCCCGGTGTGAGCCTCAGGGGTCATGGTTGCAGGTGAGTGATGATTGTGACCCCTCGCGGGATTTCATATCTGGTGAAATTTGAGTCGCCATCACAGCCCGGGGAATCAGAACCCAAGTTTGAACAGCATGCAGAACCCGGACGCGCAGGAAGAACGCCCAAACGTCAAACGCATTCCGTTCCGTCAACGGCTGCCGCAGCCATCGCTCGAGTACCGTTCCGCCCTTGGGAAGTGGCTGGCGCGCGGGGAGTCCGTCGATACGCACGAGGGTAGGGAAATCACCCCACATCCCTGGTGGAAAGTCATATGGCTGACCGGCGTGGACTACTTTTCGACGCTTGGCTACCAGCCGGGGATTGCGCTGCTGGCAGCCGGCGCGGTGGCGCCGGTAGCCACCGTGATCCTGGTGCTGGTAACGCTGCTTGGCGCACTGCCCGTATACGCGCAGGTGGCCGGCAGGAGTTTCGCCGGGCAGGGTTCGATCGCCATGCTGGAGAACCTGCTCCAGGGCTGGAAGGGCAAGGTTCTGGTGTTGATCCTGCTCGGGTTTGCCGCCACGGATTTCGTCATCACCATGACGCTTTCGGCCGCCGACGCGGCCAAACATGCCATCGAGAACCCATTTCTGCACGGCCCTCTTGGCGATCACCAGATCCTCATCACGCTGGCCATCCTGATCATGCTGGCGGCCCTTTTTCTGCGGGGCTTCAGCGAGGCGATCGGCCTGGCCACCGCAGCCGCCGTGCCCTATCTGCTCCTGAACCTCGTGGTCCTGGGTCGCGGCGTCTGGGAGATCGTGACTCACCCCACGCTGCTCCCCCGCTGGCAATCCGCGCTGGCCGCAAAGGGCGACTTCTCGCTGCTCATCGCCGGTGCGGTGCTGGTCTTCCCGAAGCTGGCCCTGGGCCTGAGCGGCTTCGAGACGGGGGTCTCCGTAATGCCGCTGATCGACGGCGGCGAGCGGGATCGGGGATATAACCCGCGCTCCGGCGGGGCACCCGCCGGCCGAGTGGCCAATACCCGCAAGCTTCTGCTCACTGCCGCCGCGATCATGAGCGTCATGCTGATCCTGTCGAGCTTCGTCACCACCCTGCTGATCGCGCCCGAGGATTACCGGGAGGGTGGAAAGGCGAGCGGGCGCGCCATCGCGTTCCTGGCGCACAGGTACCTGGGACGGGCCTTCGGAACGATCTACGATTTCTCGACGATCCTGATTCTCGGCCTGGCCGGCGCGTCTGCCATGGCAGGGCTCCTCCACGTGATCCCGCGCTACCTGCCGCGTTTCGGCATGGCGCCGCGGTGGGTCGCACTCGCCCGCCCGCTGGTCCTGGTGCTGTTTGCGGTGGATGTCGTGATCACGCTGATCTTCCGCGCCGACGTGGAGGCGCAGAGCGGCGCCTATGCGACCGGGGTGCTGGTGCTGATCTTGTCCGCCGCAGTAGCTGCCACGCTCGCGCTCTGGCGGGAGCGCCGCTGGTTGTTGGCTCTGTACACCGGGATCCTCTGCCTGGTGTTCGCCTACACGCTCGCCGACAATTGCCTGGAGCGGCCGGACGGACTGATCATCGGCACGGTGTTTACGCTGCTGCTGATCACGGCCAGCGGCCTCAGCCGGTCCCTGCGCTCGGTGGAACTTCGGATCCCGCACGGCTATTTCGCCGACGTCGAGAGCTGGCGCCTGGGGCCGGAGCTCCGGGGCAAGAAAGTCCACCTGGTGCCAATCGCAAGCTCCTCGCCGGAGGCCCGGCGCAAGAAGAAGGCGGAGATCGCGCGGTATTACGGCGTCCGGGGGCCGTTCCTGTTTCTCCATGTGAATCTGCTCGACAACCGCAGCGAGTTCTCCGCGCCGCTGGAGGCGACCCTGGCCAGGGACGGCAACGACTACGCGGGCGAAGTCTACGGCGCGATCGCCATCGCCAACTCGATCGCCTTTATCAGCGAGTGCATCGACCCGATTTCGATTTTCATCGGGCTTACCCGCCGCGACCTGATGGCGCAGGCGGTGCGCTACCTGTTATTCGGGGAGGGCGAGACCGGGCTGATGGTCTACACCATCCTGGTGCGCTACTGGGACTGGACTCCCGACGAGGACGTCCGGCCGCTGATCTTCCTGATGAGCGATTGAGCCGGCGTCCTTCTCCGTCCGGCTGCGGCGGGAGGCGGGCGGGAGCGGGACTCGCGGAGTTTTCAGAACGAACCGAAGGAGCCGAGGTGTTGTTCACAGGTCGATCTTCTGAAACAGGTTGGCGCCCTCGGCGTCCTGAACGAAGATGGCGCCGAGAGCGACCTCACGCGCCTCGGCAGGAAGCGCGGCGTAGCGGATCTTGATGACCTCGGTTTCGATGCGGACGTAGCGGCCCTCCAGCCAGATGGCACGGACGAGGCGGATCTCGGCGAGGCCATCGGGGTGGTAGCGTTTCACGTATTCGCGGATGATCTCATCGAACACCTCCTGGCTCTCGCGGTGAAGGATATCTGCCTGCACGTTCAAATCCGCTTGCCTTTGGCGGCCTGCCGGGAAGTGGAAAGGTGCTTGGAAACTTCCCCGTGCCGCAGAGCTTGAATGTTCCGAAATCCTTATACCAATCCCAGTCTTGGGAGACGGGAGCATTTACTGGGAGTAATCCCCCAACGGGACTTCGGGCCAATGAGCCTTGGTTGGGGGGCGGCTTATGCCGTGAAAACCGCCACTCACAGTCGCCGGTGACTCATTAGGGGGCGTTCACTTCCTCCGCCTCGAAGAACCCGGACCGAAAAGCTGAGTGGCGATCGCTGGGCGTGGGCCCGAAACGGCGTTTGAGAAGATTAGCTAGGAGACTGCTCCAGTGCCGGAAGCGGCGCGCGAGTGTTTCAGTCGGCGGACCAGCAGAAACGCCAGCGGGTGCAGGAAGCCCATCATCACGAATACCGGCGTGTAGGAGTACGCGGTCACCAGGCGGCCGATCAGGTTGGTGGAAATCATCCCGCCTAAGCCGCTGCCTGCCGCGACGATTCCGAACACCGTGCCCAATGTGTGTTTGGGACACAGATCCACCACCAGGGTGCTGAGGGAGATTTGCCAGAGCATGTGCGCAAAGGCCGCCGTGGCCGCAATCAGCACTGCCAGGATGGGAGTGGGGGCGCGCGGCACCAGGGGGCTCAGCGGCAATAGAAGCGCCGCGATGGCCATCACGCGGACCCGGCTCGCGGCAGGGGCGAAACCGCGCGCGATGAGGCGGCCGGAAAGCGCTCCGCCGATGATGCACCCGGCGTCCGCGGCAAGGTAAACGATCCACGCAATACGGCCGACCTGGAGAAGCGTCAGGTGGCGCGCGTCGCCCAGATACTTCGGGAACCAGAAGAGGTAGAAATACCAGACCGGATCGGTCAGCAGCCGGCCAACGGTGAGGATCCAGGTCTCGCGCGAACGGAAGGCGGCGAGCCAGGGACTCCGCTCGCGGACTGCCGGACCAGTACCGTCCTGGCCGGTAGCGCCGCGAAGCGATTCCAGGTCCGCGGGGCACACGCGCGGATGCTCCTCGGGACGGCGGTACAGCCAGAGCCACGGAATCACCCAGCACAATCCCAGGCTGCCGGTGAACAGGAAGACGGTGTGCCAGGTGAAGCGCGACGCCAGGAACGCAATCAGGGGCGGGGCGATGGTCGCGCCGAGCGTGGCGCCGGCAGTATAGATCCCGATCACCAGGGCTCGCTCTTTCGGCGCGAACCATTCGGCCACGGCTTTGGGCGCCGCGGTGTAGTTGCCGGGCTCGCCAATGCCGAGCAGGAAGCGGAACCCGCCGAGCGTCCAGGCGCTGCGGCTGAGCGAGGTGAGCATGTCGGAGATGGACCACCATACGACGAACACGGCCATGGCGGCGCGGGTTCCGAGCCAATCGGTGAGGCGGCCGGCGACCAGGTAGCTCAACGTGTAGGCCAGCAGAAAAGCCTGCACCACGTTGCTGTACTGGAGATCCGAGATGTGAAGGTCGTTCTGGATGGTGCGCGCGAGAATGGACAGGTTCTGCCGGTCGATGTAGTTGATGACCGTCGAGAGGAACAGCAGCAGGACGATCGACCGGCGGATGAGGCGGGTAGCCTGCGAGATGCCGCCGGGGGCGGCGGCAGTAGCTGTATTATCGGACTTCGTAGGTTTCACCTGGGACAATCACGAACTCGAACGCACTGCCGCGCCAGGCGCCGCTGACGGGACGGCCGCCAGCGGTGGCCGAGACTCTCTTCCAATCCGAAACGTTCAGCCGGACGGCGGTGCGTGTCACTCCGTCGCGATCGATGAGAAAGCTCTCGGCGTGCGGGGAGACGGGAAAGATGCGGGCCACCACCTGGGTTCCCTGCTTTTCCGCCACGATCCCGGTGCCTCCGACGAAGAGGGGTGTCTTACCAACCGGCAGGGCGAAGTTCCGTAACAATCGCGGGCCCTGGTAGCGCGTTCCGGTGTCGTAGTCGATCCAGTCGCCCGCGGGCAGATAGACGTCGCGGGCACCGGCGGTTTCGTAGTCGTTGCCATACAAGGGAGCGGCGAGCAGGGCGTCGCCGATCATCCATTCGAAGCCGCGGACGGACTGGTTCTCGCGGCCGTAGACCTGGGGATCGTCGGGAAAGGCGATGGGCAGCGGCGCCATCGTCCAGGGGTAGCCGTCGAGGAAAAAGCGCACGGCTTGAGAGTAGAGGTAGGGCTGCAGCCGGCCGTGCAGGCGGGCGGCCTCGAGCATGACTTTCTCGACCTGGGGATCGCCGAAGGTCCACGGCCCTTGGCCCATACTCATGGAAGAGTGGACGGCGGCCCACTGGGCGTTGCGCATCATGTAGGTGCGCATTCGGGGTGTGACCTTCAGGTCGAAATGGCGTTCCCCGAACGTGCCGCCGACGATATCGGGATAGACGAGCGGAAGGCCCGAGTAGGCGAGCGCGAGCGCATTGACCGGCCCGCGGTCCTGGTTCTGGTCGTAGTTGAAGTCGTTGATGCGGTGCAGGTCGGAGACCGAGGCCAGGTAGGCGTTGCGCCCCATGACGTAGATGCCATCGCGCATCAAGGCGTAGTTGACCGGGTCCAGCTTGTCGTCGCCCAGGGCGTATTTGCCGAAGCCGTAGACGTCCTCTTTGAAGCCGTCGACACCGAAGGCGGTCCATCGGCGGACAAGGTCGGCATACCAGGTGACGGCTTGCGGTTTTGTCCAATCCAGGAAGTAAGTGGGGCTCTTGGGCCAGCCGAAGGTGAATGCCTTGGCCTGGCCGGCCTCTTCGACGAAGTAGCGGTCGCGGACTCCCTCGGCACTGAACGGGCCGTCGGTGATGAAAGTCGTGCGCAATCCTTGAAAATATTTCAGGCCGCGCGAATGAAAGTAGGCGATGAAGGCAGCGGGGTCGGGGTAGAGCTCTTTGTCGTAGAGTCCGAAGCTGGTGGTCTCGTGAAGGCGCTCTTCGGCATGCGGCCAGAAGCCCGAGCCCACCACCATCCAGGCCAGAGGGTAGCCGTCCGACAGGTAGCGATCGACGTTTTCCTTTACGGTCTTTTGGCTGGTGTCCCAGGCGAGCGCGCCGAACGCCTCCCAACCGACGCCGAAGAACTCGTACTTGGGTTTGAGCACCGGGTAGCCGTACTGATTGCGCGACTGCAGGAACTGACGGTAGATCTCGCGCGGCGTTCCGGTAAAGATGGTGAAGCGGACCTCGCTATCCACGCGGCGCGCGCCCTGCGTGCACTCGGCATCGGTGCTGCGCACGATCCTGACGTCCGGATCCCAAACCAGGAAGGCGAACTTCTGTTTCGGATAGATGGCGAAGTTGGAGACCATGCGGGTGAGGCCGGTGCCGGAAAGGAAGCGGTCGTTGCGATAGCCGGTGATGTCGGTATCGAACGCTTGCCGGCCGGTGACGGCGTGGTCGCCCAGACCGAAGCCGGGTTTTGCCGCGGCGAGCCGCATGAGGACGGCCGCCGGTTCAGCGGGATGGACCACGAAGTCCGCCTGGTTGGGGGTCAAGGTGACGGTGACACGCGCGGTCGTCCCCGAGGCCGTGCGGACTTCCAGTACGGCTTGTCCCTGCGGGCGGTAGCTTTCCGCCGTGATGCGCGCGACCTCGGGATGATCGGGGTCGCCGAGGAGCAGTCCGCCTTCGGGATGCGCGGCGGCTGAAGGCACGCCGTTGACGGCGAGGCCGATGCTGAAGGTATCGCGGCCGATGGTGAGCCGCGTGTTCCCGGCTTCCAGCACGACGGGATCCGCGCCCGGGCTCACGCCGGGGAGAAGCAGCACGAGCCCCAGCCATGCTCTCATTTCGATGCCTCCTTTGTGTAGAACACGGCGAAGTCCACCAGCATGCGGCCGGGCAGCCTCGAATCGTCGATCTTGCCGCGGCTTTCGTAGCCCAGCGCGGTGAGCCAGAAATTGATCTGGTCGTGGACGCCGGCCGAAGGCGGATAGTCGAGGGCGCAGCGCCGCTCGCCGTCCAGGTAGTAGGCGACGCCGGTTTCGGCCCATTCGAAGCCGTAGGTGTGGAAGCCGGTGGTGGCGTCGAACCCGAGCAGGGTCTGGTAGACTCCGGGCGAGCACGTGAAACTGTGGCTCTTGGTGGGACCTTGCCAAAGGATCAATCCCATGTGGCCCTTCGAGGGCGTAGCGGAATCGAACTCCATGCCGTCGATCTCGGTTCGCATGGCCTCCGGGTAGGTGGTCGAGCCATCGGAGGCGAACATCGCCCAGACCGATTGGTGCCATCCCGAGCCGCCGAACATCTTCACCCGCGCTTCGTAATATCCGTAGCGGAAGCGCTGCCGGCTGATGATGCCGCCTCCGGTGTAGCTTTTGCCGCGGTCCGTCTGCTTCTTTACCTGGATGACGAGGTATCCGTTCTCGAGCGAGACGTTGTCCGGCCGCTGCGAGCTTTCGGCCTTGACGTCGGTTCGATACATCCATTTGGAGGTGTCGAGCGCCGCGCCATCGAAGTCGTCGGCCCACTGAAGCGTGTAGCCCGGCGGGGGATGCGCGCCCTCGCGATTTCCCTGTGCCGCGAGCGGCATCGATGCCATGCAGCAACAGAGCCACGCCGCGATGCTATGTTTCATAGAACCTCGCTTCGAAGATCGCGGCAGGTGCGCCGTGAGTCTCCAGGACCTCGATGTGCAGGGCAGTGGTCTCCAGCGGCGGATCGATGCGGACGCTGTTCCGCGTGCGGTGGTTTTCGGAGCACTCGAAGCGCACTTCGCCGCGATCGTCGAGGATGCGGTAGCGCTTGACGCAGAACGGCATCTCCCGCTCGGGGTGGCCCATCAGAACGGATTCCATGGGATGGTCGAAATCGGTATCGAAGACCAGCTCGATGCGGCCGATGCGGCGCGTCTCGGCCCAGCAGGCCGTGAGGCTCGGGGCGGTGTCGCCGGGCGCCGCCACCCAGGCGTTGGGCTGCAGCGTGGGCCTGGCGATGCCGTTGCGCACGTTTTGCGCGGCGAACTGGTCCAGCGGCGGATCGATGCGGATCGCCAGGTTCCGGCCCTCGGGACGGCGCGACGGCAGCCAGAACTCGAACGAATCGATTCCGGCGCCGGGAGGCGGTTCCTGCCGCGCGCTCTTGGCCACGGCGCGATTCATGGACTGCGAGAGGCTGAGCACGCCGGTGGCGCGCAGTCCGCTGGTGCGAACGGAAATCGCGGGGTTGCGCAGCAGGCAATACGCGAGATATGCGGGGGCGGCGACGCGCGAGTCCGGCCGGATCCATACCTCCTGCGCCGCGCCCGCGGCCAGCTCGACCGTTTGCCGGAACAGGACGACGTCCGGAGTGTAGTTGCCCGCAACCGAACTGCCGCGGACTTCCAATTCCAAAGAGCCCGGCTCACGCACGTCCACCAGGAAACGGACCGCGGGCAACGGCCCGGATGCGATCGGAAGCAGCATGGCCCGGGAAGTGTCGAGCGAGACCGATCCGCCGTCGTCCGGAAGGCAGTCCAGCACCAGACGGCTGGAGGCGCGGACGGAACATTGCCTCCCGATGTCGTCGGGATCTTCGAGCACGAAGCCCGGGATGTGCTGCCCGGCGGCCATCAGGCGGCGCTGCAAGACCCGCATGTGATCGGGAAACAGGAGATCGCGAGGCTGAAGGTTCTGCTCCCGGCAGAGCGCCGCGGCTACCCCGACGGCCTGCGCGTTGTGGCCGCAGGTCGCCATCACGCGGGTGGAACCGAACGCCACGTGGGACACGCTGATGATTCGGCCGGCGAGGAAGAGGTTGTCGATGTTGCGGCTGTACATGCAGCGGTAGGGAATCTGGTACACACCCTTGGAATGCCATTGGGTGCAGGCGGAGAGTTCGCTGTAGACGCCGTCGGCCGGGTGCAGGTCGATGGCCCAGCCGCCGAAGGATACGGCGTCATCGTGGCGGCGCTGCTCCACGACGTCCTGCTGCCGGAGGATGTAGTCGCCTTCGAAGCGGCGGCTTTCCCGTTTGCCGGGAATGGTGCCCACCCACTCGAGCGTCAGGTTCCCGGCCTCCGGGAAGCAACCCGAGTTTTTGATGTAGTCCCACACGCCATAGGCGACCTTCCACAGTTCCCACTTGATGGCCTCGGTGTCGTGGACGGTATCCATTCGCCCGCCCCATTCGAGCCACCAGAAGCGGCAGCCGGAGTCGGAGGCCCGAATGTCGCGGTAGCGCGGAATCTGCGTGATGTCGCGGAGGGCGAACGCCGGCGGAGTGTAGCGAACCGGCCGTCCGGCATCCTTACTGTAGAAGTACAGCGAGTGCCCAAGAAGCTCGCCGTAACCCTCGGAGGGCGCGAACCCTTCCCCGAATTCCTCGCGCGATTCCGCGCCCATGCGGAACGCCGCTCCGGCGAGAAATGCCACCACTCCGTCGCCCGAGGCGTCGCAGAAGAGCGGCGCTTCGATGCGGTAGCGCGTCTCGTTCTGCGAGCAGTAGCCGGCGACCGCGCCAATCGTGGCGCCGGACTTTTCCACCTCCAGGATGGCGGTGTTGAGCAGCAGCGTGATGTTGGACTCGGCGCGGACCTTTTCGAGCAGAAGCGCGTCGAGGATGAGCGGATTGCCTTCCGGGTTGCGGTAGAGGTTCTCCACCAGGATCTCGTCCACCACCCCGCCCTCGCGCGCCCAGCGGTTGTTGTTTCCCATGTGCGAGGTGGCGCCCAGAATCCAGAGGCGCACCTCGCTGGACGCATTGCCGCCCAGCACCGGACGGTCCTGCACCAGCACGACCTTGATGCCGGCGCGGGCCGCTGTGATGGCGGCGCAGACGCCCGCCAGTCCTCCGCCGGTGATGGCCAGGTCGGCGGTGAGAGAGTCCGTACGCAACGCTCTTGCGGCGGTGGTGCCGGAACTGTGAATCATCGTTCGCCTCCAGGCGAGTTCTCAGAAGGTCAGCTTCAGCGCCAATTGCAGGCTGCGCGGATCGCGCGCCGAGGTGATGGTGCCGAAGGTGCTGCTGGCGTTCAATCCGTTGGCGCCGGGCGAGAAGCCGGCACTCACCAGTCCCAGGTTGACGTGGTTCATCACGTTGAACGATTCGGCCCGGAACTGCAGGTTTGCCCTCTCCTTGATGGAGAAGTTCTTCACCACCGAAAGGTCCACGTTGATCACACCGGGATTGCGCACGTCCGGAAGGACGCGGCCCAGGTTGCCGTACGTGTACAAAGGTGGATTCACGAAGACTGCCGTGTTGAACCACTGCGCGGCGGTCGGGTTGTCCAGCTTGGCGCTCTGCCCGGTGGAGTTCGGCCGGCTGGCGAGGTTGTTGTTTGCCCCGCTAACCACGATCGGCACGCCGGTCTGAAATACGGCGATGGCGTTGAGCTGCCACCCGCCCACAAACTGGTTCAGCACCGCGTTCTGTACGGCCAGCGTCTTGCCTTTGCCGATGGGCAGTTCGTAGACGCCGCTCAAGACCATGCGCTGCGAAACGTCGGTCGGGTCCAGGGAGCGTTCCGCCCTCCGGTTGTACAAGCCGTTCTGATAGCCAGTCGTAGTCACCTGCTCGACGTTGCCGAAACCGATGGCCGTGCCTACGCTGTCGCTGATGAGCTTGCCGTTGGTGTAGGAGGCAAGGAAGGTCAGGCCGTTGCTGAAGCGCTTCTCGACGCGCAGCAGGGCCGCGTGATAGATGGAATTGCCCAGGTGCGGGTTGCGTACCGTAACCGACGACTGGTAGGGATAGGCGTACAGCGATTGCAGAAGCGTGATGGTCGAGGCCCCCAGGGAGCCAGGGATGATGCCGGCGTACGGATTGGGCACGGCGTTCTGCAACGTCGTGCCCAGGGAGGCGTACTGTTGGGCCGTGAGCTGGTTCAGGTTGTAGCTGCCCGCCACCAGGTGGGTGCCGTGATTCCCGGTGTAGGTCGCTTCCACCACCCAGTGCCCGGGTAGCTGGCGCTGCACGGATACATCCCACTGCTGCGACATGGGCGTCTTCTGATCCGGCTGGTCGAAGCTGACGGCCTGACCCAGAAACGCGGACGAGCCGAGCGCGCGGCCCTGCGGCTGAATGGGCGGCGTCGCCAGCCCCTGGTTGAAGATCATCGCCCAGAGGTTACTATTGCCGCCGGGCGGGTTGTAAGTGGTAGTGGTGGTCGCAAAGCCGGAAGTGTTGCCAAAATACTGAATGTTGAAAATGGACGGATAGAAAATGGCATAGCCGCCGCGCACCACGGTCTTGCCGGTGCCGGTCACATCGTAGGCGATGCCCACGCGAGGGGCGAAGTCGGTCTTGTTGGAATTGAGGGCCGAGAGGCCGTAGTCCTGTCCGGCGAACTCCAGGCGGCCCAACAGGTGGGTGTTGGGGTCGACCACGTAGGGATTGAAATTGGTGGTTCCGCCGTTACGCTCGTAGGGCGGCAGTTGGAAATCGTAGCGCAGGCCCAGGCTTAACGCCAGCTTCCGCGAGAGGTGCCAGTCGTCCTGCACGAAGCTGGCAAGCGCATAGCCTTTTTCGGATTCGCCCACGTGCGTGGTGAACGTGGCCGAACCGACGTACCCGGTCATGAAATCCGCATAGGCGCTGCCGGTCCCGCTTTGCGACTGCGGATTGCCCGTCAAGCCGGCGGGAAAGACGTACGACCCCGATGGCGACGATGTCTGGTAGTTATTGCCGTTGAGGAAGCGGTACTCGAACCCCACCTTGATATTGTGTTTGCCGCGCACGATGGTGACGGTATCGCCGAGCTGCCAGGTGAGCGCGCCTCTCAGTCCCACCGTCTCGGTCGGGAAGTTGGTCAGGCCGTTGCTGACCTGCGGCAGCGCCGTGGAAGGCACGCTGGCGGGAAGCCCCAGCTTCTGCGGCCATCCGCCGTTATAGCTGGCCACCTGGAACGGAAAGTACTGCCGCGCCACGCCGACGCGCACTTCGTTCAGCAGGGTGGGACCGAATACGTGGGTTTCCGAGATCACTCCGTTGCGCGTTTCGAAGTTGTCGTAGCGGGCCCGCGCCACCGGGTTGGGCCAGGGCGCCTGCGCGCCGTTGTCGTCGTGATGCCGGAAATAGGTATAGCGGCCGAACATCGAGTCCTTGTCCGAGAAGTGCTCGTCCACCCGCATGGTGTACTGTTGCATGGCACGGGCGTTGCCTATGTAGCTGATGAAGTTGTTGGCGTTGGTGAAGGCGTTCGTCGGCGTGCGGTTGGGAAGCGGGTAGAACGTGTTGGTGATATTGACGGCCACCGGATCCAGCCGGTTTTGGGGAATGATGTTGCCGGGGAAGAGCGAGCGCACATAGCCGCTGCCGGTGGCGTTCGCGACGGTGGTGGCGGGATCGTAGATCGGAATCAGTTTGCCGGTGGCGTCGTAAAGCTGCGAGAAGTCGCCGGTCCGCTGCCCTGCGATGGGCACGGTGGTGATCGGCTGGCTGTACAGGCGGTAGTCCCACTGCTCCCAGTTGCCGAAGATAAAGGTCTTGTTGCGGCCGTCGTACAGCTTGGGAATGCGCACCGGCCCGCCCAGCGAGAGTCCGTACTGGTTGTAGCGGAACGGCGAGACGATCGTGGCGAAGGCGTTCCTGGCGTTGAAGATGTCGTTGCGCACGTACTCGTAGGCCGAGCCGTGGTAGTCGTTGGTTCCCGACTTGGTGGCAACGTTGATCACCCCGCCGGCGGTCAGCCCATACTCGGCCGACATGGAGCCCGACTGCACTTTGAACTCCTGCACGGCGTCCACTGCCAGGTCGGCGTTGAGGTCGGGATAGTAGCTGTTGATCGCGACCATGCCATCCACCAGGAAGTAGTTCACCGCGCTGGGGCCGCCGTTGATGCTGAACGCGCTGAGGTTCGTGCCGCGATCGGCGAAGCCGCTCTGGGTGGGACCGGCATTGGATTTCATGTTGATTGAGAGCCCGACCAGCGCGAACGCGCTGCGCCCGTTGATGGGAAGCTCCTCCACGCGCTTGTTTTCGATCACCTGGCCGACCGTGGCGTCTTCGGTGTTGACGAGCGGGGCATCGGCCGTGACTTTCACCGACTCGCCTACTTCGCCCAGCTCCAGCCGCACGTTCACCTCGGCGCGCTGGTCCACCTGCAGGTTCACGCCCGACTGCACGGATTGCTTGAACCCGGCGTGATTGACGGTAAGTTGGTAGCTGCCGACCAACAGCGGCGGCGAAGTGAAGAAACCTTCGCCGTTGGTCTGAACGTTGATGACCACGTTGGTCTGCGTATTTTGGATGGCGACGGCCGCGCCGGCGATGGCGGCGCCGGTCGGGTCGGTTACGGTACCGAGAATCGTGCCGCGCCCTTGTTGTGCGGTCAACGGGAGCGCTGCCAGGAACATGACGGCAAAAGCGAGCTTCGACATAGAACCTCTCCAGGGTTTGACTCACGATGTCACAATGCGCCCCGGGTGTCATCTGAGATTCCGACTACGAAGAGATAGTCCAGAAGGACTATGGAAGCTCCCGGCGGTAGTAGCGGACGTAATCGATGAGCACGTGCCCCGGCAGGCGGGACAGGTCCACCGCGTCGGGCGTCCGCGCCGCGGTTGCCACGGCTCCGATCCGCATCTCCCACCGGGTCTCCGGTGTCGCCTCGATGCCGGCCTGCTCGACCGGTTTTCCGTCCAGGTAGTACGTCACAGAGCGCTCCGCCACCTCGCAGCCGAAGACGTGATAGTCGGTCATTGGGAGTGTCGCCATGACCTTGGGCGCTCCCGCACCGGTGCGCACGCGGTAGCGGGTCGAATCGCCGGAGTCGTTCTCGGCGACGCGCAACTCTGGCCCCCCGGCACGCGGAGCCAGAGTGAGACTGGTGGTCCAGCCCCTGCCCGCCAGAACCCGAAAACGGATCTCGTAGTACCCGGGACCAAAGGCTTCCTTTCCGACCAGCCCGCCGCCGGTGAATTCGTCGCCTCCCGTAGCGGCGACGCGGTTCACCTCGATCCACGCCTCGCCGGCGCGCAAGGAGACACTACGCGGCAGTTGCGTGCTGCCGCCCGCGGCATCGGCTCTGGGCGTCCACTTGGAGCGGTCGAGCGTGCCGCCGTCGAATTCATCGGACCAGGCGAGCCGGTAGCCGGGCGGCACGGTCGATACCGGCGGCAGCAGTGCCGCCTTGCCGACCCCGCGCGTCATCGCCTCCTTCAACTCCGGCAGGAAATGTTCGTAGACGCCGCGCGGGGTGGTGTCGTGCCGGCGCGCGACGGCTGCCGCCATGCCCACCACCTCGCCCATCATGCCGGTGGTCCGCATGACCCGCACGGTTCCCAGCGCCACGTGCGTGACGCTGATGTTGCGCCCTGCCATGAACAGGTTCTCGATGTTCCGCGAGTAGAAGCAGCGGTAAGGAATAGCGTAGGGATTCTTCTTGCCGAAGCTGGCCACGGAGCGGAACTCCGCGCCCGGGAACTGCTCCGATTGCTTGGCGGTGGGCACGTGCAGGTCGATCGACCACGTCGCGGTGACCGAAGCGTCGGGGAATTCGCGGTTCTCGACGATGTCCTGCTGTTGCAGGATGACGTCGCCCAGGAGGCGCCGCGATTCGCGCTTTCCGCCCACGTAAGCCACCCACGCCAGCCGCAGATTGGCATACTTGGCCTTATCGGCGGCATGGTTCTTCTGGTAGCTCCAGTTGCCGTAGATCGCGCGGAAGGCGTGATCGCGGATCGACTCGAACTCTTCGATCTGGTTCCGGTTCTGACCGGTCTCCCAATCCCAGTCGCCGCGCGTGGCGTTCTGCACGGAGCGCTCGTCGAAGGGCAGCGCCCACGGAGTGTCGGGGAACGGCGAGGGTTTGCCCGCGTCCTCGGAGTACCACATCACCGACGTCCCCATCACCAGTTGGTCGGCCGTGGTGGGAGCCATCGATTCGCCGGTCTCCGCCTGGCTCTCGCGACCGTAGCGCGAATCCGCGCCCGCCATCGTGCCCAGGTTGCCATCACCGGTGCAATCGGCGAAGAGCGGCGCTTCGTAGCGGTACTCTTTGCCGGTCAGCACATCGCGCGCGATCACCGCCGTGATGCGGTTGCCGCTCTTTTCGACTCGCGTGCCGCGCGTGTTCAGAAACAGCCGGACGTTCTTCTCCGCTTTCACCACGGCGAGTTTGCGCTCGTCGTCGTAGTTGGCGGCGGGCTGGGCGTTGCCGGCGTGCTCCGGGTCGAGCTCCGCGACTACCACGCCGATGGACGGGTACGGCGGAAGATTGATGGCGCCGCCCAGGGACACGCGGACGTCGGAGCTGGTGTTGCCGCCCAGGATCGGGCGGTCCTGAAGCAGCGCCACCTTCAGACCGAGCCTCGCCGCGGACACGGCGGTGGCGGTGCCCGCCATGCCGCCGCCCACCACGACCAGGTCGAAAGTTCCGGCGCTTTCGGGTTCCGCCGGCAGGTTCAAGGCGCGCTTGCGAAAAGATGCCAGTTCCGCGCCGCCATCGGGAGGCCGCAGCGCCGGGTCGGCGGCGAACAGGATGGCATCGCAGCGTCCCTCGAAACCGGTTAGGTCGTGCAGTGCCAGAGCCGTGCTCCCCTTGGCCAGTCGCACGGTTCCGCCGTCCTGCCAGTGCCACTGCGCTCCCTCGGTTCCGAATGTCGCGGCGAGCGCCTTGCCGCCGATGAGCAACTGGAAGCGGCCGGGCG
>Ga0335080_10003741_pt1 | contig 15425 bp, 16 predicted proteins | sample Lox_Sample_34_FD_206720 | JGI IMG/M metagenome (GOLD analysis project Ga0335080, IMG submission 206720) | Soil microbial communities from Loxahatchee National Wildlife Refuge, Florida, United States - Lox_Sample_3.4 | ecosystem: Environmental > Terrestrial > Soil > Wetlands | place: USA... | reverse complement strand
GCGCGACGAGGGCCTGGGCACGATCCCGGGCACCGCCGCCGAGATCCTGGTCGACGACGTCCGCAAGATCCTGTCCCCGCGCAAGCTCATGACCGAGCGCTGGACCGAGATCGTGACCACCGCCCACGAGGTCGGGCTGCGCTCGAGCTCGACGCTCATGTACGGTCACATCGAGACGCCGGCGCACATCTCCTCGCACCTCGAGCGACTGCGCGACATCCAGAAGCGCACCGGCGGCTTCACCGAGTTCGTGCCGCTCGGCTTCATCCACCACAAGACGCGGCTGTTCAACGAGCAGGGCTCGCGCCACGGAGCCAGCATGCCCGAAGACCTGCGGCTGATCGCAGTGTCTCGCCTGTTCCTGCGCCCGCACATCAAGAACGTGCAGATCTCGTGGGTGAAGATGGGCCTGAAGCTCGGCCAGGTCGGGCTGATGTCGGGCGCGAACGACTTCGGCGGCACGCTGATGGAAGAGTCGATCTCGAAGGCCGCGGGCTCCGAGCACGGCGACCACGTCGAGGTCGAGACGATCGAGCGCCTGATCCGCGAGCTCGGCCGCGTGCCCTACGAGCGCACCACCACCTACGGCCGGCGCGAGCAGAGGCCGGAGCCGGTCGGGCTCGAATTGCCCCAGCTGCGCGCCGCGGAACGCCCGAGCTTCGGGCTGCCGAGCGGCTACTAAGGGCCTCCGGCCCACGGGTCGATGAGCGGGACATGAGGCGCATTCTCGTCACCGGCGGCTGTGGCTTCATCGGCTCTCACTTCGTGCGGCTGCTCCTGGCGGAGGAGCCGGACGCGCGCGTGGTGAACCTCGACTGTCTCACCTACGCCGGGAACCTGGCCAACCTGGCCGACGTCGCAGGCTCGCCCGACTACCGCTTCGTGCGCGGCGACATCCGCGACGAGAAGACCGCGCGCGAGCTCGTGGCCGACGCCGACTGGATCGTGAACTTCGCCGCCGAGACTCACGTCGACCGTTCGACCAAGACCAAGGCCGGTGAGTTCATCGAGACCAACGTCTACGGCGTGTACGTGCTGCTCGAGGCGATGCGCCAGGTGAATCCGCGCGCGCGCTTCCTGCAGGTCTCGACGGACGAGGTCTACGGCGACGTCGAGTTTCCGCACTTTCCGGACGAGTCGGCGCTGCTCCGCCCGTCGAGCCCGTACTCGGCGGCGAAGGCGGGCGGCGACCACATCGCGCTCGCCTTCCACCGCACGCACGAGCTCGACGTCTTGCTCTCGCGCTGCACCAACAACTACGGCCCGTACCAGTATCCCGAGAAAGTGATTCCGGTCTTCATCACGAACGCGCTCGACGACCAGCCGCTGCCGCTCTACGACGGCGGCACGCAGATCCGCGACTGGCTGCGCGTCGAGGACCATTGCCGGGCGCTCTTGCTGCTGTTGCGCCAGGGCCGCAAGGGCGAGGTCTACAACATCGGCGCGAACCAGGATCCCGAAGTCACCAACCGCGAGCTGACCGCGATGATCCTGCGCTGCCTGCGCAAGCCCGACTCACTGATCAAGCCGGTGACCGGTCTGCGGCCCGGGCACGACCAGCGCTACGCGGTCGACACCCAAAAGATCCGCGCGCTCGGCTGGCGGCCGCAGCTCGAGCTCGAGGCGGGCATCGCCCGCACCGCCGAGTGGTACGCCGCCCGCCGCGACTGGTGGGAGCCGATCAAATCGGGCGAATACCGCGAGTACTACCAGAAGCACTACGGAGCGGCGGCGAGCCGCTGATCCGCGCCGCCAGCGCCTCGAGCTCGTAGCGGAGCTGCGGCCGCTCGACGATCCGGCGCTCGACCACGTCGATCGCGTACATGACGCTGGTGTGATCGCGCCCGAACGCGCGCCCGATGTCGGCGAGCGAGGCGGCCGTGTAGCGCCGCGCCAGATACATCGCGACCTGGCGCGGCTGCACCACGATGCGCTTTCGCGACCGGCTGCGCAGCGCCTCGGGTGCCAGGCCGTAGGCGCGAGTCACCTCGGCCACGATCTCGGAAAGCGAGCGCGGACGCCCGGGCATGTCGACGGCGTCGAGCGCCTGGGCCACCAGCTCGGGCGTGATCGGCGCGCGCAGCAGCGACGCGCGCGCCACCACCTGGTTCAGCCCCGCGATCAGGTCGCGCACCGAGGCCAGCTCGCGCTCGGCCAGGAGCTCGAGACAGGCGTCGGGGACGCGCACGCCACCGCGCGCCGCGCGCTCGCGCAGGATCGCGCGGCGCGTCTGTGACTCGGGCGGCCCGATCCGCGCCACCAGCCCCGAGGCCATGCGCGAGCGCAGCTTCAAGTCGATCTCGTCGAGCTCCGACGGCTGGCGATCGGCCGACAGCACCACCGTGCGCCCGTGCGAGATCAGGTGGTCGAGCGTGTGGAACAGCTCCACCTGAGTCGCGCGCTTGCCCGCGAGGAACTGGACGTCCTCGAGTATCAGCACGTTGGCCTGCCGCCGATAGCGCTGTCGGATGCGCGGCATCTGACCCGCGCGCAGCGCTTCAGTCACTTCGGTGGTGAACTCCTCGCTCGAGCGATAGAGCGCGGCCGAGCCGATCCGCCCGTGGATCGCGCGGCACAAGTGAGTCTTGCCCGAGCCGGTGCCGCCCACGAGAAACAGCGGGTTGCAGCGGCCCGCCTCGCCGCGCGCAACCGCACGCGCCGCCTCGAGCGCGAGCGCGCTGCCCGGCCCCGATACGAATCTCTCGAACAGGTGGTCCTGCACGAGCGGCCCGTCGCTCGCCGACTCGTGCGCGCTCTCGGCGCGGAGTGACTCCTCCGGAGCCTCCTCGACGGCGGCCAGCGCCGTCGGATCGACCCGGTAGTCGATCTCGCGCGCCGCCGAGGCGCACTCCTCGATCACCCGCCCGAAGCGGCTGCGCAGCCAGTCCCGCGTGAAGCGGTCCGGGCAACGCAGCACCAAGGTCTCGCCTTCCAGTCGTCCGTCCAGCGTTCGGAACCACGCATCGTATGCCGCAGCACCTACGCGTTGTCCGAGCGCAGAACGGACGACCTCCCACCCCCCAGTGGTCATTTCGCGCCGTTTCCCCCCAACCGGAGCCGATCTGGATCGACTCCGCCGCCCTTGCGAAGCGCGACTCTCCCATGAGCCCCCTGGGCGCGCAAAGCCGATTCCTCCGCGGGCCGGCTTTCGCCTCGGCCCTACACCGCCGCGGACTCCGCGCGTTCACGCGGGAAATCCGCGACGGCGCCCAAGTAATCCAATTCGCGTCGCTCTTCCCCGGGCGAGCCCGTGCAGAGACCGCGCGTTCACAGGGCGGTGCACAGCGCTACACACAGCGAAGTGCCACGGACCGGTGTCTAGTGATCTCACGAAATCGCGATCTTTTACTCTGGATCGCACGATTTCGCGAAATCTCAGTTCACGGTCACGGGCCCGCTCGGAAGCCTCGCCTCGGCGATGCGAATCGACAGCACGCGCGCCAAAAGTTCGCTTCGAGTCATGGGATCCGAACTTTCGAGCAAGCTCTGCTTCTCGAGCACCGGCCCCTCGAGCCCGAACGCGATCGCGTTGGCGAGCAGCACGGGGTCGAGCGCGCGCATGCGCTCGCGCAGCGGCTCCACGCTCTCGGGCGCAGTGAGTCGCACGAGCTCGAGCATGCGCTCTTCGAGCGCGGGCCGCGCGAGCTCGAGCGCGCGCTGCGCCGCAGGCGCGAGCTCGGCGAAGCCGGGATCGGGCAGGAGCTCGGCTTCGATCTCGCGGAAGGCCGCGCCCGCCTCGAGCTCGCGCGCGATCCGGAAGCGCCGCTCGCCGTGCAGGAGTAAGTGGAAGCGGCCGTCGGGCAGGCGCCGGTGCTCGACGATCCGCCCCGCGCAGCCAACGGAGAAGATCGGCGCGCGCTCCTGCATGGCTTCGCTCTCGCTGCGCAGCAGGATCATCCCGATCACCGGCTCGGCCAAGAGCGCGGCTTCGCACAGCGCGCGGTAGCGCGGCTCGAAGATGTGCAGCGGGAGATACGTGCCCGGAAACAGCACCACGTTCGGCAGCGGGAACAGGCCGAAGCGCGTCGGAAACTCGCCGGACGGGTCGCTCATGGCGGGAAGGCTATACTGCGCGAGCCCTCCCCGGGAGCCCGACCCTGGAGCGACGCCCGGCTGAAACGTTTGCCAGCGACGCGCACGCCCACGCGCTGGAGCGCCTGCGCAGACACGGGCTGCTCTTGGCGCGCGCCTTCGAGCTGCCACTGCGCTCGATCGACGCCGAGAGTCCGCGCGTGCGCCGGCGCTACGGCATCTGTTTCGCCGACGGCCGGATCAAGATCCGCCTGCACCAGCTGCGCGCGCCCGAGCTCTTGAAGTACTCGGTAATGGTGGACACGCTCTGTCACGAGCTGGCGCACCTGCGCCATCTGAATCACGGCCAGAGGTTCTGGCGGCTCTATCGCCGCATCCTCGCCTACGCGCGCCGCCACGGGATCTACCGGCCGGGTCCGGAAGCGGCGCGCGAGCACGCCACGCCCTTCGCCGGGCTGCCCGCGTCAGTGACTCGCGCGGTGCCGCGGCTGGCCGTGCCGAGAAGCGTGCCGACCGGTCAGCTGGAGCTATTCTAGCCGGGCGGGACGACTCAGACGTCGCGGACTTTGTCGTACTCCTCGAGCGAGTTCGGACCGGCCTTGATCTCGGTCTCGATGTGCTCGAGGGCGATCGCCTTGTCGAGGATCTGCGTCACGAGCGCACTCACGGTCAGCTCGTCGTACTCGGCGAGCGCGTCTTCGAGCGACGACTCTTCGACCGAGAGCTTGATTTGCAGCGTGATGTCGATGGCCATGGGCGCCTTCCGCCTCCGTCGCGCGCGCGTGATCCCGGGCCGCCGGGATTCTTCGCAGGGGCCGGGACTATAACGAAGGCACTCGGTGCCGCTACGGATTTTCCGCAGATTCATTCAGAAAAATGCGCTTCTTCATGTCGCGAGAAGCCCGCGCTCGAGTACCCTGTCGCGCCATGACGCGCCCCGGCCGGACCCGCGCCGCACTGCTCTCATGTTTCGCCGCGCTGGCGCTCGCCGCGTGCGATCGCCGGGTCGAGCCCTACGTCGATCCGTCGCAGGAGCCACCCAAGCTGGATCGCCCGGTGCGCGTTCCGGGGCTCGAGACCCCGGCTCCGCGCGCCGCGATGCCGCTCGGGCCGCCGAGCGACGGTGCGCGCACCGGCGCTCCGGCTTCCGGCGACCCGATCCGCGGCACGATCCGGGTCGCGGCCGGCGCGACGGCGAAGGGCGAGGTGCTCTTTCTGATCGCGCGCATTCCGAGCCAGCCCGGACCGCCGCTCGCGGTGAAGCGCCTGCCCGTGGGTCCGTTCCCGCTCGAGTTCGAGATCGGGCCCGATGACGAGATGATCAAGGGCCGGCCCTGGGTGGGGCCGATCGCCCTTTCGGCGCGCGTCGACAGCGACGGCGACCCACTCACTCGCGATCCGAGCGATCTGTCGGGCGAGCTCGCGTCGCCGGTCGACCCGGGCGCGAGCGGCGTCGAGCTCGAGCTCGCACCGGGCTCGAGCTAGCGCGCGAGCGCCTCGTACAGCCAGTACGCGCACAGATAGTCGAGCCCGGTGTACTCGGTGTTCGGGTCGACGTCGTAACTCACTCGGTAGGGGCTCGCCTTCCACTCGAACGAGTTCGCCGGGCGCAGGTGCATCGGCACCACGTCGCGGGTCAGGTCCTCCCACTTGCGGCTGGGCATCCAGCGCCGCGGCAGGCGCGCGAGCTCGGGCGACGGCGCGACCTTGCGCTTCTCGAGCGAAAAGTCGGCCAGCTGCGCGCGCACGTCGGCGAGCAGCGTGGGGCTGCAGGCCTGCGGCTCGAGCTGGCAGAAGACGCCCGTGAGGTAGGGATTGCGGTCCGGCTCGACGCGCAGCCAGCTCCGCCACAGCCCCGCGCGCAGGTCCGCGAGCGCCGGGTCATGCGTCTCGCGCGCCAGCGGCACCAGCACGCGGAACAAGTCGAACGCCATCAGGTCGTTCGAATGACCGGTCCAGCCGAAGATGCGCACGTTGGTGAAGCGCGCGCGCGCGGGCACGCGGTAGGTGTCGCGCAGCTTGGCGCGCTCGGCGCTCCAGCGCGGATCGGAGTCGAGCGCTGCCGCCAGCGAGATCAGCGCGTAGCTCGTGAGCTGCGCGATCGCGTTCCAGCCCAGGCCGGCGTGCCACGACAGGTCGCCGTACGTGGTGGCCTTGCCGTCGACGTCGATCAGCTGGTAGTCGTGCGCCAAGAGGTGACTCGCGGCGGCGACCGCGAGCTGGCGCGACCGCTCGGGGAAGTCGCGGCGACACAGTCCGACCGCCGGCACGAGCCCGTTCGCGTACTGGTCCTGCGAGACGTCGCCCCGCCAATACCAGCCGGGGCGGGCGCTCGAGGCGTGCCAGTCCGTGGCCTGGGCCGGTGGCGGCGGCCCGCGCCGGGCGCTCCGCGCCAGGAGCCCCGGCACGCCGGTTACGTCCATCAACAGCGCGAGCCCGTCCAGCGCGCGCGCCGCATCCGAGAGAGCGCGCTCCCGTTCGGCGCCGCTGCTGGCTTCGGCGTGCGCGCAGGCGGCCGCGGCGAACAGGCCGTTGAAGGTCGGGCCGTCGGCCAGGATCGGGTACGTTCCCGCCTCGAGATCACGAGTCACCGAGCGCAGGTCGACGCGGTAGAGGAAGAGCCCCTCGCGCGACAGGTGCCGGTCGTGAATGGCCGCCAGGAAGGCGTCGGCCTTCGCGGCGAGCTCGTCCGCCGCGGCGGCGCGCGCGAGCAGCAGCAGCAGCAGCACGAGCCAGCGCATGCCCCGTCTATCGGGCGCCTTGGCTCGCGAATGTCAGCGCGGCCTCTCGCGCCGAAGCCAGCCCGGGAGACACCTCGCCGTACACGCCGCGATAGGACGGCGGAAGCAGGTCCGCGATCAGGAAGCCGAGCGCGTCCGCGATCACCGGTCGCTTGCCGCCGGCACGAGCGGACAGCTCCGCCGCGGCGAGCGGGGGGCCGATGCGCGCGCTGACCAGCGCGGGAGTCACTTGCATGCGGTCGAGCGGCACGAGTCTCTCGGTGCCCCACAGACCGATCGGAAGGATCGTGGCGCCCTCGATCTCGAAGTAGCGCGCGGTGGCGGCCAGCACGCGCTGCATCGCGCCCGTGCGGCTGCGCGTGCCCTCGATGAAGATCATGACGTGCTCGCCCGCCGCATGGCGCTCGGCCACGGCCCGGAGTGTCTGCTCCGCCAGGCGCGCGACCTCGCGCCGCGGCATCACCGCCTCTTCCGACGCGATGCTCTGACTCTGTGGAATCTTGATCGTGCCGAAGCACAGACTCGCCAGCCGGCGCGTGGGCAGTGAGAAGACCTTGGGGCCGACCAGCACCGTGAGTCGGTCGGCGACGTCCTCGTAGCCCGCGGACACGAACAGCGAATCGAGCACGTTCGCGTCGACGTACGAGAGGTGATTCGCGACCAGGAAGACGGGTCCCATGCGCGCGCGTTCCAGGACCGCCCGCTCGGCCAGCTCGGAGCCGGGCCGCAGCACGCTGCCCTGGGCGATCCGCGACAAGCGCCGCGCGATCGGATCGCGGGGGTGATAGCCCCAGGTCCCACCCGTGTTCGCGAGACGCTCGGCGAAACGCGCGACCTCGGCGTCGGAGAACGCGCCGAGCTCCTTCGCGACAGTCACCTCGAGCGGCTCGCGCTCGCCCGCGCCCCAGGCCGCGAGGTCGGCGGCGACCTCCGCGTACACCGCGGCTCGATCGAGGGTCGAGTGTCTCCGGTTCGCCGCGTCGCTCAACACGCGCGAGCATAGCGCGCGCGGCTCGCGTGGTGTCTCGGGCCTTCCACCCGTGGGCGCTCTTGTGTCGCGGATCACGGGGGTCGGTTTGCGCGGATCTTTCGCGCCGCGCAGAGTCCGGCGCGCATGCAGACCCGTCAATCCGCCGAGCGCCAGTACGCCGAGTTCCATGCCCTGTTCGCGGCCGACTTCCGCAAGGACCTGCCGCTCTACCTGGACCTGGCGGCGAAGTATCCCGGGCCTGTGCTCGAGGTCGGCTGCAACACCGGCCGCGTGCTGGCGAAACTGGGCGAGGCGGGCCACGAGGCGCTGGGCGTCGACGTCTCGCGCCCCATGCTGGAGGTCGCGCGCCGCAAGATCGAGCCGTGGCAAGACCGCGTGCGGCTGGCGGACTTCGATTTCCGCTCGAGCGCCCTGTTCGAGAAGTTCGACGTCGCCTTCGCCACGCTCTACGCCTTCAACGGGCTGATCGACGTGGAGGAGCAGCGGCTCTTCCTGCGCAACGTGAGTCGCTGCATGAACTCGCCGGGCGTGATCGCCATCGACTGCATGTGCCCGCTGCCGATGCTGCGGCCCGAGACGAACGGTCAATGGCGCGAGATCGAGCGCACCGTGAAGGGCCACGTGCTGCGCGTGCGGGACAAGCGCGAGATGCTGACGCCGCTGCTCGAGCGCCGCACCCAGCTGTTCTCGATCGACGACCAGCCGCCGGCCGAGCACGTCTCGCACCGCCGCTACGTGCCGCCGCAGCAGGCGGAGCAGCTGCTGGCCGAGGCCGGCTTCGAGAGCGTCCGCTACCTGCTCGACTACGACCTGGCCTCTGCCCGCCCCATGGGCCAGGGCGAGCGCCAGACGGGTCCCTACCAGCTGGTGGCGGAACGCTAGACCGCCCGGAGCGCGGGTCGGGTGCCCGCGCGACCTGTTAAGATCCGTCCTCGATGGGACGGAGCCTGCTCGACAAGGTCTGGGATCTGCACACGGTGCGCGAGCTGCCGGGCGGGCAGACCCAGCTCTTCATCGGCCTGCACCTGATCCACGAGGTGACGAGCCCTCAGGGCTTTCAGATGCTCGACGACGCCGGCCTGTCGGTGCTCGTGCCCTCGCGCACGTTCGCGACCGTGGACCACATCGTCCCGACCGACAGCCACGCCCGGCCGCTGCGCGACGCGCAGGCCGAGGAGATGCTTCAGGCCATCGAGCAGAACACGAAGCGCCACGGCATCCCGTTCTTCGCGATCGGCTCGGGGCACCAGGGGATCGTGCACGTGATCGGCCCCGAGCTCGGCCTGACCCAGCCCGGGCTCACGATCGCCTGCGGCGACAGTCACACCTCGACTCACGGCGCGTTCGGTGCGATCGCGTTCGGCATCGGCACGAGCCAGGTGCGCGACGTGCTCGCGTCGCAGTGTCTGGCGCTGGCGCGCCCCAAGGTGCGGCGGATCGAGATCTCGGGTGCGACCGGCTTCGGCGTGTACGCCAAGGACGTGATCCTGCACATCATCCGCCGGCTCGGCGTGAAGGGTGGCGTCGGCTACGCGTACGAGTACGCAGGCTCCGCGATCTCCCGCATGACCATGGAAGAGCGCATGACTCTGTGCAACATGTCGATCGAGGGCGGCGCGCGCGTCGGCTACGTGAATCCCGACGACACCACCTTCGACTTCCTGCGCGGCCGCCGCTTCGCGCCCCAGGGCGACGCCTTCGAGCGCGCGGTCGGCTGGTGGCGCAGCATGGCGAGTGACTCGAACGCGGGCTTCGACGATAGGGTCGAGCTGCCGGCGAGCGAGATCGCGCCGACCGTCACCTGGGGCACCAACCCGGGCCAGGCGATCGGAGTCACCGAGAACCTGCCCAAGCTCTCCGAGCTGCCCGAAGACGATCGCGCGGCGGCCGAGGACGCGTACAAGTTCATGGATCTGGTGCCGGGCCGGCCGCTCGCGGGCACGCCGATCCAGGTCGCGTTCATCGGCTCGTGCACCAACGGGCGGCTCAGTGACTTGCGCGAGGCCGCGCGCGTGGCGAAGACCGGCAGGGTGGCGCCCGGTGTGCGCGCGCTGGTGGTGCCCGGCTCCGAAGAGGTGCGCGCGCAGGCCGAAGCCGAGGGGCTGCACGAGGTCTTCCGCTCCGCCGGCTTCCAGTGGCGCGAGGCCGGCTGCTCGATGTGTCTCGCGATGAACCCCGACAAGCTGATCGGGCGCGAGCTGTGCGCGTCGAGCTCGAACCGCAACTTCAAGGGCCGCCAGGGCAGCCCGACCGGCCGGACGCTCCTGATGAGCCCGGCGATGGTCGCGGCGGCGGCGCTCAAGGGCCGCGTGGCCGACGTCAGGGAAGTGCTGTGAGCGGCGAAGTCACTGCCGAGCGCGTCAGCGCGCGCCGCGGGCGCGGCGTGGTGGTGCGCGGCAACGACATCGACACCGACCAGATCATCCCTGCGCGCTACATGACCTCGATCCGCTTCGCGGGCCTCGAGGAGTTCGTGTTCCGCGACTCGCGCTTCACCTCGGACGGCGTGCCGAAGGGCCACCCGTTCGACGACCGGCGCTTCCGCGGGGCAGAGATTTTGGTCGTGAACCAGAACTTCGGCTGCGGCAGCTCGCGCGAGCACGCGCCGCAGGCGCTCGCGCGCTGGGGCATCCGGGCGATCGTCGGTGAGTCGTTCGCCGAGATCTTCTTCGGCAACTGCACGGCGCTCGGCATCCCGGCAGTCACCGCCGCGCGCGCCGACGTCGCCAAGCTCATGGACGCGGTCGAGCTCGACCCGGCGCAAGAGCTCGCGATCGATCTCGCCGCGCGCACGGTGATCTGGCGCGGCGGCAGCGCACCGATCCGCATGCCCGACGGCGCGCGCGGCCAGCTCCTGGACGGAAGCTGGGACGCCATGCGCACGCTGCTCGAGGCGCGCGACCAGGTCCTGGCCAAGGCCGCGGGCCTGCCGTACGTGAAGGGCTTCTAGGGCTTCTTTCCGAGGGCCGAGCGGTAGCGGCGCAGCGCCCGTTCGCGCGCTCGCGCGTGGTCGACGATGCGCGCGGGGTAGTCGCGCGCGAGTGACTGCGCTTCCCAGGGGCGGTGCGCGCGCGACCCGCCGAGCTTGCGCAGCTCGGGCAGCCAGCGCCGCACGTATGCGCCGTCGGGATCGAAGCGCTCGCCTTGACTCACCGGGTTGAAGATCCGGAACCAGGGCTGGGCATCGCTGCCGGTCGAGGCCGACCACTGCCAGCCGCCGTTGTTGTTGGCGGGATCGCCATCCACGAGTGACTGCATGAAGAAGGCCTCGCCGCGCCGCCAGTCGATGCCGAGGTCCTTCGTCAGGAAGCTCGCCACCAGCATGCGCGCGCGGTTGTGCATCCAGCCGGTGGCGGCGAGCTCGCGCATGCCGGCGTCGATGAACGGGTAGCCGGTCCGGCCCTCGCACCAGGCCTGGAACGCCGACTCGTCGTCGCTCCACTCCAGGCGCTCGAGCGCGGGCTTCCAGGCCCGGCGCAAGACCTGGGGATGCTCGGCCAGGATCGCGTGGTAGAACTCGCGCCAGACCAGCTCGTCGCGCCACTTGCGCGCGCCCGCGCGGCGGCGTGAGTCGTCCGCCGCCGCTTCCTCCGCGCGCGCGAGACACTGGCGCACCGACAGCGTGCCCAGGCGCAGGTGTGCCGACAGCCGCGAGGTGCCGGCCACGGCCGGCAGGTCGCGCTGCCATTCGTAGTCGGCGAGCGCGCGCTCGCTGAAGGCGTCGAGCCGGCGCAGTGCGGTGCTCGAGCCCGCGGGCAGCGGCTTTGCCGCCGAGCGCGCCAGCGCCAGCGAGGCCAGGCTCGGCAAAGTTCCGCGACTCACGCGCGGAATCGCTGGCGGCAGCCGCGGCAGCGGTTCGGGCAGCGCGGGCTCGGCCGCGAAGCGTTCGAGCCAGGCGCGCTTGTACGGCGTGTACACCGAGTACGCCCGCCCGGCGCGCGTGCGCACCTGCTCGGCCTCGAACACGACCCGGTCGCGGAAGGTCTCCACCCGTGCGCCGGCGCGTTCGAGCGCATGAGTCACCGCCCGATCGCGCGCGCGTGCGAACGGCCCGTAGTCGCGGTTCCAGGTCACGAGCTCGGCGCGCGTCTGGCCGACGAGCCGCGCCAGCTCGCGCGCCGGATCGCCCCGCCGCAGCACGAGCGCCGAGCCGCGCGCCGCCAGCTCGGCCGCCAGCTGCTCCAGACACTCGAGCAGGAAGCGCACGCGCGGTGCGCCGCTCTTCGGCCCGAGCAGCAGCCGGTCGTCGAGCACGAACACGCCCGTGAGCTGCTCCGCGCGCGCCGCTACGGCGGCGAGCGCGGTGTTGTCGCGGAGTCGGAGGTCGCTGCGAAACCAATGGAGCGCGCGCACGGAACGACTCAGGTGGGAAGCGCGCCCAGGATCGGGGCCGGCCGGGCCTGCGCCTTGGCCAGCATGAGCTGCGCCGAGGCGGTGCGGCGTTCCAGGAAGCCCGCTTCGCAGTAGCAGAGATAGAGCTCCCACATGCGCTGGAACTCCGCCGAGTAGCCCAGGCGCGAGACCGCGGCGCGCTGGGCGTCGAAGCGCGCGCGCCAGGCGCGCAGGGTGCGGGCGTAGTGCGGCGTCAGGTCCTCGAAGTGAGTCAGGTGCAGGTCGCAGGCGCGTGCCAGGGACTTGCCGATCTCGGCCAGCGACGGCAGGCAGCCTCCCGGGAAGATGTAGGCCTTGATGAAATCGACGGTGCGCCGGGCGGCGTCGTACAGGTCGTCGCGAATCAGGATCGCCTGCAGCGCCATCTGGCCGTGTGGCTCGAGCCGGTCGGCGCAGGCGCGGAAGAACGCGTCGAGATACTGGTGGCCGACCGCCTCGATCATCTCGATCGACACCAGCTTGTCGAAACGACCGCGCAGCTCGCGATAGTCCTCGAGCAGCACGGTGATCCGCTCGCGCAGACCGGCCGCGGCCACGCGCTCCTGCGCCACCTCGCGCTGCGCCGGCGAGAGCGTGGTGGTGGTGACGCGGCAGCCGCGCGTGCGCGCCGCGTGCAGCGCGAAGCCACCCCAGCCGCTGCCGATCTCGAGCACGTGGTCGTTCGGGCCGAGCGCGAGCTTCCGGCAGATGCGCTCGTACTTGGCCAGCGAGGCCTCCTCCAGGCTCGACGACTCGCGTTCGAAGATGCCCGCAGAGTAGGTGAGCGTCGGGTCCAGGAACAGCGCGAAGAAATCGTTGCCGAGGTCGTAGTGGGCGCGGATGTTGCGCCGGCTGCCGGCGCGGCTGTTGCGGTGCAGCCAGTGAGTGACTCGCCGGACCGACTCACCGAGCCTGCCGAGCCTGGAGTCGAAGCCCTGCAGGACTGATTCGTTGGCGAGGATCAACCGCAGCAAGCCGGTCAGGTCGCTCGAGCGCCAATCTCCGCGCACGTACGACTCACAGCCGCCCATGCTGCCGCCCAGCAGGAGCGCCGGCCAGAACGCGGGGTCGCGCACGAACAGCCCGATCGGCCGCGGAAACGCGCCCGAGGGCGCGCCGAAGGCGCACGCGCCCTCCGGGTCTTCGACCAGGAGGGCACCCTCGCGCAGCCGCTCCAGCGCCGACAGCACGGCGCGGCGCGCCGCGCGTTGCAGCGCGCGCGAGCGCGTACCCCGGAGCTGCCGCGGCGCGATGCTCGAGGCGCTCACGCGTGACACCGGAGGATGTGGCCTTCGGTCACGATGGTGGGGGGCTCCACGTCCGTTACCGACCCGCTCAGTATACTCGCCACGGAGCAATCGCGCGGTACACTGCCCCGCTCTGCCAAGGAAAGGACCCGTCATGAGCGACCCCCGGCGTGTGGTGGGCGATCTCACGGTCGACGCCAACAATCTGTACCGCGAGGAGAGCTACACCGACCTCAAGGTGGCCTCGCTGCGCCGGCTGGTGCCGGTCACCGTGACCGGCGAGGTCGACCCGTCGCGCGAGCCGCGCTGGATCGCGCAGACCCAGCTCATGTCGCAGGTCGGCCCGGTGCCGGTCTCGACCCTGATCGAGGCCAAGACGCTGCAAGAGGCGATCGCCAAGTTCCCCGAGGCGGTCGGCCGCGCGGTCGAGGAGATGATCGAGGAGGCGCGCGAGATCCAGCGCTCCGAAGCCTCGCGCATCGTGGTTCCCGACACGGCGTCGGTGCGGAAGATCATCACCTGATTCCGATGCGGGGGGTCACGCGACTCACGGCGCTCGCGCTGCTTCTGATTCCCATGGCCTGCGGCCGATCGCGCGTGCCTCGGGACGCCGAGCTGGTGTTCGACGTCGACTTCTCGTCGCCCGAGCAGGTCGTCGGCTCGGACGTGAAGGTGACCGACCCACAGAAGCTCGAAGTCTGGCCGCAACACCAGCCCTCGACCATCTTCTTCGGTCACCCGACGGTGGTGCACGACTTCTGCGGGCTGAACAACCAGCCGCTGCGCATCTCCACTTTCACCGGCACGCAGAACAGCGAGGGCGTGAGCTTCTCGCTCGACCCGCGCTGGGGGCGCTATCACGTGGAGCTCGACCTCTGCGTCGAGTCAGTCGGGACTCCGACCCGGGCGGATCCGCGCGACTCACCGTTGGTGGTGTTCATCGACCTGATCAACGCCCACGCCATCGGCTTCAATCCCGACGGCAAGATCACGGCGCTCGCGCCCGGCGAGGACCCGACCAAGCCGCCGCAGCAGGCCCAGGTGATCGGCAGCTATGAGCTCAGGAAGCCGATGCACCTCGCGGTCGACGTCGACCTGGAGAAGAAGACCTGGCGGATCGCGCTCGACGGCAAGGTCCTGCTCCCCGACGCGCCGATCTTTGCGAACGTTCCGGGCCTGGTGCGCGTGATGGCTCGCAACAGCCAGAACGCCTCGCTGGCGATCGACAACGTGCTGATCTGGGGCCAGGACGACCGCTTCGCGGGCCAGGAAGACGAGGATTCGAACGCCGACGACACGCCGGACACTCCCGAGAACGAGGTGACTCCGAAGTGACTCGCGCGGCCGCCGCGCTGCTCGCGCTGGCGCTCTCCGGCTGTCTCACCGTGGGCCGCGAGTTCCCGACCGAGCCGGTCGCCCAGATCGCGATCGGCCACACCACGCGCGACGACGTCCAGCGCATGTTCGGCGAGCCCTGGCGCACCGGCATCGAGGACGGCCGCCGCACCTGGACCTACGGCCGCTACCGCTACAAGCTCTTCGGCCCGACCGAGACCTGCGACCTGGTGCTGCGCTTCGATTCGAACGGCACCGTCGCGTCCTACACCTTCAATGCGGCGCCCCCGCTGCCGGGAAGTCTCTGACCGAGCTGCGCTAGCCCGCGCCGAGCTTCTCGAGCGCGAGCTCGACCGAGCCGCCCGCTTCTTCGAGCGCGCGAACGGCCTCGGCGCGACTCACGCGCGCGAGCTCGCACAGGATGCGCACGCCGCGGTCCAAGAGCTTCGAGTTCACGGCGCGCAGGCCGGTCATCAGGTTGCCCTGCACGCGGCCCAGTCGGACCATGACCGCGGTCGAGAGCGTGTGCAGGATCATCTTCTGCGCCAGGCCGCCCTTGAGGCGCGTCGAGCCGGCGATCACCTCCGGCCCGACGACCGCCACGATCGCGATCTCGGCGGCCTTGGCCAGCGGTGACTCGGGCGCGCAGGTGATCGCGATCGCGCGCGCGCCGCGCCGGCGTGCGTGCTCGAGCGCCGCCAGCGCATA
>Ga0335080_10003740_pt1 | contig 15429 bp, 9 predicted proteins | sample Lox_Sample_34_FD_206720 | JGI IMG/M metagenome (GOLD analysis project Ga0335080, IMG submission 206720) | Soil microbial communities from Loxahatchee National Wildlife Refuge, Florida, United States - Lox_Sample_3.4 | ecosystem: Environmental > Terrestrial > Soil > Wetlands | place: USA: Florida... | reverse complement strand
AGAATGCCAGTCGAACTTCCCCAGCGATTCGCGCTGATAGCCCACAGGCGGCTGCACGACTGAGGCCAGGATGGCGAGATGTTTTGGATCGGTCCCGCCGCTCATTCGCTGTAACATCGGACGGAAGTACGACTGGTGGGTCAAGCCGTAGAACTCAAGCTTGTTCGAGATTGCTGCCATGCGAACGTACATGGAGTTCACATCACGTACATCAGGGTCGGACCAGAGTCGTTCTGCAATCGCTGCCGTCCGGGGCCAGATGCGGCTGTCAACGATCTCGGGTGTTGTGAATTCGCTCCACATTGTTGCCTCGCCACCCAGAACGCGTTTCTGTTCTTCAGGGCTGAGCGCGGCTGCATCGCCTCCCAGCGGGTCCACAAGATAGTGCTCTGCCGCCGATTGGTTCAGATCGATGTAATAGCCATTCGACAGGATCGTGCGGTTGCCCTGACGTGCCGCGGCCGCCAAGCCCTTGGGACCGCGCCATGAATGAATCACAACATCCTTGGGTGTATCCGGCTGGAGGACCTCATCCCAGCCGACCATGATGCGATGGTGCGCTGCGACTAGCTTCTGTACGCGTCCGGTGAAGTAGGACTGGAGGGCCGCGTTGTCTTTGAAATGATGCTCGCGCATGAAGGCCTGAATGCGGGGATTTGCATCCCATTCCTTGCCATTGCACTCATCGCCGCCGACGTGGAAGTAGGCATCGGGGAAGATTGTCGTCATTTCGCCGATGAACCTGTTGATGAATGCGAACGTGCTTTCGCGGCTCGGGTCCATCGCAAAGTCGAAAATGCCCCAGCTGGTTTGGACCTGGTAGGGACCTTTCCCGCTTCCCAGATCGGGGTATCCGACAAACCACGAGGTTGTGTGGCACGGCATGTCGAACTCAGGGACCACTCGGATGCCGCGATCTCGCGCGTAGTCCACGATTTCGCGCATCTGAGCCTGCGTATAGTACTGGCCGTTTGAACCCTTCTCGGTCAGCAAGGGATAGATCTTGCTCTCAGCGCGAAATCCCTGATCTTCAGAAAGGTGCCAATGAAAGACATTCAATTTGACGGATTCCATTCCGTCGAGGTTCCGCCTGATTACGTCAATCGGCTGGAAGTGACGTCCTGCGTCGATCATCAAGCCGCGCCAGGGGAAGCGGGGCTCGTCGTCGATCGTAACCACGGGAGCGACAAAGCCGTCGGGTGTGATTGTCACGAGTTGGAGAAACGTCTGCAGCCCGTGCATCGCGCCGAGGGGATTGGGCGCGGTCAGAAGGGCGTGTGTCGGCGTGATATCGAGGTGGTATGACTCATTTTCGCCGAGGCGCTGCACCGGATCGCTCGGTTCTTGGGTCTTCACGGTCAAGGTCGCAGGACCTTCGGTGGCTTCATCGTGAAATGGAATTCCTGTTTGGCGTGAGAGTGTGTTCTTGAAGCGCTTGCAAGCCTCTTCGAGCCGTGTCTCCTTGTACCCTTCGAGGACGACTCTGAAACTGCCATCGATCTTGAGTTGTCCCTCTCCACGAGACACGTGCCTCGGCATCGGCATGAGGGAAAGGGAGTCAGTCTTTTGCCCCTGAAGTGGAATCTGGATGACGGGCAAAAGGCAGAAGCCCAAAGCCAGAGAGATAGAATTGAGAATTCTCACGGATCACTCCTTACACACCGGAAAGGTAAGGCACGCTTCCCGAAGTTCACTGATCGTTCCGATGAGCGTTTTCGTGCCGATTGATCATTATAGAGCTAAGACCTCGGGAGGGCCTGAAGAGGAATCGGTTTAGTTCAACGCACAGCATGCCGAATCGTCACTTGATGGCACAGTTTTAAGTGCAAATGCCGAAAAAAGCAGCGCTCCCGCTTCGAATCGACGGGAGTTACCGGTGCGCGCCATGCTCTCTTTGGTCAACAATTGTGATTATAATGGGTAAATTTACTCAAAAACATGGGCAAAACGTCCATAATAACGCCGAAGTTGTCAAGATATTTGAAAAGTTGATGATCATGGGGTCCGACTGCGTGTAGAATCGTTCGCGTCATGCCAGACACCTTGAACGGACGCTGTGAACAAATCATCAAGTTTCTTTTGCGTGTAGGCACTGCTTCTATTGAAGAAATACTTGCTGTTGCAGGTTCCTCTGCTCCCAGCATTCGTCGCGACCTGGCCCGGCTGGAAAACAGAGGGCTTGTTCGTAGAACCCATGGCGGCGCGACTCTGGTTGAACCACTGCTTTATGAACCGTTTCGGTACGACAGTTCTTTTCTGGCGCGCGAACAGAGATTTGCGATCGAAAAGCGCCGCATCGGACTTGCGGCTGCAGAACTGGTGCAGCCAAACGAGACGATTGGTCTCTCAGCCGGGACCACTACGACGCACATAGGCCGGAGCCTGCGTCATCGCGAGAAGATCCAGGTCATCACGAACGCGATCAATATTGCAATGGAGCTCTGCAATCAGCCCGGGGTGCGCACCTATCTAACGGGTGGTGTGATCCCATGGGCTTGGTCGTTTTCGCTCATCGGCAATGCTGCGCTCGAGTTCCTCGACGATGTTTATATGGACAAGGTGTTTCTGAGCGTCACGGGGCTTGACGCCGAACGCGGCGCAACCACGCTTGAAACGGACGAGGCACTGATTTACCGCAAGATGTTGAAGCATTCCAAGCAGGTCATTATTGTGACAGATGCGAGCAAATTCGGAAATGTGAGCCCCGCATTCATCTGTCCGGTAAGCGAAATTCACACAATCATCACCAGTACGGGCGCTTCTCAGGAGATTCTTTTGCCATTTGAGCGGCAAGGGATCCGCATTCTTCGAGCGTGAATGTCGAGGCCTTGGGATGACGCGGTGTTGGGCCTCCAGATTGCCTTTGATCGATTGACATCATTTCTATCCAAATTGCATTCGGAAGTTGGGCCGTGCTCGATGGTGTGGCAGGATACGCGATGAGCTCTTCCATTAAGCTGCGCATTATCAATTATATAGATCTGATAATCATAGAAGATATGCGGGGGATCGATGGAAGCCATGGGTTGACGGGCCGGCCGAGATCATCGATCAAAAGTCAATGGATGTTCGAGCAAAAACGGTCGAATTTACGAGTAGTATGATTATTTATGCCAGTTTCGATCACTTTAGTGTTGAAATTATCGAGAGAACGTCGTATCGTACTCCCCAACGAACATAACGCCCGTCCACCGCGCCCGATTGTCTGCAAGAAGGCCTTTTGGTTGGCGGCGTCGCAAAAAGAAGCCGGCAAGAGAGCCCAAATGGTCAGTTGCCGGCCTGCAACACCTTGGGAGGCGTAAGTGCAACCGCTGAAAAGCCCATCAATAGGCCGAATCCTGAGCAAACGCGGCTCAAAGTACGTTCTTCGGTTCGGCGTGGCAAAGGTGATTTTCGGAGAATCCCAGGGCGAATTCGTTCAGGAGCGTCGGCATGACGTTCCGTGAACACACCCTTCAGCACGCATGCGCGTGCGAAACCGAGAGATCTCAAAGGAAAGGTGCAATGGCAATGGTTGACCTGAATCGGGTTCTCAATCAAAGTCCTTCATCAATGCATTCAGTCTCTGGCCAGGGACGCCCCAGGAGCGAAAGGGGTGTGAGACTGCGAGGAGTTTTTGTTGCGCTTCTTGCAGCTATCTTTCTGTTTTGCCCTGTTCAAAGCAGGGCGCAGCAACTTACGGCCACACTAAGCGGCGTGGTGACCGACAGCAGCGGCGCTGTGATACCCAGAGCGACCATCACCATTACGCAAACCACGACCAACGCGGTGCGAACCGTGCAGTCCGACGACTCCGGAAATTACGCAGTCACGAGCCTACCGGCCGGAACGTATAACGTGAGCGTTTCATACAGCGGCTTTGAGAACTACATTGCGAAGAATGTGGTCCTCAACGTTGCTGAAAAGCGCGGTCTGAATATTCAGCTGAAAGCCGGCTCCACGAGCACTACGGTCACGGTAGAAGCTGCAACGATCGCCGTGGACACGGAGTCGAGCGCGCAGGCGGGGACGATCTCGGGTGTGCAGATTCGCGAGCTTGAGCTTGCGGGCCGCAACTTCCAGCAGCTCGTCACGCTGCAGCCGGGAGTGGTAAGCCAGATGGGTGATGAAACCGGCGCCGGCGCCACCCAGATGTCAGTGAACGGCGCCCGCGCGACTGCCAACAACTGGACCATTGACGGCTCCGATATCAACGACTCGGGCTCAAACGGCACGGTCATCAATGCGCCAAACGTCGACGCTATCCAGGAATTCACACTGGCGCGCGGCAACTACGATGCCGGTTATGGACGTTCCGGCGGAGGACAGGTGGTCGTTGCGACAAAGGCCGGCACCAGCTCATTCCACGGCGATGCCTATGAATTCGTGCGCAACACCGCCCTTGATGCCAACGAGTGGTTCAACAAGCGCACTCAGGCAATCAATGATGAGCCCAACAAGAACCCCGTCAACCACCACAATGTCTATGGTTTTACCATTGGTGGACCGATCTTCATTCCGAACCACTACAACACGAACAAGAATAAGACGTTCTTCTTCTGGTCAGAGGAATGGCGCAAACTCAGTACGCCAGGCGGTGACTCCCTGCCGGCGGTCTCTCAGGCCATGTTGAATGGAGTTGTTGCAGGGGATTTCACCAATGCGCCCGAAGGTTGCGCGACCTATGACGCGGGATCCAATACGACAACGATTTCGCCGAGTTGCTACAGCGCGAACTCGAATGTCTACCTGACCAACGTCTTCTCGAAGTACCCGGCCAACAATGGCAGCCAGTACACCTTCTCATACTCCAACCTCAACAACTTCCGCGATGACATCGTTCGTGTCGATCACTATTTCACCGACAAGATCCACTTCTATGCCCGGTATCTGAACGACGATATGCCGGTGGATTACCCGGAGGGTCTCTGGGCGGGCGGCAACTACCCGGGCCTTACCGACACCATGGTGAACTCACCCGGCAAAAACGCGGTGGGCAACCTGACGTGGACCATCAATCCGAAAGTCGTCAATGAATTCGAGTTTGCCTATTCGCAGGGAACCTACTACTCGGCGATCAAGAGTGGTCAGTTTGCGACGTCGTCTTCCGTCAACAGCTCTCTTACCAACCAATGGGCGCCAGATCCTTACGGGAAGGTGCCTGCAGTCTCCATCACGGGCGTCAACGGCTTCAGCGCGGGGTCAGCTCCGTGGAATGAGCGGAACCTCGATCGCACTTACTTCGACAATCTCTCGATCAATTTCGGCAGACACACATTCCGCACCGGCTTTCAGATCCAGCAGATGATCAAAACGGAAAACGCGGTGAACGGCGAACCGAGTTTCAGTTTCAACTCATGGGGAGACTTCCTTGTGGGGAACGTTTCAACTTTCCATCAAACGCTTCCCGACATTATTCCGGACCTTCACTTCATCAACACCGAAGTCTATGCCCAGGATGACTGGAAGGTCACGCAACGGCTCACACTCAATCTAGGTCTGCGCTGGAGCCGGTTGCCATCTGTCACGGACGTCAAGAATACGCTGTCGAACTTCGATCCCAGTTTCTACAGCGCGCAGTCGGCGCCGGCGATCGATCCCGCAACAGGCAACTTCGTTCCTGACCAGTTCGTGAACGGCATGCTGCTGCAGCCTGCCACCTACACCAACGGCATCATCTACCCCAAGGGCACCGCATGTGCAAATGCTCAGGCGATCTCGCCGATGGTTACGTGTTCGCCATTCGGTGCGTATGTGACACCGAATTACAACACCAACTTTGGTCCTCGTTTCGGCTTTGCGTACGACCTGGCGGGCAATGGCAAGACCGTTCTCCGCGGCGGCTTTGGTATCTTCTACGATCGCCTTCTCAATGGAATTTTCGAGCAGAATGCGTTCGTTAATCCGCCGCTGGCGCAATCCACAACCATCAACAATGGCGCTTTCGACAACATCACAAACGGGTCGACCTCCGTTTCTTACGGACCGAACGGTCTCACAACCACCGGTGACCCGACTTTCAAGGTGCCGAAGTACGCTAACTACAGCCTGAGCCTGCAGCGTGAACTTCTACCCAGCACTGTGCTTGAAATGGCATATGTGGGTAATGAGGCTCGCCATCTGCTCGGTGCGTTCGACGCGAATTCGCCAACGGTTGCTGCGGTCACAGCGAATCCAACTACCCAGACGAACGCTCTACGCCGGTATCTCGGCTACGCCGGTATCACCGAGCGTGGTCCGATCTTCACCAACAATTACAACGCTCTGCAAGTCAGCCTCAATCACCATTCGCACGGCTTGCAAGTGGGCGTAGCCTACACGTGGTCGAAGGATCTGACCACGCAGTCCACGGATCGCGGGTCTCTTTCCACGTATCAGTACGATTTCAATTTGGACTACGGTCCTTCAAGCTACAACCAGCCACAGACCTTCACCGCAAGTTATGTCTATGAGCTGCCCTGGTACAGGAACCAGGTTGGTGGTATAGGCAAAATCGCCGGCGGATGGCAGGTCTCTGGGATCACGCAGTTCCTCTCGGGACAGTCGTTCAACGCAAGCCAACCCCGCGATCCGTGGGATCCGAATGGAATCCACGTGGGTCTTGGCACCAGCGGAACACGTCCTGACCAGCTCGCGCCGGTGCAAATGACTAAAACCGTCGATGCCTGGTTCAGTCCTGGTTCCTTCGCCCCGGCTGTGAATCATTTCGGCAGCGAAAGGGCCGGCAGTATGCTAGGCCCCGGCTTCAACAACTGGGATCTGGCGGCAATCAAGAACACGAAAATTGTCGAACGGCTCTCACTCCAGCTGCGCGGTGAGTTCTTCAACGCCTGGAACCATGAGAGCTTCGGTTCGAGCGGCGGCAACGCATCCAGCGCCGGCGGCGTGGACAACTCAATCGGTGACGCGAGCTTCGGCCAAGTCACTAGCGGTCACTCACCTCGCCGTATTCAGCTGGGAGCCAAGCTCATCTTCTAGTTTGTATTGCATCACTCTCCTGAAACAGGCCGGAGCCCCCGCTCCGGCCTTCTTTTCTTTGAAGCCGATGCCCGTACAACCAGCGACGTAGCGGCGTGCATCCTCTCTATTGCACCTTACAGAAAGAGAGAGGCTTCAATGTTATTTAGAAATAGACTTGCGTTGCTCGCGTTTGCGGCATGCATTGCGAGCACTACATTCATTGCAGGTTGTACCGTTCATGCCGGCTACTACGATCCCTACTATCACGATCACCATCAGTGGGCCGTAGAGGAGCCTTACTATTCGCGTTGGGAAGCCGAGACCCACAGGCAGCACGAAGAATTCAAACAACGCAAAAAGGAAGAGCAGCGGGCATACTGGGACTGGCGGCATCAGCAGCATTGAGCTGATATCTGCAAGGCTCTTTAAAGCCGACTAATGAGGCGTCTGCTGCGTCGACGCGGCTGGTTGTTTGCGCGATGGAAGGGTCGACATGATCTTCAGAAGGCGCTCGTCTTCTGCTTTGTTCAAGCCACTGGCCTTGTCGAACTCGACCTTCGCTTGTGCCGACATCCCCATTGAGCGATAGAGCCGAGCCAATCGATAGTGAGCGTTCACGTTATTGGGCGCTAGCTTGATTGCGGTTTCGAATTGCTTTCTGGCGTCATCTTTTCGGTCCGCATCTGCGTACACAATGCCCAGGTCGAGATGCTGCATGGCAATTTGGGCGTCCATCTTCTCGATTTCCTCGAGCAGCGGCCGGGCGTTGTCCATCTGATTCATCTGCATCTCCGCATCCGCCAGATAGAGCATCGCTTGAATGTGGTGCGGATCATTGTCAAGTTCAGCCTGGAATTCGTGCGCCGCCTCAGGGTACTGGCCTTTCGTCCATAACAGATAGCCGAGGCCGAAGTGCACGTTTGGTTCTTTGGGATTAGCAGCAACCGCGGCGCGGAATTCCCTGATCGCGCCTTCATGATCCCTCATCTCATCGAGCGATTCGCCCACCAGCATGTCGACTTCGGCGGATTCGGCATTGAGTGCGATCAATCGATGGTACGCGTCCATTACGCACGAATATTGCTTCGACTGGAGGCAGCTGTGCGCCAGAGTCAGGAGGAGAGTCTGATTCTGGGGATCGCTTTCCAGGGCCTCTTTCAGCAAAGGGGAAGCGTCTCCGTATTGCTCCAGCCCGTAGTGGGACATTCCGACCAAAAGGGTCAGCTGCTGATTGCTGGGTTGCGCCTTGAGCAATGGATCCAGCTCGGCAATTGCTCCCTTGTAGTCACTGGTTTTGAAGTAAGCGAGACCCAGGTTCAACTGCAGCCCAGGCATGTGGGGATTCAGGGCCATGGCACGCTTGTAGTACTTGATCGCCTCTGCATAGTGCTCCTGCTTCGACTCGATGAGCCCGATGTGGGCCAGCGGCTCAGCTCTCGTGGGAAACTGCTGAGCCAGCGCGCTCCATGCTGCCTCGGCTTCAGCGTATCTTCCCTCTCGTTCCAGAGAGAACGCGACCTGCCCGGGATCAGTCTGGGCCATCGCCGAAGATGCGATCGCGACTGTCGCGATGACGAGTGGGAAGAATGGCTTCGGCTTTCGAATGAATTTCACAGCAGCCCTGATTGGACTATTCTAATCGCGCGAGGAGATCAAATGCCGCTTTCCAATGCATGGGCGGCACATTCGACCAATCACAGAGCAAAGCTGACATCAAGGGTTCTTGTCAGTGAGCGGCATGTATTCATCGCGAAGCTGGGTTTGCCGGCTCACCATGGGCACTTTCCTGCCGGCAATGAAGACCTGCTTCACCGAGGTTCTTACGTCCAGCGGATCGCCATTCGCCACGACAACATTTGCCGACTTGCCCACATCCAGTGATCCGAGCTGATCGCCCAACCCGAACATCTCCGCAGGATTAAGAGTGATGGCCTTCAATGCCTCGTCGTAGGGGAGGCCATAGGCTACGGCGTACCCGGCAGCGTAAGGCAGATTCCGGCTTCCCCCCATATCTTCGCCGAAAGTAGCAAGAGCAATCTTGACGCCGCGCTTCTGAAGTTCCGCAGGCAACGAGTACACAGCGTCGTAGCGCTCATTTGGACGGGGAGAGTCATAGATCGGGCCGATAATCGCCGGAACGTGAAAAGAGGCGATCTCATCCAGTACATCCTGCGCATGAGTGACGTGGTTCAGGATCACTTTCAGGTGAAACTCCTTCGCCAGGTTCATGGCCACCTCGACTTCGTAGCCCTCGTAGGCCGCGAGGACCACCGGTTTCTCCCCATGAAGATAGGGCAGGAGCGCCTCCAGCTTGAGATCGCGCTTGGGCGGGGGACCCTTGTGATCCGGTTTGGCTGCGGCAGCGCGTTCGGCCTCGTAGGCCTCTGAATCCAGAAATGCCTGCCGGATCTGTGTCGCCAGACCCATGCGCGTGGTAGGGAACTTTGAAGGCCCGTTGTAGTTGGCCCTGCGTCGAACACTGCCTTCGAAATTCATGGCGAGGGCGATGTCGTTCTGCAGAAGCATCTCATCGCGATCGCGGCCGTAGAGCTGAATGGCTGCATCCTGCCCGACCACTGAATCTTCTGGAGCCGGAGCCACAATGGCATTGGTAATGCCGTTCAACCGCTCGACTGGGATACGCACCGTTTCGGCATGAAACGCATCGGCTACGTGCATTTGAGGCGAAATCTCATCTGCTGTCTCGGCCAGGTCATTGCTGTTCTGATCCGCGGCGACTTCCGTGAGACCCAGGTGCGTTTCGGCGTCGAAGAGTCCTGGGTAGACAGTCATGCCTTTGGCATCGAAAACCTCAGCACCTGCCGGAACCTTGGTAGAAGCGGCCGGGCCGACTGCGGCGATCTTGCCGTCCGTCATCACGACAATGCCGTTCTCGATCGTGCCGTGCGAAACGGTAAGCAGCTTCCCGCCAACAATCGCAATGGTCTTAGCGGGTGCCAACGAAGTCCCGTTCGGGCCAGCCTGGGCGAAGATATGGCCCTGGATCAACGCTGAAATCGTAAGACCTGCGATGAGAATTCGAGCTCTCATTGCCCGTCTCCTTCCTCGTCCTCACCGCCATCGCCGCCGGCATCGTGCATCACGCCGCTGAAATGCGTGGTGCCGAATCCGGGCAGGGAACTGTCAAAAAAGAGATCGCCATCGATAAGCACTTTCTCAGCGCGCGCATAGGTTGAGAGTGGATCCATACTCCAGATCACGACGTCCCCATCCTTGCCTTCGTCGAGTGAACCAACTCGATCGTCTACGCCAATGATCCATGCGGCATTCAGTGTGATCATGCGCAGAGCTTCCTCTTCCGTGGCTCCGCCATAGTGGACCATCTTGCCCGCCTCCTGGTTCAGCCTGCGGACATAGTCGTTCGAGTCGCTCTTGAGAGCAACGCGAACACCTTCGCGCATGCTCATGACGGCATTCCAGGGTATCGCGTCCCAAGCTTCGTCTTTGAATCCCCACCAGTCTGCAAAGGTTGCGATTCCAGTGCCGGTGGGAGCAATCTTGTCTCCCACTTTGTACATCTCGAGAGCGTGATGGAAGCCGCGAATCTTGTAGCCGTATTCTTTGGCAATGGCCTCTTCGGTCAGGAATTCGTCGGCGCGATAGCAGTGGATCTGCACGTAGAGCTTCCCACGCAAAACATCTGCCAAAGCTTCCAGTTTCAAATCCTTCTTGGGCGGAGAAGCGTCCTTCTCCCCCTTCGCTACCTTTGCGTTGTATGCATCCCAGGAGGCCATGTAGGCCTTCGCATCCTCAAACGCCTGGCGCATCACTTCGAAGTTGCCCATTCGTGTGGAGGGGACTTCTCCGCGTCGGCCGTAGACTCGTTTTGGGTTCTCGCCGCTCGCAAACTTGATTGAGCGAGGCGCATTTGGAAAGAGCATCTCGTCGCGTGAGAGGCCGAACTTATTTTTGATCACAACTGCCTGGCCGCCGATCATGTTCGCAGAGCCGTGGAGCAGGAGTTCAGTGGTCACGCCTCCGGCAAGTGCCTGGTAGAGGGCCTTGTCGCGGTTGTCGAAGGCGTCGATCATCATCATCGATGGCGTCACAGGGCTGGTGGCCTCGTTGATGTCGTTCCCCAGCGCTGAATGCGAGTGTGGATCGATGATCCCTGGGGTTACGTACTTGCCTGACGCATCTATAACTCTGGCGCTGGCTGGCGCCTTTACCGTTGTGCCAACTTCTGCGATCTTACCGTTGTGAATCCAGATGGAGCCGTGGGGGATCGTGCCATGGGTAACCGTCATGACTGTTGCATCGCGAATCACGATGTCTGCTGGAGTGCCTTTCGAGTCAACCTGCGCACGCAGGCAGACTGGAACAAGCGAAGTCACCGCCACAAACGGGCACAACCATCCGTGTCGTCGCACGGAATCCATGCTGAACATTGTGTAGTTCTCCAAGGAAAGGGAAGTTCTGGAGCTATACGGATGTGCAAGATGCTAACACGGGGCCTGTATGACTAACGACAGAGAACTTCATCGACGAGGCGATGAAGGCCTTGGTCGATCAGTCGGAGAGTCTGACGATCATCTTTCCGATGTTTGGTGCACCTGGATGCAGGATGTCAAGGAATGCGGCGGGGGCGGCCTCGAGGCCATCAACGAAGGTCTCCCGGCTGGTCAACTTGCCGGATTTCAGTGCGGGCGCCATCTCTGCGAGGAATGCGGGCATTTCCTTAAAGTGGTCAGAGACAATGAAGCCCTCCAGACGCAGGCGCTTTCCGACCGCCTGATTAAGGTTACGTGGCCCGGGAACCGGCTTGTCATAACCTGCGATTCCTCCACACAGCACCACTCTGCCACGGTTGACGAGCGCATAAAGTGCGGCTTCCAATTGGGGTCCCGCGGTGTTGTCAAAATAGACATGCAGACCTGATGGAGCGCCTTGCTTCAAATGCTCCAGAGGAGGGCCATCCAGGTAATTGAAGGCGTAGTCGACCTTCAAATCGGTCTTCAAATATGCGACCTTTTCTGCGGAACCAGCGCTCGCAAGCACCCGGCATCCATGCATCTTAGCCATTTGGCAGGCTGCGCTCCCCACGGCTCCTGCTCCTCCGGAGATAAAAACGGTCTCTCCGTCGTTCAGCCTGGCAATGCGGAACAAACCGACCCACGCTGTGAGCCCAGTGACGCCAAGCACGCCAAGGTAGGCGGAAGGTCGAGCCAGGGTTGTGTCGAGGGCCTGCAGGTGCGCAGCGGGCGCGACGTACGCTTCGCGCCACCCGTACATACTCAGAACGAAGGTTCCGACCGGGAACTTCTCATCTCCCGATGCAACAACCCGTCCGACGGCGCCACCTTCCAATGGTTTGCCGATCTGGAAACAGGGCACGTAGGACTTGCCTTCATTCATGCGCCCGCGCATGTAGGGGTCAACAGACATGCAAATATTGCGGACGAGCACCTCGCCCGGACCGGGATCGGGAACATCCACGGATGCAAAGGCGAAGTTATTCAAGGTGGCCTCTCCGATGGGGCGGCTGACGAGGCGAATTTCGCGGCTTTCAACAGGCATGATGGAAGCATTGTACTTTCGGAGATGGGGTTTTTGCGTCCGAATATGGAGGCGGGAAGAGATCGCAAGCTGATCCCGACGAGCGGTATATTGGTCTGTTGTTTGAATAGCTGCAATTTCCTGGAGAGTCAGCATGCTGCAATTGAGCCCGCAACGGAAGGTTTACGACGTCTGCATCATTGGGTCCGGCGCCGGAGGTGGGACCGCCGCGAAAGTGCTCACCGAAGGTGGACTGAATGTCGTGATGCTGGAGGCAGGGCCTCGAGTTGATCCCGACAAGGACTTCAAGGAGCACATGTGGCCCTACCAACTGGCTCACAGAGGGGTGGGGATCGGCGGGCGGCAGCGCGGAATCGGCGACGAATTCATGGCGCCCAATGGGTTTTGGGAGATTGAAGGTGAGCCGTACACGACCGCACCGGGAACATCTTTCAGCTGGTTTCGATCAAGGATTGAGGGAGGTAGAACAAACCACTGGGGACGGATAGCGCTGCGCTTTGGCCCGGCAGATTTCAAGGCGCGCTCAACTGATGGAATGGGCGATGACTGGCCGATCACTTATGGAGAGCTTGCACCCTACTACGACAAGGTTGAGTCATATATCGGCGTTTTCGGGACGAAGGAGAATGTGCCCAACTCGCCGGACGGCGTCTTTCTGCCGCCGCCCAAGCCCCGCTGCACCGAGACGCTCATCAAGAAAGCCTGCGATCAACTGCATATAACTTGCGTTCCGTCGCGGTTGGCCATCCTGACGAAGGAACTGAATGGACGTGATCCATGCCACTACTGTGCGCAATGCGGACGGGGGTGCAGGACGGCGTCGAACTTCAGTTCCAGCCAGGTAATGATTCCACCTGCGCAGGCGACAGGGCGTTTCACGATGATCGCCAATGCCATGGCTCGTGAGTTCGCGCTGGGTTCCAACGGAAAGGTAGAGGCGGTCTCTTACGTAGACAAGACCACGAAGAGTGAGCAACGCGTGTACGCGAAAGCCGTTGTGGTCGCTGCCAGCGCATGCGAATCAGCTCGAATCCTGTTGAATTCGCGCTCAGCGCCCTTTCCGAGTGGGCTTGCAAATTCGTCGGGAGTGGTGGGGCGGTATCTCACGGATTCAGTCGGGAGCGATCTGGTAGGGTATTTTCCTCAATTGGAAAACATGCCCATTCACAACCATGACGGCGTAGGTGGGATGCACCTGTACATGCCGTGGTGGAGGTTTGGGCAGAAGAACGAGTTCCTGCGCGGGTATCATATTGAGTTCGGCGGAGGCCGCAATATGCCTGGCGTTGGCGAGTTCGACTATGTGTGCGAGGAGCACGAGGGATACGGCGTCAGCCTGAAGCAGAAATGCCGCAGTTCCTATGGGACATTCATCGGGTTCAGCGGAAGGGGAGAGATGATTCCCAACGAAAACTCGTTTTGTGAACTCGACCCGAACGTGAAGGACAAATGGGGTATTCCCGTGCTTCGGTTCCACTGGCAATGGGGTGAGAACGAGACGAAAATGGCCGCAGATATGCAGGAGACCTTCAGGTCCATTATCGAAGCTGCCGGCGGTACTGTTGTCGTCGGAGCGCGACGACACTCAAAGCCAAGCGGCGACGTGCAGCAGCAGACGAGCACGATTTCTGTGGGCGGCGCAATCATTCATGAACTGGGCACGGTGCGCATGGGAAGCGACCCGAAGAGGTCGGCTCTGAATGGAAACTGCCAGGCGCACGATGTGAAGAACCTTTTTGTCGCTGACGCTGCACCCTTTGTGTCCAATCCGGACAAGAACCCGACTCTCACGATCATGGCGCTCTCGTGGAGGACTTCAGAGTACCTGCTTGACCAGGCCAGAAAGGGCGAACTCTAAAAAACAGATGCCTACAGACCCTGTTACACGTCGAGCAATCCTGAAGTCTCTGACCGTCGGAGCCGTGGCTGGATCGGTGATGCGTGTTATTCCGCTCGAGGCCGCTGAACATGCCCATCGAATGATCGAATCGGAGCAGGCGAGCGCCGGCGCGTACTCTCCGAAGTTCTTCGATCCTCCGTCCTATAAGACACTGCAGACATTGTGCGACACGATCATTCCTTCGGATGCAGATTCATCTGGTGCGACGGAGGCCGGAGCTCCGGAATTCATCGATCTCCTCACCAGTGAGAATGTCGAATACCAGGCAAAATTAGGAGGCGGGTTGAAATGGCTCGACTCGACATGCACCGCGCGTTATGGCAAGGGCTATCTTGACTGCACTCCGGAACAGCGGAAAGACGTTCTCGATCTTATCGCTTACAGAAGAAATGCTGAACAGGATGCGAGTCTGAGTTCTGCGGTCGAGTTTTTCTCGCTCCTCCGAAACATGACTGCGGATGGGTTCTTCACCAGCAAGATCGGAATCAAATATCTCGGGTACAAGGGAAACACATACCTGACCTCGTTTCCGGGGTGCCCGCCGGTTCCGGGCGTGTAACGGAGCAGCCTCCACACAAAGAACCACCCGGCGCGCCCGATTTCTTCGATTGGCAACACCTATCGATGCCATTGATAAGATCATTCATTCCAATCGATGCCGGAATTCTATACTGGACCAGCTGACCAGTTGAACTCGAATACAGGAGTGATTATGTCCAGCGAAGCACAATGCCCGTTCTCAAACGGCCACGGCAACCAACTAACCGGCAGAAACAACCGCGACTGGTGGCCCGATCAATTGAATCTAGCCATTCTTCATCAGAACTCTTCGCTCTCCAATCCGATGAAGGCGGAGTTCGACTACGCCCAGGAGTTTAAGAGCCTCGATCTGAATTCTGTGGTAAAAGACCTTCACGCCGTGATGACCGATTCGCAGGAGTGGTGGCCGGCGGACTTCGGTCACTACGGCCCGTTGTTCATCCGCATGGCATGGCACTCCGCCGGCACCTACCGCATCCAAGACGGACGTGGCGGGGCGGGAAGGGGTTCGC
>Ga0335080_10003739_pt1 | contig 15429 bp, 15 predicted proteins | sample Lox_Sample_34_FD_206720 | JGI IMG/M metagenome (GOLD analysis project Ga0335080, IMG submission 206720) | Soil microbial communities from Loxahatchee National Wildlife Refuge, Florida, United States - Lox_Sample_3.4 | ecosystem: Environmental > Terrestrial > Soil > Wetlands | place: USA... | reverse complement strand
ATGGAGACCTCCTTTTTCTGTGACCCAACTTATCTCAACTCTTTCCTCCTCCCCAACTGTTGAAGTCCAAACACGCGGAAGCGTCCGCCGCGCCAGCGGCTTCGTCCAAATCCTCATCTCTCATCATCCGAAACGTGCCGATGGGGTTTGAGTGAAACCACCCTGATTTCCGCAGTTATCTCCTGTCAGTGCGATTCGTCGTGTCGGGATGCCGGTCTTTGGTTTCGTTACCGCGTCATTCGCGCACTCAGATCACACGATCAGCTCAGAGTGAGATCATTTCTGTCGTGGAGTAGTTAACTTTCAGGAAGTTTAGATACTGTTTCTGCCACTCCTCAACGTATTTACGCGAGAACGTTGTCAATTCTCCAGGCCGGTATTCTTCAAGAATCCTACCGTAGAGTTGCAGTGCGACGCTCACGCTGAACCGGAACACATGATCAAAATGTTCTAAGGAGCGGATAGCCTTTAATCTGACTTTACCGCCCGTGACTTCGACGTGCTGGTCTTCGTTTGACGAATGCATTACCTCAGATGCGATGGAATACAGGAAGACGTACAGCGCTGATTGTCCCGTGGCTCTCGCCACGGCGGCAAAGCTTCGGAGACCGAGAGGTTCGTGCCAGCTAACGTCATACTTTCTGGCCTTTTTAGCTGCGTCAAAATTTGCATTGATCGGTGCCAGATCCGGGTGAGCAAGAATCTGGTCAATCGAAGCAATATCTTCTTTGGCCTTCTGCTCTGCTTCTGGCGAGATGTCGAATTTAAACCGGTCTGTGTCTTTGGCGAAGCTCGCTGCTTCAGGGGAACCACTTTGCATTCGACTCGCCCACAGCCGCTTGCGCCGGAGATTATGAACGAGATAGTACCGAGCCTTTTTCTCGGCATCGCTGGAGAGAATCCAGTCAATGTAGACGCTTGCCTCAAACAGTGCTCGCAATTGCAAATGCGCAGTATGAAGGCACCCTTTCGACAGTTGCACCTCAACACTGTCTAGCATCGCTACCGCTTGTCGGAGTAGAACTGAGAGAACAATCCTGTCCTTTGTCTTTTTATCGCTTGTCGTTATACACCGTACAACTAAATTCGTACCGTAATTCACGAGGTCCTGAATCAAACCAAGCCAGGGCGTGAGATTCTTCTCAACATCAGTCACTACACTGTCACGGTCAAGAAGCCCCTTGTGTGCCTGTTCTCGATTCTTGATAAGCATGTCAGAAGGGCTGGTGGGCATTCTGAATACCTCAGTCTGCACGCTATCATAACCACCATCGTTCCGCCCCCTTGGAACGCCGCGCGAAGGCGGGGGCGGCCAGAATCAGGGATCGGGGCGGGGGAGTGGGGCCAAGGGGAGGGGTAGCCGAATTTTTCCCGATAGATACTACCCACGCAACCCCGGTTACAACAATTAGTCCGTTTGAAAAACGAAAGTAAGCCTTGCCCGCGAAAAACAATGGTGGACTGGTGTCTATTTTGATAGAGAAACACTATGAGTCAGCGTGTCTTTCGTGGGACGGGTGCCGGTCCGCGTCGGCGGCTTTTGCTCTGGATGATTGCGTGGCACGCCTTGCTGATCCCGGCCTTCGCCCAGATTGGCCAGACGTATCCATCGCGTGTCATTACCATCACAGGCGCCTGTGAAGCAGAGCTGCGTCCAGCCACGGCCGTCGTCTCGGGCGGAGTCGCCGTGTCTGCGCTCAAGCCATCGAGTGCGGCTGACCAGCTCGACAAACAAATGAAGCTGATCCGCGAATACGTGCAGCAGAGTCAAGGCAAGCTGAAGGAACTTGAACGGGTGCGGATGATTCACACGGAAGGTTCCGTCAACGGCCAGCCGCGTGACCCCAGCTTTCAGCTCGCCCAAAGGATTCGGGCGGAATTTCCCGCCGATGCTCCGATAGACAGCCTCTTGGAGCACCTGATGGAACTGGGGTTGGACCGCTTTGGCGACAACATGTCGCCCGCGGAATCGCGCCAATCGATTGTTGTGATCCGTTACGAATTGGAAAACTTTGACGAACAACTCAAGGAGATTCGCAGCCGCTGCACCACCGAGGCGTGGAAGCGGTGGTGTGTCTCGGCGGGTGCGCAAAACCTTCCTTGCAAGGCCAATGATCTGCCCGAGTCGCTCCAGCTGCAAAGCCTGACCCTGCGCTCCACAGAGAAGGTGATGCGCGGCGAAGGGCCGACCGACTATTACCGGATCAGCATCAGCGCCTACCCATCAGGTCAGCAAACCTCACCGCCCGAGCTACTGGGTAACTTGCCGCTCCATCTGGTGGGCAATATCGTTCTCAACAATTCCGAGCCGGAGACAAAGTGAAGCGCTTGATCGTCAGCGTCATGGCGCTGTTGCTCATCTCCACTGCGGGCCGGGCCGAGGATGCATCGCCCACTCCGCGGCTCCTGCGCACCGTGCAGATTGGAGCTCCTCAAGGGATCACGACCGAGCAGATCGCGGCTATCGTTCAGGACGGACACGCTGCTTATCTGGATGTGATGTTGGCACGCTCGGCGCTGGTCGTGCTTCACCATGACAATCCCGAATGGGAGAAATTCGACAACCTATTCTCGTCTGTTCTCAATTCTGCGCTGAACAGCGGCAATGTGTATATGCAGCCGCCAGACTTGCCAAAGGGATTCGGCGGCAAGGAACTGGTCTTCACGATGGTGTACGCCTTGGTGATGTCAGGCCAGCAAGAGCACGTCGTCGACCTCCTCGAGCAACATCTCTCCAGCGGCAGTCAACTCAAGCAGGCGATCGTTCTTCAGGCGTTACGGAATATCGGTACGCAGCGGGCGATAGGTCTGATCCAGAAGTATCAAGAAAAAGGCGACTACCACAACCTCGCCGAGAACACACTTGCCGACCAGGATATGCCGGTCCTCTCGGAGATTTACGAACGCTGGAACCTGGTACCGCCAGACGCCCGCACTCGAACGAATCTGCTGAAGATCGTGCAAGGAGGGTGCGGTGTGCGCGAAGCTCTCGCAGCATACTGGCTGGGTTACTTTCCTCCCAGCCCCGATCGAGGTCAGGAACGCGCCGAGCTTTCGGATCTGAGAAGCTTGTATGAACACAACAGTCCAAGTTGCGATTACATGGGCCGTCTCATTGCTCTGAAGTCCCTCGGATTACGCTCACCGGAAACCATCAGTTACTGGTCAAACATCCTGCACAGAGAGTCAGATGCGTGGCTGCGGCACCAGGCGCTGATTAACGCGTTCGGACACTACGGCCGCCAATTCGCGCCCGCCGCGCTCGATCTACTCGCGACCGAACCCTCGCAATACATGCAATGGCAGCTCATGCAAGGCAACATCGAGACCCGCCAAGGGCAATGCTTCCGCAGCTACTGGGACATCTGGATCCCGGTCACGCTGCAATTCATGCTCGTATTTCCCAACCCTGGGCATCGCGACAAAATGAGCGTGGCGGACCAGGAGGATCTGCTACGCTGGCTCGAAACGGGCCATCGACCGCAGGATCGGGTGGTATTCAACCACTTCATTTATGATTTTCTCTCCCACACTCGCGGTGAGAACACACGGCGACTCTTGACACTTTTCAACAACCTTCCCGACCGCAACAATAATTGGTGGATCCTGACGCCGATCGAGGACGCATCGGCCCTGCCTTTGCTCCGCTACTACGAAACGCTCCCAGCTCCCGAAGACCAGCATCAGGAGTTGACGGGAGCTATCACGAACCTGGAGCGCAGACGGGCGACGCCAGAACAGAGCGCGACCTGCTGCGAAGCCACACCGGCGTGCCTTAGGAGTTTGCTTGAAAAGGAGTTGCCTCAGAACGTAAAGATCCATTCGGAGCAGTCGGCCCAGGCCTGGCTCAAAGGGACACTCGAGCCTAAGACATCCTACAGAATTGCGTTCTCCGGCCCGCTGAAGCGAACGGCCACAGTGCATCGCTCGCACGGCCATGATGAGCATTGGGAGTACTTGTACGATTGTTGGCGCAGAACCGACACCGCTACGTCACAGGCGCATAAATCGTCCCAGCCAAATTAGAGGAAGATCAAGGCAACATTGTATCGGGCTCTAGTTCAGACACCTGCTAAGAGGCCCATCCGGCCGCAAGAACAATAATGAGGTGCGCAGAAACTGGTCTCATGCTACATTGAATTTATGAAGCGCCAGCTTCAATTTCGATCGTCATTACGACTCCTCAGTCGATCCCGACTGAGTTACTGAACCTCTGTCCAAATTCAATTTAGCTAGCCCAGGCCCGTGGCGGAACTGGCATACGCAGCTGCCTCAAGAGCAGCCTTTCTGTGGGTTCAACTCCCACCGGGCCTACCAGAAGTTTGTCGTTCTTTGACAATTTACGGAGAGGGGGCCGGACGGTAAGGCACTTGTCTGCTAAACAAGGGTTCTCGCAAGAGGCTACGGAGTTCGACTCCCGCACTCTCCGCCACGCGGAAGGTACCGCTGAATGGTCGGCAACTGGTCCTGAAAACCGGGGCATCGTGATAAGCGATGGGCGTTCGATTCGTCTACCTTCCGCCAAGTTTGCACAGGTGCGTGAGCCAGGCCGAAACGGACCGGCTGTAACCCGGTCTCCCCGAGTGGGACGCGGAGGTTCAAATCCTCCCCTGTGCACCAGTGCCAGCGTGAGCGAATTGGAATAGCGGCCTGTCTTAGAAACAGGTGTTTGAGAGTTCGAATCTCTCCGCTGGCACCAATCTTTCCAACGGTTGGAAATGACGAGACACTATCGGTCCTTTCAAAACACTAGAGCCTCGGATCGACTGGCTCGCTTTCCAAAGCCAGCACACCAAACACGCACTCGTGAACTCGGCGAAGGGGTTCCTTATGAACGAAACGCTCCAGAGCTTCTATTCCCAGCGCGAATTCGCGAAGAGCGAGCGATCGCTTCGCACCGAGGCCTCGGCTCTTCAATCTGCTCAAGTTCTGCGGAAGTGTGTATTCCGGCCCGTAGATGATTCGCAGATACTCACGCCCGCGAACTTTCACAGCTGGTTGTGCTAAACCTTTCGCGCCCTTTGCGACGAATTCCAGAGGCTTTACGACCATCCCCTCGCCGCCCTGCACCGTCAGTTCCTCCCACCACTGGATGCCTTTGTCCTGATCGGCCCCGTCAGTCAGATCGACCACCTGAAACGGCGTTGCTAACAATAGTTCCGGGTCCGCTTTGCAGATTGCGTCGAGCGTTTCCATGTGCCAGATGTGGTCTTTCGTTGTGTGCACCGCGCCTTCGCTTGCGAGGAGATGAAAAGGCGCGAGCTTAAGATCTGCGAGCGAGTTTACCGTCCAGCAGTATTGCCGGTAGGCATCGACATACCGCTCAGCAGCTTCGCCGCGCTGCTTGTAGCTTTCGAGAAGCGAAGCCGCTTCCGGAATTTGTTGAGCCTGGTTCAATGCCCCGATCGCGGCTGGCAATGCTGCTCGTGCTGCCGCGCCCGTTGTCGCGTACTGCTGTCGCAGAAGCTCTTGTGCTTTGGCGGACCATGGCATGAGTTCGCAGTCGAGGCACACCCAATCTGTCTTGAGAGACTCCCAAATTCCGGCTCGTCCGACGGCGCTGCGCACGCGCTCCAGAAATTGGCACTCCAACGAAGGATCATTGAAGAACCGGCGCCCCGTCCGTGTGGAACAAACGCCAATTTCTGGCTCCAGGATTCCGAAGCGCTTTCGTGCCGTGTCCGCATCGCGGCAAACCACAACAACTGCCCTCGATCCCATGTGCTTTCGCTCGCAGACGACTTTATGGACTCCTTCGTGAAAGTAGTAAGCAAATGCTTCTTCTGGGTGCTCAAGCAGGTCGTCGCGCTTACTCGTCGCACACGGCGACATCGTCGGTGGAAGATAGATCAACCACTTCGGATTTGCCGCGAAGCGGCTCATCACTTCGAGAGCGGTCGTGGCATTCTCTTCGCGAATGGTGATGTTCCGATGAAGCCGAGTGTGAATCAGCCGCTTGCCCAGAACGTCTTCGATATCGAGCAAGTCATCCTGCTGTTGCTGCGCACTGAGAGCAGGTGCGGCATCTGTCGCTGCCAGGAATGGCTTTGCAGATTCGTAATACGTTCTCAGCGCAGGGACAGAAATCAACTCGCGTTCCGGGTACCGCAGTGCAGTCAATTTGCCGCCGAAAACGCATCCGGTGTCAATGTTGATTGTTCGGTTGAGCCATTCCGGCTCAGCCACGGGTGTGTGACCGTATACAACCATCGCCTTGCCGCGGTACTCTGCGGCCCAGTTGTAACGAACTGGAAGTCCGTATTCGTCGGTCTCGCCGGTAGTTTCACCATAGAGCGCGAAGTCGCGTACTTTGCCGGACCCGCGTCCCTGCATTTCCTCTTTCATTCCGGCATGGGTGGAGCGAGTCATCATTTTTCCAATGGCGATCATCCCGAACTTGTTTGGCGTTTGGAACATGCTGCACTTGGCTTCTCGTGCGAGCACACGCCTGCCGCTCGGGATTCACGGGGCCATTTTGCCCTTCATCATCGCCCCCGCGGGATTCCTGCTCGGCCGTGGCCTGGGCTTTCTGCAGACTACACACTACGGATTCACTTACTTCGGAGTAGTGCAGATCCACTACACATTTCTCGCGCTCGTGTTTCCCCTCGCGCTGATTGTCTATTACCTGGTTTGGAAGTACCTGATCGGATTCTGCAATCGAGTTGCAGGGATAGCAGACTAGCCAGGACGTAAGTGCAAATCAGAGGAATTATGACAAACCCAAATACCGGAAACGTTCTATGAACTCAGGTGAACAGCACTGGCCAACGGCAATAGCGGCGCTAGCCGTAGGTACAGCATTTTTCTCATTGTGGTTCTGGCTCCTGCCCGAGTGGCTTGGATTCCACGTCGAAGCGCGTGCAGATCATTGGCGCTGGCTCGCCGCCATACCGTCTGTCGTGGGATTCGCAGTTGCCCTTCGTTGCGTTTGGGATTTTGGCTGGACCGGACACGGCACTCCGGCACCGATAGCGCCACCGCGGCGCTTGGTAGTTGTAGGCTTCTACCGCCACGTCCGCAATCCCATGTACGTGGGCTTTGCGGCGGGCTGGATCGGGCTGTGGATCGTCTTCGGACACGCCAGCCTGCTCTCGATTGCCGCCGTCGCAGCAGTAGCTCTCGGCGTGCATCTGTTCGTCATCCTGTATGAAGAACCGATGCTCCGGCGGAAATTTGGCGCTGAGTACGAGGCGTATTGTCGGAACGTAAGCCGCTGGTGGCCTCGCATCAAAGGATGGGACAAGCCAGAGTAGAAGGTCAAAACGGGATTGAGAAGCAAGCCGCCCATAGGCTTAGGTCGCGGACGGCTTGCCAGAGCTCATGCCTGCGGGATCGGCCTCACAAGCGGCTGCAGGGCAAGATACTAACATGCTCGCGTCTATCCTTGCTTTGAGATCCAGGACTGACGACAACCCAACTATCTCTTTTGAACTTCACACAGAACGGGTTTTATGTCGATGACAGGCGTCCCATCGATGGCTTCCATTGGACCGATTCGCAGACGTCGCTTGCTTATCTTGCGCACCGTGACTTGATGAAGACCGATCGGATTGGGCCGATCGGGAGAGCGTGTGGCGAACACTCCAGTAATTCGTCGCTTCGGGTCTGACCGGGGATGCACTTTCAGAGTGTTTCGGTGCGCCCGGTGTAACCAGGTCAAGAGGACGAGTTCGTCGCCTACCGCCACTCCATCCAGGGCTGGCGTGGCGAATGGATGAACCTCGAGCCAAACGTCCGGAGCGCCTTCCGAACCCTGCTTGGGAGCCTTGCTGCGCTCTTTGATTTTCGAGCGGATCACCCCGATCGGGCGAAGCTCAAGGGAATTCTTTTCCTGTGCCTTCATGCTGCTGCGCGTGTAAGCCAACTCTCCATGGTGGCTGCGTCCACCAGGCCTGCCTGCTGGAACTGAAGCTGACCTCCGGAAAACACCGCGAAATTGGGGATGCTTTGGACGTTGTACTGTGCTGCAAGTTGTGGGAACCGTTCTGTATCCACCTTCACCACGACTGCGCGTCCGGCGAGGTCCCGCGCCGTTTGCGCCACGTGAGGCGCCGCCATTCGGCAAGGCCCACACCATGAGGCCCAGAAGTCCGTGAGAACCGGGACCTTGCTCTCGCGAATGATCTCGTGGAACTCCCCTTCGTTGACTTCCATGGGCTCGGCAACCGCGGGTAACTCCGCCTTACATGCACCACATTTCCCGACATCGGCAAGGTGCCTTGCTGGAATACGATTGGGCCTCCCACAGGCAGGGCAATTTCGAATCAGCGGCATGGATCTATTCTAGGCCAGCCTTTGCGCCTAGGGCTTCCGGTAGAACAACCGGCGCAATTGGTTTACGCTACGCTACGGCAGGGCAGGCGTTCACTGCCTCCATCCGACCCTGGCGGCGATATGGTGCGATCCGGCATCCCCGGGAAAGAGACTAGACCACGGGACAAGGCGGGCGTGGTTTTCTCTATTCTCATACCTCTGCTCGCGGCAATTCTTCTCTTCGTCGTGATCCAGGCGAAACTTCGTGGCGAGCAATTGCCTGACTTCGTGATCTTTGTCGAAGCTCTGGGCTTCGTCGTCGTCATTTTGGCGGGGACCTGGTTCCTAATTCGAGGTGTGCGGGAGCACCGTGAGAGCGAGGAACGTTACCGCCAGATGGCCAGCCACATCGAGGAGATTTTCTGGATGCTCGACGCCGAGTCGAAGCGCGTGCTGGAGGTAAATGAAGCGTACGAGACGATTACCGGACGAACGCGCAGAAGCCTTTTAGACAATCCGACCTCTTGCGAGGAGATTATTCATCCGGAAGACCGTGTCCACGTGCTCGGCAAGCTTGACGAGGCGACCCGCACTGGAAAATTCGACGAACGTTTCCGGATTACGCTTCCCAATGGGGACGTTCGCTGGGTGCGGGTTCACGGGTTTCCGATGCGCAATGCCGCCGGCAAAATCTGGCGACTCGTCGGCACAGCCCAGGACATTACCGAACAGAAACAGGCAGAAGACCAAGTTGTTAAGAACTTAGAGATCGCCGAGTCCGCGCGGGCCGAAGCCGACGCATTGCGCAAGGCAACACTTTCTCTAACGCAAGATCTCCACATGGACTCTGTGATGGAGGCATTGCTGCGCTCTATGGAAGAGTTGGTCCCCTACACTTCGGCCCGCGTGATCGTCCCTGAAGGTGGCCCTCACCTGTTGGCACTGGGGGAGCGAGAAATCCCGGAGCAGCCGAAAGCCTCACCGAGATATCGCCCCGGGCATCCGCTGACCCTCATTGCCGATGAATGCCCATTTTTGAAAAGGGTCCTCGAAGAACAAAAGAGCGTCCTTCTTGCTGACACAAGCAAAGAAAAAGACTGGCAAACATTCAACGGCCATGCGCACTTGCGATCGTGGCTTTCGGTGCCCCTCAAGGCATCGGATGAATATCTGGGATTTCTCTCGATCGGCCACACGGATCCAAACCGCTATACACCAGATCACCTCAGACGGGCGGAACTGCTGTCAATTCCTGCGGCGGCGGCGATTCAAAACGCTCGTCTCTATTCAACGGCTGACATGTATGGGTCCGAACTGCAAAAACGCCTGGTCGATCTTCAGGAGGCGGAAACGGCGCTGGCAGAGGTGCAGGAAACCCCCGGGGCATCAAGAGACAAGTTTGAGAAGGTCTTCCGCTCCAGCCCTATTCCGTTCTCGATCACAACCCTGAGAGAGGGACGGTTCATTGATGTGAACTCGGCGTTCGAGCGCCGATACGGCTATTCGCGGGCAGAAGTGCTGGGCCGCACCGTCCACGAACTGCACATGTGGTGCGACCCGGCCGATCGAATGTGGCTGACCGAGCAATTGCGGCAAGGAGTGGCCGTGCGCAATAAGATCACCTGGCTTCGAGCAAAATCGGGCGAGATCAAACTTACGGTCTACTCGGCCGACAGAATCCACTTCGATGGCCAACCCTGTGTTCTCGCAGTGTCTGAAGACACACCCGAGTTCGATAGCCGCAAAGCCAATTGAATAATGGCTGTACGCAGCGAGGGTGGTGAACAGAACTGGAGCCCCGGCAATCCTGACGTGAAATCCTAAAGCAAGCCGCATGAGGAAGTTCTGAGCAACAACAATGCCGTCGAAGTCACATCCAGAGTGGCTAAGCAGGCCCTGTTTGACCGAGATCCCCTTCCGTTCTAAAAGAACCCAATAATTACGCGCTCCAGCCCGCGGCCGTCTTAACCGGGTCGCCACCGCGCGCCCGCAAATCGCGTCCCAGGTCTGACGTGCGTCTCTCGCGGATCACGAAGATCCCGCGACGATGAGGACTCCATGTCAACCCAGCCAAGTTCGTCAAACCCCGCAGAAACGTCAATGCAGAGTGGGCACAAGCTTGAGGGTCTGCTCGATATCACAAGGGCCGCGAAGGTGCTCGGAATAAGCCCTAAGACGCTGCGCGATCACGTCCTCCATCGCCGTATCGACTACGTAAAGGTCGGTAGCCGGGTGCTCTTCCGCCCAGATCGCTTGGTGGAGTTCATCGAGCGGAATACCGTTCATGCCCTTCAATAGGGTCGTCGGCTAGAATGGCGGTGCTCTGACTCTGGAAAGAAGGAGGAATGAGGATATACAGGCCGAATCGCACGAACTTTTGGCACTACGAGTTCGTGCTTAACGGAAAGCGGTACCACAAAAGCACAAAGATGACGAATGAGCGTGAGGCGCTGAAGATCGCCAACGCGGCATTCACCGCGCTGGTGAAAGGCGAGGCAGGCATCGGGGAACCGAAGTCTGTGCCGGCGCTGCGAGCATTCCGTGAGGACTTCGTCACAGCAGTCCAAGCGGAAAAGCAAGACAAGCCGAAAACCGTGCAGTTCTACACCTATTCGTTCGATTCGTTGTTGAAGTACGAGCCTCTCGCCGAGGCGCGTCTCGATAGGATTGACGAACGGCTCGTGCAGAGGTTCACGGTCTGGGCGCTCGCACGCACCTGCGAAAGGGATGAAGAGCGCACCTGCAGTGTCGCCACCGTGAATCGCTGGCGAGCTACCTTGCGAAAAGCTCTTCGTATGGCACGACGCTGGAAGGTTATCCAAACTGTGCCAGAGATCCCGCGACTCAAAGGCGAACGAGAACGGTCATTCGTGTTCACGCAAGCACTTCGAAAAAAGTATGACGAACTGGCGCCGGAGCCGCTCAATAGCTTTGTCCAGTTCTCATGCGAAATCGGCATCTGCGAGGGCGAGATCATCGACCTCGTCAAAGCTGACGTTCACATGACGCAGAAGGCTGACGAGTGGGGGCACTATGGTTATCTGCAAATCCGGAAAGGCAAGACCGAATTCCGCAAGCGCAGCCTGCCGATCACCGCTCGCGCAAAGGAAATCCTCACGGCATGGATGGCGAAATCGAAGTCTGATCTCGTCTTCACCCGGGAGGATCGAATCAGCGCAATTTCAGCTTTTACGCTGATCCAGCAGCAAGAACGCATGCGGACCGTGCTGAACTTGCCATGGGACGCGTGCGTGCATAGCGCACGTCATACAGCACTGACGAACCTCGGCCTTACCGGAGTGGATCCTTTCACTTTGCAGCGGGCTGCTGGGCACGCCAACATCACGACGACGCGGAAGTACGTTCATCCCACGCCGGCAACGATGAAGGACGCATTCCAGAAGAAGGTTCGGAATGAGCGGCGTGACCGGCGAGCGACTCGCAAACGGGCGGTCAGGGTTGCGACAAGTCCGTCGACTGGCGAGCCTCAGGCGACGGATACGGTTCAATGATGTAGCGGAGTTCGGGACCCCCCCGGCAAAAAGTTCGGGGATTTTTCGGGACCCTAGGCTACTGAGCGCTACTTTTGGCGACTGGCGGTGTAAAGGGTAGAAAACGAAAAAAAGCTCATACACCGCGAAAATACTGGGCTTGCAAGGGGTTAAGGTGGTGAGCGCGGAAGGAATCGAACCTTCAACCTACTGATTAAGAGTCAGTTGCTCTGCCAATTGAGCTACGCGCCCACGGTGGGAATTGGCGGAAAACACGAATCGTGATTATAGCATTCAACTCTCCCGCTGCCGCCGTTCTCGCCAACGCGAGTCGTCTTTTTATTCCGATTCTCAGTCGAATGGCACGCCGTAGCTGAAGTACATTGTCTGTTTCGCTTCGGAACCATCCTACTCGATGCCCAATTGCCGCTGAATGTGTTCCAGCGGTACTCCCTTGGTTTCCGGGACCATCGTTTTAACCCACAACAATTGAAGAACCATCATGCCGGTGAAGAACGAGAAAATGTAACCCGGTGGCAGCACCGATACCATCTTTGGGAAAAATGTGGTGAGCAGTGCCGCGAATATCCAGTGCGTGAAACTGCCGAGCGTCTGCCCTTCAGCGCGGTGGCGGTTGGGGAATATTTCGGAGATGAATACCCAGATAACGGCTCCCTGGCCGATGGCATGAGCTGCGATGAATGCAAATATGCAGAGCGGGACAATCGTGTAATGCCGCGTGAAGAAAGCCCAGGCTGTCAATCCGAGTGAAACAATGTAGCCGAACGATCCGATGTAAAGGAGCGTTCGCCTCCCGAGTCGATCGATCAGCCAAAGACCGACGAACGTAAAAATCAGATTCGTAACTCCGATACCAATCGATTGCAACAGCGCTGCCTTGGCGACAAGGCCCGTCAATTCAAAGATGCGCGGGGCAAAATAGAGGATCGCATTGATTCCCGAGAGCTGATTGAAGAACGCGATCAGAAATGCCAACAGGATTGGCTTACGCAGTTGCCGCGTCCAGAATTGTCCGGACGAAACTTGCTCGGTAGATGCCGTCATAATCTCATCGGCCAAGGCTGCAATCTCACCATTCGGAGCCTCAGGCTCTATCTCTTGCAGCACCTTCACGGCAGTTTCCCGGTCACCCCTCTTGGTGAGCAGCCATCTTGGACTCTCAGGCAGTCCCAAACACAGCAGAGCATAGAGCAGCGATGGAAATGCGGCGACGCCTAACATCCATCGCCAAGCGTTTTCGCCGACGCCGGCGAGCAGAGCATTCGACACAAAAGCGATCAAAATGCCAAACACGATATTGAACTGGAACATTCCCGCCAGGCGTCCGCGATGCTTGGGAGGCGCAATTTCGGAAATGTACATCGGTGCCACGACGGTCGATATGCCAATACCCAGGCCGCCAATCGCGCGGGCGGCGATGAAGACCCAAACATTAGGGGCGAGGGCCGATCCCACAGCGCCCAGCAGATAGAGAACGCCAATCCAAAGCAGCGTGGTTTTTCGTCCGAATCGGTCTGCTGGCCAACCACCAATCAGAGATCCTACAACCGTGCCGTACAACGCCGAGGCCATGGCAATGCCGTGCACGCTGTCACTTAGGCCCCAGAGAGCTTGGATTGTTTTCTCCGCGCCGGAGATAACTACCGTGTCGAAGCCGAACAGAAATCCGGCGAGCGCCGAGGTCAGCGACCAGAAGAAGATGCGGGCGTTCATAGTCGGGACGCGCGCAGCTTATCACAAAATCGTTCGATTCCTGTGAGAATCAGGTCACCCCTTCACCAAGGGATATGATTTCTCGCGCCATTCCCGGATGCCGCCATCCATCGAGATCACGTTTGCGTAGCCCATCTTCTGTAAATTGTCGGCAGCGAGGGCTGAGCGGAATCCGCCGCCACAATACAGAATCATCTCCACACTCAGATCGGGCACCCGCCCTTCAATGTCGCGCTCGATCACTCCTTTGCCCAGATGAATCGCGCCGGGAAGATGATCCGTGGAGAACTCGCTCTCCTCGCGCACGTCAACCAGAAGGAATTTGTCCCCGCGCTCCATTCTGTTTTTCACTTCGTCCACATTGGTTTCACGAATGCGGGTTCGAGCGTCGTCCACAATTTTCAGAAAACGCGGTGGGTGCTGATGAGCCATAGGATCTCCTCTACAGAGTATGGTAGCAAGGCGGCCGAATTCTCGGGCGAATCGTGCGCGGCTGGCCGCCTGGGCCATCCCGCCACCCGGGGGAAGTCGCGCTTCGAGTAGCATGGAACTGTGGCCGAACATGACTCGCGCAGAACTGGCCTGGCTCGTGCCCTTTCCAAGCTGGGCTACTGCTCACGCTCCCAAGCTGCGAAGCTCATTCGTGCCGGCAGTGTGACTCTTAACGGTGCTATTCGTCGCGACCCCGAAACTCCCTGCCGCATCGACCACGATCGCTTTGAGGTGGACGGCCACGCGGTGAAGCAAGCACGGCGAATCTACCTGATGATGAACAAGCCTCGCGGGTTGGTAACCACAGCTTCCGATGAGAAAGGCCGAGAAACGGTGTATTCCATTCTCAACCCAGAAGAGCGATCTCTCTCATGGATAGCGCCCGTCGGCCGGTTGGATAAGGCTAGCGAAGGACTTCTTCTTCTTACGAACGACTCAGAATGGGGAGCCCGCATCGCCACACCCGAAACGCATTTGCCGAAGACCTATCATGTTCAGATTGATGCGGTCGTAGGTTACGAAGAGATCCAGGTGATAGAACGGGGAGTCAGGGTCGACGGAGAGCTTCTGCGGGCCAAACGATGTCGGCTTTTGCGTAGTGGCGAAAAGAACTGTTGGCTCGCGATCACGCTCGACGAGGGTAAGAACCGCCAGATCCGCCACCTGCTCGCCGCTCTCGACAGAGAAGTCCTTCGTCTCATTCGTGTCTCAATCGGGCCGTTGCAGATTGGCGCGCTGGGAAAACGCTCATACCGACATCTGACAGCCCAAGAAAAGATGGCCCTCGACCGCGCGTTACACGGAGACAGATCTCGGCAAAGTTTTGACGTCGACTCATCCCGTAGCCATATATAGTCATTCCCATGACGCAGAGTCAGCAATCTTGGACACTCGCGTTGAGTTCATGAACGGAAAGGAAACATGTCGGCACCACCTTCATATGATCCTGACGTTTGCGATCTCTGCGGAGAGACGGTACACGACGTGGTCCTCTGCATCGCGCTAAGCCGAGGTATGACCAGTGACTCACGCATTGTGCCTCGCGATCTCAGGAAGGTTGTCTGCGAGAGCTGTGGCCTGACTCGCGACGGTCTTAGATGCGAATCGCAGCAGCTGCAGACACACTACGGAAACTCGTACTAGCTGAATTCTGCTTATCCGGTTGTCTCAGCTCGCTACCATAGCTTGTATCTGGGTTGAAGCACTTGGCCCGCAGCTGGTGGTTTGCTGAAACAACCGGACAAGCAAAAGCTGAATAGAACCGAATCCGGCGAAGAGCACATTTTCTTTACGCCCCAAGGCCAGTCCCTCGAAGCAAGTTAATCCACGACTGGCTAGTACGAATGGGAGACCCCCCGGCTCTGCCGGGGAGGCAGTAGAAGTTTGACAGATACCGGAGTCCATCGCGGAGACTCCCAGACGTGAGCCGCCAAGCACACGAAAGGGAGTTCGCGAT